>JABAOH010025833.1_pt4 | contig 42509 bp, 35 predicted proteins | sample 7062181 | NCBI WGS metagenome assembly JABAOH01 (sample SAMN14538630, study PRJNA623070) | marine sediment metagenome | biome: marine biome [ENVO:00000428]; feature: marine pelagic biome [ENVO:01000023]; material: deep marine sediment [ENVO:00002113]; isolation source: pool of 5 deep marine... | reverse complement strand
CGTCGATGACGGACATGCCGAGGCCCTACGAACCTCCAAACAGATTGCCGAGGTTGAACGGGGCCAGACCGCCAGCCATCCGATTGATCTCCTCCTCATAAAGCTGGCGAGCTCGAGCCTGTGCCTCGGCAACCGCCGCCTGCACCAGGTCTTCCAACATCTCCACGTCAGCCGGATCCACCACCGACGGATCGATCTTGATCTCCCGGACGCGGCCCTGGCCATCTGCCACCACCTTCACCAACCCCCCACCGCTCGTGGCCGTCACCGTCTTCGAAGCCAGTTGGGTTTGAATCTCGCTCAGCCGGGCCTGCCCCTGCTGAACGAGCTGGAACAACTGGTGAAGATTGTTCATCCTCGCTTCTCCCGCTCACCCGCCATCAGCAGTTGGAAAGTTGACTCATCACCTGAGGGCACGCAAGGCCGAGGCCGCTGCCACCGCCCTCCCCTTCCCGCTTCCGCCGCCTAGTCCATCAGCTCGAGGTCGAGCTTCTCCACCAGCGCCTGCAGACCCTCATCCGCCTCAACCAGTCGAGCCAGACGCTGGGCCTTGTTTGTAACTTGGCTTACCCTCGCCGGACGCCCGCCCGCCCGGCCCACGTCCTTGATCCGTATCGTACGCCCCAGACGCCGGGAAAGCTCCTCCTCGATTCGCCGCCGCGAGACCCGGTCGTCCAGCACCTCGGCGCCAGGCGTCCCCACCGCCGCCGCCACTTCCAGCTCGCCGTCGGGGCTGTACCCGGTGACCTGGGCCGCCCGCAGTGCGATCCCCTGGCCCGGTCGGAGGACCTGGCCCTCGGCGATCATCTCGAGCCAGGCCGCCCGAGCCTCGTCGATCGGACCCCCGCCACGCCGCGTTTGGGAAGCGCCGGTTTGGCGGTCAGACGTGCGGGGTTTTTCCGCGGCCGGCTGCGGCGCCGTTCGCCCGCGCCCTCCAGGACCGCCGGGCGGGCCGGAGGGTGGCGCGGACCCGCCCCGGACCGCGGCGATGAGTTCCTCGAGCTCGACGGTACGATCGAGCATGGCGAACTTGAGCAGCAGCAGCTCGATCAGGATCCGCTGCTGCTCGCTCTTGCGGAAGCGCCCGTCGGTATCGAGTTCCGCCAGGGTCGATAGCATGCGCACGAGGTCGCCGGCGGCGAAGCGACCCGCGATCTCGCCGTAGCGCTCATGCAGATGGTCGGGTACAGTGACAAGCGCATCGCCGCCTTCGAGTTGGACGCGGAGGACCAGGCGGATCGCCCCGGCCAACCCCTTGTAGAACTCCTCGAGATCGTAGCCGCCGTCGCTGAGCTTCTCGACGAAGCCGAACACGGCGGCGGCCCGCTGCTCCGAGATGATGTCGAAAAGCTCGAAAAAGAGCTCCTCCTCGACCAGACCCAGTACCTGGCGTACGTCCTCGGCCTTGATCCGCTCGCCGCTGAAGGCGAGGACCTGATCGAGCGCGGAGAGGGCGTCTCTCAGGGCCCCGTCGGCCTTGCGGGCGATCGGGACGAGGGCGGCATCTTCCGCTTCCACCCCTTCGGACTCCAGCACTTGACGCAGCCGCATCAAGATCCGCTCGACCGTGATCCGGTGGAAGTCGAAGCGCTGGCATCGTGACAGGATGGGGGGCGCCGTCTGAAAGATCTTGCCCGGCTCGGTGGTGGCGAGGACGAAGATCACACGTGGGGGCGGCTCTTCCAGGATCTTGAGGAAGGCGTTCCACGCCTCCCGCGTGAGCATGTGGGCCTCGTCGATGATGTAGACTTTGTAGCGCGATTCCTCGGACGGCGCGTACATGGCCCGCTCTCTCAGGTCGCGCGCGTCGTCCACGCCGCGATTGGAGGCCGCGTCGATCTCCACCACGTCCAGCGATGTGCGCCCCGACCAGATCCGCTCACAGCTATCGCAAACCCCACACGGCTCACCGTCTTCACGCTTGGCGCAGTTGAGCGCCATGGCCAGGACGCGGGCCGCCGTCGTCTTGCCGATGCCGCGCGGACCGCAGAACAGGTAGGCGTGGGCGACCCGGCCGCGCTCGACCGCGGTACTGAGCGTCGCCGCGACATGATCCTGGCCGACGATCTCGGAAAACTTGCGCGGGCGATATAGACGAGCGAGTGCCGGACGATGCATAGCTGCGGGTTGAACGAGGTTAGCGGCCGCCCCGGGCGCTGGCCCCTCTGGCGCCAACCAGGCCAGCCTCCCTTCACATCGGAATGAACGCCGCAATCTATCCGAGCTTCACACCGGCAGCAACGTAGTCCAGGCCGACGGTGCGCCGCGCGACATCCGCGCTTGCCGCTGCGCTTCCGGGCCTGCCCGGGTCACTCGCCCAGCACCCAGGCGTTGGGGATATGCTCGACGAGCGGCGCAGCTGTGCGGCGGATCACGATCCCCACAGCGTCGAAGCGATAGTAGAGCCCCGGGCGTCCGTTCTCACGCTTCCACGCCCGGGCGACGCGCTCGACCTCGCGGCGCTTCAGCGCCGTGATCGCCTCCAGAGGGTGACCGTAGCCGGGACCCGCGCGCGTCTTCACCTCGACGAAAGCTACGACGTCACCTCTCGCGACGATGAGGTCGACCTCGCGGCGCCCAAAGCGATAGTTGCGCGCCAGGATGGCGTAGCCCCGCCGCGTCAGGTAGCTGGCGGCGACGCGCTCACCCCGTACGCCGAGGTCGTGCGGCTGGGAGGACGCACCCGATTCCGCGGCGCGCCTCACAGCTGCTGCCGCACGCTCACCGCCCTCGCCGTCGCCGATGAGTCCGCCGCCCTCCGCTCGCGTCCACCCCGTTGCCCGTCCCGAGCGTAGAAGGTGGGTATCAACAAACCTTCAAGCGGACCGACCGTCTCAGACCTCCAGTTCCAGGCCGTCGTACGCCATGACGATCTCGCCGTTGAAACCCGCGTCACGTATCAACCCGGGCACGTCCAGCCGCTGCAGTTGCGGGTAGACGTGCGTGACCGCCAGCCGCTTTGCGGCCGACCCGCTCGCCAGTTCGGCGAGTCCAGCGGGCGTGAGGTGGTTGTCCTGGGCGAGCTCGTCCGGCAGCGAGCACTCGGCCAACAGCAGGTCCACGTCGCGAAAGAAGTCCGTGAGTTCCGGGGTGGGGCCCGTGTCGCCGGTGTAGCCGAGGGCGCGGCCGCCGCACTCGAGCCGCACGGCCAGGCTCTCCGCGGTGTGTCGCGTGCTGGCGAAGCGGGCGCCGAACGCTCCGATCGGCAGGCGCGAGCCGGGCCGGACCTCGTGGAGGTTCAGTTCGAATCCGGGCGCGACGATCCAGGATCCGAACGCCGAACCCCAGGCCGCGAACACGCGCTCCAGCCCAATCGGGCCCCAGACGCCGAGCGCTGCGGTTCGCGGCACCTCCAGCGCGTGGCGCAGGGCAAAGATCAGCGCGGGGATCTCGGCGATATGGTCGGCGTGAAAGTGGGAGATGACGAGGTGGTCGGTCGCGTCCCAGGGAAGCTGGCAGCGAGCCAAGCCCTGAAGCGCGCCTGCTCCGCAATCGAGGATGACGCGGGTGTCTCCGTTCTCGACCCAGTGACAGGCCGACGCGCGGCTGGCGTCGGGCACCACAGTGCCCGTCCCAACCGTCACCAGGCGCATGTGGAGGTCAGGCCACGGCGCCGCGGGCGTAGTCGCTGAACTCCACGCCCACGATCTTCGAGACGCCGGGCTCCTCCATCGTGACCCCGTAGATCCAGTCCGCCGCCTCGATGGTCACCGGGTTGTGGGTGATGACGACGAACTGGACGCCCGCCTTGAACTCCTCCAGCATCGCCACGAACCGCAGGATGTTCGTCTCGTCGAGCGGCGCGTCCACCTCGTCGAGGATGCAGAAGGGGCTGGGCTTCACCAGATAGAAGGCGAACAGCAGGGCCAGCGCCGTCAGCGCCCGCTCACCGCCCGACAACAGGTGGATACGCTGGGTGCGCTTGCCCCGAGGGCTCGCCGAGATCTCGACGGGAGAATCGAGAGGCTCGTCGGGATTCTCCAGCCAGACGTCGCACTCGCCACCCTGGAACAAGGTGGCGAAGGTCCGCCTGAAATTTGCTCGCACCCGTTCCAACGTCTCGAGCAATGCCGCCGACGCCGTCTCGTTGATCTGGCGGATCGTTTCGCGTAGATCGTCCCGCGCTTTGGCCAGGTCGGCGCGCTGGCCTTCCAGGAACTCCAGCCGCTCTCTCTCCTCCTGGTACTCCCGCTCGGCCAGCATATTGACCAGGCCGATCCCCGCCAGCCGCTCCGCCACGTCACGAAGCTCCGCCCGCAGCGCCGACGGGTCGCCTTCGGCGGCCTGGACCTCGCGGCTCAGCTCTTCGAACGAGCGTCCCCACTCGTCTTCCAGACGTTCGCGGGTCCGCAGCAGCTCGGCGGCGATCTGCGTGCGCTCGAGCTCCAGCTCGTGGCGGCGTTCCGAATGGCTGCGCTCCTCAAGCTGCAGCCGCTTGAGCTGCGATTCCAGCTCCGAGACCTTCTGGCGCTCGGCCTCGACGCGCTCGTCCAGATCCCGCGCTCGCGCTTCGAGCGTCTCGCGCTCCTCGAACAGGGCTTCCAGATCGCCCGCCGCCCTCTCCGACTCTTCCCGCGTCCGGGCCAGGTCCGCCCGCAACTGATCCGCCTCCTGCCCCAGACGATCGTAGCGCTCCTTTGCCGCCTCGAGCTGACCTTGCTGGGAGCGGTGCTCCCGCTCGACCCGCTCCAGGGCCGCAGCCGCCCGTGCCTCGTCCAGCTGAAGCGCCGCCAACAGTTCGCGCCGCTCCTCCCACTCCGCTCTGACCCGAGCCAGCGCCTCGAGGTCGGGCGCCGGCCCGACTTCGCCGGGCACCAGCGACGCGAGCGACTCCGCCTCGGCGTTAGCCCGCGCCAGCGCAGCCTCGCGCTCTCCGTTCAGCCTCTCGACCCGCTCACGCCCCCCTCGCACCTCCTCATGCAAGCGCCCGCGCCGCTCGGCCGCGGCCCCGGCGCGGGCGGACAGCCGGCCCGCCTCCTCGCCGGCACGCTGGCGGCTCGACTCCAGCGCCGCGACACCGGCGACCCGCTCTGCGAGTCCGCTCTCAGCGCTCCGAACGTCCTCGTCAACCTGACGAGCCTGCGCCTGGACCTTCTCGAGTTGCGCCTCCAGCCGCTCGAGCTCGGCCTTGCGGGCCAGCAGGCCGGCTCGAGCATGGGGTCGCCCCAGACGCAGGACGCCCAGTGCGTCGAAGCTCTGACGCGGGCCGATCCAGGCCATCTCCCCCTCGGGCGCCTCCCCCGTCATCCTGACTCCCCTCAGCAAGCGCCGGAGCCACGGCGCGCCCGGCCCACGCGCCTGCACGCCGGGGGGCAGGTCGGCGTCACCTCCGTCCGCGCACCGGTCGAGCGGCAATACGATGAGGCCCCCGGGCCCGTCGTACTCGTCCAGAAACCAGCTGCGGATCCGGGCGACGGCGGCCTGATCATCGACGACCAGGCCTTCGAGGTAGTCGCCGAGATACGACTCGATGCCATCGGCGAACTCTTCGGACGCTTGCAGGCTCTCGCCGAGGATTCCGTGGATGCCCAACTCGGCGCGCCGCGCCAGCGCCGCCTGAGCCGCCGGGTTCACCCCCTCTGCACTGGAAGCCAGAACCCGCAGCTCCTCGATTCGGGCGGCGAGCACCTGCCGGCGCTCTTCGAGGGCGGCGCGCCGGTTCCGGTGCTCGTCCCGTGCGGCCTGCGCTTCGACCAGCTGCGACCGCTCGGCCCGTAACTCCGAATCGATGGAGCGGTGGCGCTCCTCCGCCCCGGCGGCCTCGGCCCGCTCCTGTTCTTCGGCGCTCGCCGCCTGCTCGAGGTTGGCGGAGGCCGACGCCAGCCAGGCCCGGGCCTCCTCCAACCGGCGACCCAGCTCCTCCGCTTCAGCCCGCGCCGCATCGCGGCCCGCCTCACGACGGGCCTGCGCTTCTCGATAGGCCCGTTGCTCCGACTCCACCGCGGCCGCCGCGGCCTCCATGGCCTGGCGCCGCTCGGCCACCTCGGCGACCTGGATCTCATGGCCGCGCAGTGACTCACGCAGCGCGTTCGTGGCCGCTCGCCGTTCTTCGCTCAGCCTGTGCAGGCGGTCGAGCTCGGCTTCCAGCTCATGGATACGCTCGTCCAGCTCGCGTCGCTCGAACTCGACTTGATCCAACCGGGCGCTCGCATGACGCGACCGCTCCTCGGCCAGCAGCCGCTCTCGATCGCGGGCGGCCAGCCGCTCACGAACGGACCCGAGCTCGCGGGCCGCCGCGGCGCGCTCGCGTTCCAGTTCCGTCGAGCGGGTTCGGACAGATTCGATTTGCGACTCGCTAGTGCGCAGCTGAGCCGCGTCTTCCACGCGTGCCTCGTCCAACGTTCCCAGCTCGACCGCGATCTCCCGCTCGCGCCTCTGCAGTCGATCCAGCTCGGCCTGAGCCACTGCTAGCTCCAGGGCGATCTTGCGCTCGCGTAACTCGAGGAACCGCCGAGCCCGGCCACGCTGGCGCGCCAGGCTGCGGACCTTGGTCTGGACCTCGGACAGCAGGTCGTCGACTCGGGCCAGATCGCCGTCGGCCTCCTCGAGCCGGCGCGCCGCGACGCGCCGCCGCTCTTTGTAGCGGCCGATGCCCGCCGCCTCCTCGAACATCGCCCGCCGCTCCTCCGCCTTGTCGCTGAGGATCGCGTCGACCATGCGGCCTTCGATGATCGCGTAGGCATTGGCGCCCAGCCCGGTATCCCGGCAGAGGTCCTGGATGTCGCGCAGCCGGCAGACCGCGCCGTTTAGCCGATATTCGCTCTCGCCGCCCGTGAACACGGTGCGGCTGATCTCCACGTCGGTGTAGGGAACGGGAAGCAGGTGGTCTTCGTTGGACAGGCGAAGGGTGACCTCGGCCCGATGGATCGGCTTGCGCCGCTGGGTGCCCTGGAAGATCGCCTCCTCCATCCGCGAACCACGGATCGCCGTGGGCCGCTGTTCACCCAATACCCAGCGCAGGCCGTCTGAGATGTTCGATTTGCCGCAACCATTCGGCCCCACGATCGCCGTGATGCCATCGTGAAACTTGATCGCGGCCGAATCGGCAAACGACTTGAAGCCGTGGAACTCTATCCCGACAAGCTTCATCGCGAGATCAACCCCACCCTTTCCACAAGCTTGTCTTCCAGCCCGGCGCGCTCGATCCGCTCGCGCAAGACCCGCGCATCTTCCTCGCTCTCGTAGCCGCCGGCGTAGACGTGGAAGCCCGCCGCCTCTCCCGCGCGCGGCGTCGGCACAATGTAGGCCGGCACCCCCTGCTCAAACAGAGTCTCGACCACGGCGCCGGCGTCGCGAGCTGTGTTGTACGTTCCGAAGCTGAAGGCATAGCGCGCCGGACGCACGTCCCAGCCGCGGATCGTGTCCTTGATCCCGGCTTTGACGAGCTGCGCCATGAGCTCTTCCGCCTGCCCACGTTCCGCCAGTACCCCAGCGAACACCCGGTACCAAACCACGCCGCGAACCGGTGTCGGCGCGACGTAGACGAGCAGATCGGGTCGCGTCAGCTTGCGACGGCGCGCCTCCGCATCCTCGAACGACGAGTACGAGGCGATGGCGACCGAGAAGGGCAGCTTCGTCAGGGGAACGGCGGGAGCCGTCTCCGCCGCGACGGGCGGCGTGGCCACCGCTTCGGTGACGGCCACCGTCTCCGCCGCCGCCTCCAGCGGCGGCGTGAGGGCCGGTTCGCCGCCGTTGGCGATCACCCGCCAAAAGGCGAAGGCGAGGACGGCGGCGGCGACCACCCCGGCGGCCGGAACGAGGCGTCGCGCCGGCCTGCTTCGGGTCGTTCGCGCCGAGCCGAACGGCTCTACCAGAACCCGGGGACGCTCGCCCAACCCCGGTGCGAGGCGCGGTGGCACAACCGCAGCCCCCGGTCGCGGCTCGGCGGGTGACGGCCGGGGCGGCTCGGCCGGCGGGGCCACGGCCTCCGGTTCTGCTGCCTCGATTGGCTCCCCCGCCGCGGGTTCGGCATGCAGCTCGCCCCCAGCCGCTGCTTTGATGGCCCAGCGATCGGCGTCGCTCGTGCTCGCGTCAGCGTCGGCGGCCCCGCGTTCCACCCCACGGTCCTCCAGCTCATCCGCCGCGCCCACACCGTACGCCCTCGGGTCGACATCCACGTCCGCTGCTTCGCGCACGGCGAGCGGCGCCAGGAACTCGGCGAGTTGTCGGGCGCCGGTCGGGAGCTCCACGTCCGTGCCCGAGGCGTTCAGTACGATGCACGTCTCGAAGCCGCGCGCCGGACCCGCCTCGAGCCAGACCGCCGCCGGTACGCTCAAGACCAGATGGGCGCCGGCCTCAGGAAGCCTCTGCGCGATCTTTTCCCAGCGCGGGTGCTGAAGCAGCACCGACATCGGGGGTGGATCGTCACCGAGCTGAAGGTAGTGGAACGATTCCGAAGGCGGCCGTGCCGCTGTCGCCGAGAACGACGCGCCGCGGAACAACACGTCGACGATGCCCGCCGCCGGCTCCATTCCGAGTGCCGCCGCGATGGCAGGCGGAGTGCCCGACGCCAGATCGACGAGAATGACCCTGCGCTGAGCCGCCAGCTTTCGCACGATCTCGATCGACGTGTCCACCACCCAACGCTCCTGGCGACCGCCTTCCGCCGCCGCCACGAAAGCGACGGCGTGCGGCCACCGCATATCCTCCCGACTCAGCGACCTTTCCACGTCACGCCTCCTCGCTCTCCGACCCCACTACTCACGAGCCTCGGCCCCAATCCGCTCCGCCCGGCCCAGCCGCCGCGCCGTCCGCGTCGCCCAGCGTGTCCGCCGGGGCGGTGGGAACCTCCTCCGTTTCCTCGATCGTGAGAATCCAGGGCTTGTAGCCGTAGCGGGCGCCGAGAGAACGGGCAGCGACCTCCGCCTCGTCGCGCCTCGCATACGGCCCGACCATCGCCCGGAACCATACGACACCCATCACATCTTCGTGGCGGTCCACCGTTCCTGGATACCCGGCGGTGCGCAGCCAGGCCACCAGATCGTGAACGCCCGCCCGTTCGCGCGCGGCCGAGACGACGGCGTAGTACCCCGGCGGCGCCGCACGGTCCTCCTCGTCAGGTTCCGCTCCACCGGGCCGCGCCTCTTCCGCCGTCGAACCGGCTTCCGCCGCTGGCTCGCGTGCGGTCCGCTGCGCCAGTTCGATCCGCGGCCGCGGCGGTTGCCAGTTCACCGTCAGCCAGCGGTGATCTCCCTCCGGCTCCTCCCGGGCGATCTCGAGCAGCCGCAGAATGTCATAGAGAACCAGCTGCCGATCGGAGCGCACGATCAAGCGACCGCCCGAGAGTGCCTGCGGCAAATCGGCGTCCCAGTCGCCGGGAACGACACCCCGCAACGAATCGACTCCCACCCGCAAGACCGCAATGCCACCCGGATCACCGTCGAGACGCGCCAGCAGGTGCGACCCGTCCGGGCTGAAGCGCAGCGCCGACGCGGCGCCCGGAAGATCCACGCTGCGCCGCAGTTTGCCTCTGAGACGGTCGAAGACATGAAGATGCGGACCGGCGGCCACGTAAAGTCGATGGCCGGACGGCGTGATGGCCAGCGCCTGCGCCGCCGCCTTGAGCCGGAAATCCTCGGTCGCCTCCAGGGCCGGTAGCGACAGGCCGTGCACGGCGGGATCCGCCTCGCCGGCTGACAGGTAGTAGAGCAAATCACCCCAGGGCGCCACTACCAGGTCGCCCACAGAGCTGACCGACCGCCGCCCTCGTGGCTCCTTCTCGGGCGGCTCGAAGACCAATATCTCGCTGCCCGCTGCCGTGTCGACCACAGTCACGATTCGGGCACCGCCCGCGCTCAGCAGCCGCGTCAGACGTCCGGGCAACGACACCCGCCACGGCTCCGCCTCGGCGACGCGCTGAAGTCGCTGGCCGCCGGGCGCGATGACCAGCCCGCTGCCATCCTCGAGGGCGACCCCCAACTCGGCCGCTGGAAAGCCCTCGAAGTTCAATAGTTGCCCGGTCGCGTAGTCGTAGCGGGCGATGATGGCGTCGTCCTTGAACTGCAGCCAGATCGCGCCTCCGCTCGGCCACGCTCGCGCCACCGCCGGCAGCTCCGGCGGCGCCCAGGTCGGCGCTTCCAGATTCTCTGCGTTCCGATAGTTGAGCGGACCCTCCTGGAGTGGCAGCCCCAGCAGGCCCCAGGCCTCAACGCTGCCCAGCCAGACCGTACGGTCCAGCGCGGCACGGAGCGTCCTCTCCTCCTCCGGCTGAGAACCGCAGGAGAGCGAAACGAGCGACCCAACCAGCAGGCCGACTCCGAGCGTCATGCGCCTCGACAACAGCGACTTCAGAATGATATCCGCGGTGTTCGGGTCCCTACCCCCTGGACCGGTCCCGGGAAAGGCTGGAGTTCAGTGGGCACGGAAAAGATATTCGCGACGGCGTCGTCCAGGCAAGGCAGGGCGCCGCCTGGTCATCCGGTCGGCTGCCGCGCGGATGGCGACGGCTTCACTTCAACCCGAGGATCCCGCACCGCATCAAAAGGACGGCCCAAACGACAGCGACCAGACGCCGGTCCGGTGCCGAGGGCGGTGAAGCGGGACCGCGTAGTCGAGCCGAAAGACGTTGTAGAGCAGGTTCACCCGGATACCGGCACCGTAGGAGGCCACCGGCGCCCGGACATCGTACGGATCGGCTGCGGGCGCACGGGTCCAGGCGAGCTGGTCGAAGGAGTTGAAGGCCGCACCTACATCGAAGAACAAGACGCCGTCGACGGGCGGCAGCCCGAGCGGGAGGAAGCCCAGGTCGAGGAACTGCAAGATCGGGAAGCGCAACTCGGTGCTCGCGAAGGCGATGCTGCTTCCAATCAGCTGGTCCCGGACCGGGCATAGCGTGGTGATCGGATCGCTCACCCGCCTCACCGACTCGCTGCACTCCTCGACATCAAACGAGCCCCCGTCGTAGCCACGGAGATAGTACGGCCCGCCCCAGAAGACCCGGAACTCGTCGTCGTCGGGGCCAGTCCGGGCGTACGTCGTGAGCCGCGCCGCGAGTGCGTAGCGCCCTCCCAGGTTGAGGTATTGGCGAAAGTCCAGCGTCAGGCTGTTGATGGCGACGTCACCGAAGAAGCGACCGAACTCGATCCGATACCGTTGCCCGGCGATCGGGCCGGTGAAACCGAACAGCGCGTTGTCCCACACCAGCCCCAGCGCGGGACCGGCGAATACACGGCTTTCCAGACGCAGGGTCGAGCGATCGCCGGACGCGGTGATCCCGACCGTGACCCGGTCCACGACGCTGTCTCGACTCATGTAGACGCCCGCCGCCGAGATCTCCAATCGCTGGAACGCGTTGAAGGGGTAGTGCATCCTGGCGCTGAGCGTGCGGTACACGTCACGCAGGAAGCGGTCTTCGAACACCCGCCCGCTCGCGCCGTCCGTCACCGGCTCGGTGCCGCGGAAGCGGTAGAGCGGAAACTGCTGATAGGCCATAGACAGGTTGGCCCGTTCTCGCAGGTAGGTGTATTGGGCCAGAAGGAACGCGTCGTTGAAAGAGCCGGCGATCTGGCCCCAGAGCAGAACGTTGTGGTCACCCATCATGTCGGAGAGCAGCACATACGATCCCCCGTAGACGCCGCTGCCGAAGAATCCGCCCACCTCGGCTCCGATCACCGGCTGGCCGATCACGTCGGCGCTCAGGCGAACCTCATACGGCCGTCGCTCGAAGCTCGTGGTGTCGGGAAGCCCGCGGCTCGCATCCTTCAGGAGCGCCGCCACGGTCGTCTCGGTTCGCGGCGCCGCCTCGTCGGGCACGGGGCGAAGCTCCGACGGCCGGAATCGATCGCCCGTGCGATAGAACGAGCGGCCTGGTCGATCGAGGCTCGGCCAGGCGCCGGCCTCCTCTCGCACTTCATCGACGCCGCTCAGGCGCGAGCCGTCCTCTTCATCCGCGGCGGCTACCACAGCCGGCGCCAGCTCGATGTCAACGGGACGCGCACGATCGCGCGGCCGATCGATCACGTAGATGTTCGTGCCGGCGCCCTCGAAATAGGTGATCGCCAGACGGTCGGCGCCCGCGGCCCAAGAGATCGCGGGGCTGAGCGGAGTGATGCCGGTCACGCCGGACAGGAGATCCGTCGCCTGGTAAAGCCGGCGCTCGGACAGAGACCAGATATAGACGTTGCTGACACCCGTCCGGTCGGACACGAACGCGATGGCTTCGCCATCCGGTGACCAGACCGGGTTGATGTTCTTGCCGCTCGCCTGGCCCGGCAACAGCTCGATGGCCCCGCGGCCCACGTGGTAAAGAGCGATTCGCAGGTTGCCGAATACCAGCTCCTCGAAATCGGTGTCGTCGCCGCGATCGGTGGCGATGGCGATGTACCGGCCGTCCGGTGACCAGCTGGGGTGCAGATCGGCGTACCGGTCATCGGTGAGCTGCTCCAGGCGCGCGCCGCTCAACTCGACCACGTAGAGGTCGCTGATCCCTCCCTTGATCCCGGTGAAGGCGACTCGCCGGCCATCGGGCGAGAAGCTGGGGTTCTGCACGCCGTCCAGGTCGAGGCTGATCTTGCGAGCCACCCGCCGCCGCTCGACCTCGTACAGATACAAGGCGTCGCGGCCGCCCACCTGGGCCACGAACACCAGGTAGCGGCCGTCGGGTGACCAGGACGCCGAGGAGGTGAGAAAGCGCAACGATTCGAAGTCGGGCGTCCGAGCCGCTTTCACCAGTCGCCCGACGACTTCGCCGTCCTCCGCCGACACCAACCAGAGATCGTAGAACGAGTAGTAACGGTTCCCGCGATCGGACAGATACACGACACGGCGGCCGTCCGGCGACAGCGCCGGCGACAAATACGACGCGAATTCATCCGTGCCCGGTCGGAAGCGATGGGTCGTCAGGCGCCGNNTCGTCAGGCGCCGGCCGAGCTCGTCCGCTCCGCCGAACCGTGCCACCTCAGGCAGATAAGTCGTACGCACAAACTCGATCCACTCGTCCGACAGGGCATCGACCGTCACACCCAGCGTCACCTCGAGCGCCACATCGAGACCGAGACGCAAGGTCCGTCCCAGCAACAGGCCAACCGTCTCGTCCCCGTACTTCCGGCCGATGAACGCCCAGAGCGATTGCCCGAAGCGGTACGACAGGTAGTCGTTGTAGCGCGACATCTCCGGTATCGTCCGCAGGTAGCCTGACAAGACGGCGTCGCGCAGCCAGGCGTGGGTATGCGGGTCCAGCTCGCCGATCGACAGATACTCCGCCATCCCTTCCATGAACCAGAGCGGCGGCTGGATGGCGCGACCGGGGTCGAAGTGACTCGCCAGTCCCCGCGCCAGAAAGTCGAACTGGAAGGCGTGGACCAGCTCATGAGTCAGGACATGCTCGAAGTCGGCGTACGACCCGGTGAACGGAAGGATCACGCGCCGCTTGGCAAATTCCGTCACTCCGCCCGTCCCTTCCGAGATGAAGCCGGGCAGCGCGTTCGTTTGCTGGAACTCGGAGTGCGAGGCGTAGAGAATGATCGGCTTGCGGCTCTCGAACTCGTGGCCGAGCAGGCGGCTGAGACGCGCGTACGCACGCTCGGCCATGCGCGCCGCGTCCCACGCCGCCTCACGCTCGCCAGGATAGTAATAGACATCGAAGTGGGCGGTGCGCACGACCTGGAAGTCGAAGACGCGATACTGCAGCTTGTTCTTGCCGAACTGGCCCCACAGCGGCTCCGGCATCGCCGTCACGGCGGCCAGCCCCAGCCCGAGCTGCAAGACCCGCAGAGCGACTCGGCGGCGCATCGGCCTCACGAGGCCGTCCCCTCCGCGTAGAGGGTCGGGGCATCGCCCCACAAGCGTTCGAGTTGGTAGAACTCCCGCACCCGCGGATGAAACACGTGAACCACAACGTCGATGTAGTCGAGGAGCACCCAGCGCGCGGATCGCTCCCCCTCGACGCCGGCCGGTTTCATCCCTTCTCGGGACAGCTGCTCGCGCAGATGCTCCGCGATGGCGCGCACGTGCACATCCGAATCGCCGGAGGCGATCAGGAAATAATCGGTTGCGTCCGAGAGCCCGCGCAGATCGAGAACGACCGGGTCGCGGGCATTGCGCTCGAAGCAGAGTTCGAGCGCGCGTCTGAGCAGGTGGGGCAGATCCGCCTCCCCTCGCCCTCTCATCCGATGGGCGGGAGTCTCGTGATCATCCATCGCGCCCCGGTCGCCACAGCAACATCCGGCCACCGGCGCGGCCCACGCCGCCGTCACCCACTAAAGCGCTTGATAGAAGACAGCCCAAGCCCCGGGACCGGTATGGACGGCGATCACGCCCGCGGCCGGTCGCACCATGATCTCGTCCGGGTTGAATTCGCGCCGCAACGCCTCGGCCAGCTCGTCCGCCACCGCCTCGGCGGCCACGTGAGCGACACCCATTCGCAGACCGCTGCGCTCCCGCGGCAGCTGCTCCTTCAACAACTCCAACACACGCGGTATCAGAGCCTCGCTGCCCCGGACGCGATCGACGGGCACCAGCGTGCCGGAATCATCCACCCCGAGAATGGGCTTGAGCCCGAACAGGTTGCCGAGGAAGGCGCGGGCCCGACCAACGCGACCCGACCGCTGGAGGTACGTCAGCGTGTCAACGGTCAGGTAGACGCCCGAACGCCCGCGCAACCGCTCCAACTCGGCGATGATACGCTCGCCGTCCCAGCCCTGCGCGACTAACTCGACCGCCCGGAGCACTTGGAAGCCCAGACCGAGCGAAGCGGTCCGAGAATCGAAGACGCGCACCCGAGCTGCCTCGAAGCGCGCCGCCACCGCCTGGGCCTGACCGACCGTCCCGGACACACCGCTCGATACCAGCAGCGCCAGCACCTCCTCCCCCTGCTCCGCCGCCCGGCGGAACGAGCCATCCAGGTGGGCTGGGGTGGGCTGTGACGTGGTCGGCTGCAGGGATGCAGGGTCCTGGAGCCGGCCGAGCAGCTCCTCATGCGTGATGTTCACCTGATCGAGGAAGACCTCGTCACCGAAGGCCACCGTGAGCGGCACGACGGTGATGTCATGCTCGAGAATCAGCTCGGGCGGCAGATCACAGGTCGTGTCGGTCACCAGCGCCAACGGCCGTCGTCGCAGCTGCCGGCGCGCCAGATGCTGCGCCCGCATATCTTCGGCCTTGAGGCGCTCGACCGCGCCACCCATCCGTGCCAGCGCCTCCTCGACCTGAGCCGGCTCGTCGGTATGAATATGGATCTTCGCAACCGTCGCGGTCCGGGTCACGATCAGCGACCCGCCCAACCCTCTCACCGCCGCGGCCAGGTCGCGTCGCTGCGGCAGCGCCGTGCCGCGCACCAGGAACTCGCTGCAATATCGGTAAGCGCGGTCGTCTTCGGGGAACTCGACCGAGGCCGCCACGTCGGGTGTCCGAAGCGCCAGCGAGAGAGACTGCCGCGGCGCCCGGCCGTCGATTAAGGCTACCATCCCCTCGAGAAAGCGGACGAAGCCCTTCGCCCCAGCGTCCACCACCTGAGCCTCGCGCAGCGCCGGCAGCAGCCGGGGCGTACGCTCGAGAGAGGCTCGTGCCGCCGCGAGCAGTCGACGCGACAGCGGCTCGAGATCGCGGATCCGCCGCGAGAGTCGGACCAGCTCCTCCGTCGATTCCCGGACAACGGTGAGGATGGTTCCCTCGATCGGCTGTTCGACGGCTTGATAGAGGGAATCACAGGCGCGGCGCATCGCCGCGGCCAGCTCCGCCGATCCCGCCCGGATGCGTCCATCCAACCCTTCCGCGAATCCCAGGAAGAAGTGCGACATCATCATGCCCGAGTTGCCCCGGGCCCCCAGGACTCCCGCCTCCGCCAGACGGGACGCCATCCCCGAGACGGAAAGTTCGCTCACGCCTTTGACCGCCTCGGCCATGGACCGCAGCGTGAGCGAGAGGTTGGTCCCGGTGTCGCCGTCCGGCACCGGGAAGACGTTGATGCGATCGAGCTCGGCGCGGTGGGCACAGACGTGGTCCGACCCCGCCAGAAACAGGCGGCGCAGCCGCCGTCCGTCGCAATAGGCGATAGCCAGGCGCTACTCCCCTTCTGCTTTGATGACCCAGACCTTGACTGACGCTTCAACGCCCGGATACAGCTTGATCGGAACCGAGTAGACGCCCAGCGCTTTGACCGGCTCCTTCAAGGCGACGTGCTTGCCGTGGACGTCGAAACCCTGCTCGCTCAGCTGATTGGCGATGTCCCGGGGCCCCACCGAACCGTAGAGCTTGCCCTCTTCGCCGGCGAGCATCGAAAAGGTAATCGATACGCCTTCCAGCCGCATGGCGATCAGCTCGGCGTTCTTTCGGTCACTCTCCTCCGCGGCTAACGCCGCCGCACGCTCCTGCTCTAGCCGCCGTCGGTTCTGATCGGTCGCCACGTAGGCGAGCCCTTGCGGCAGCAGGTAGTTTCGCGCGTATCCGGCCTTGACGGTCACCACATCGCCGACATCGCCCAGCTCCTCGACCTTGCGTCTAAGTATCAGTTCTTGAGTCCGACCCACCGTTCTCGCTCCCTATCAATAAGGTACGCTGTCATCTTGAAGTAACATCGTGCCTCACGCCCCACGCTCTCTGGCGCTGATCCGGTCGCGCACATGCAGCCACGTATCGCTCAAACCCACGAGCAACATGAGCAGCAGCAGCAGCGCCAGGATCGGGTAAAGGATGAGCACCGCGAGGCCGCCCAGAACGCCCGCGATCACCGGAACCCCGCCGATCAGGGTCAACGCCACGGCCACTCCGCGCAGGATGTACAGCAAGCTCATGAACAGGACGACGTTCCCGCCCACTCGATCCGCTACCTCGCCGACCGGGGCCACGATCAGCACGAGCCCGCCCAGCAGCAGCCACACCAGGTGATCGTTAAAGCGAAAGCTCCGCAACCCGCCCAAAACGCTTCCCGCTTCGCCGCTGAGCCAACTCCGCAGGGACACCGCCATGCCCAGAGCTCCGAGTGAACTCACGGCCAGCAGCGCCGGAAACAGGGCGACCTGCAGCCCGATGATCTTCGGCACCACGCCGCGCGCCGCCTCATTCATCCGATCGCCCAACATGCTCGTTGCTCTCTGCGCCGCCTCGCCCGCCCGCACCGCCATCAACGAGTCGACGTCCGACCACAGCGTCGGGTGAACCGTGAAGATCAGCACCACCATGACCGCCGCCATCGCCAACGCCGACAGCGCCCGGGCGAAAAAACCCCATTCGGGCCGCCAAGCCGTAATCCAGACGAACATGCCCGCCAGCACCAGTGGCCATCCCCGCTCGAACCACCACAAACCCGATCGATCCCCCAGCGCGCTGACCAGGACCACCGCCGTGATCGCCACCGCCGACCTCAGGTGACGCGGGCCGAACGCGAACAGCATGAACGCCAGCGGTGCACCCACCAGCACGAACGGCTGGGTTACCGCAAAGACGAGGGTGACGAGCCCGAAACCGGCCAGACGACCCAACTCGCCGCGGCCTGCGCTCACGGTTCAGCGGCGGTAGTCTTCCACGTAGGGAAGCAGGGCCAAATAGCGACCGCGCTTGATCGCCTGGCTCAGTTGGCGCTGGTGAGGTGCACAGGTGCCCGTGATCCGGCTCGGCACCATCTTCCCGCGCTCCGTGATGAAGCGCCGTAGCAACTGCTCATCTTTGTAGTCCACCAGTGTGATCTTGGACTCACACAGTTGGCACGGTTTCCGTCTTCGTCTCATGATCTACCGTTGCTTTTCGGTTCTCGAGGATGTCGTCGCTTTGCGACCAGACCCGCGCACAACTCGACTCACTCGTCGTCCGCGTCATCGTCTTCGTCTTCGTCCTCGCTATCTTCGAATCTCTTTCCGCCTTCGGGTCGCACGGACGCCGGGGTGGGAAGCTCGCCCTCCGACAGAACGACCAGGTAGCGCAACACGTGCTCGTCGAGCTTGATGGCTCGCTCGAACTCCGGAAGCGCCTCCGGCACCGTACGGAACTGGACGACCACGTAGTAGCCGTTGTCATGCTTGCGAATTGGGTAGGCAAGCTGCCGCTTTCCCCAATGCTCGACGGCCACCACTTCGCCGCCGCCGCCGTTGCCCGTGGCGAGTTGGTTGAAACGGTCCAGCTTCTGATCGATGACGGAACGATCGAGGGCTGAGTCGAAGATGTAGACGATCTCGTAGTCGCGCATCGCCACCTCCCTTCGGTCTGGGCTCGATGGCTCGAGCCCGGTGCGGCCCCGCCCGGTGACACCGGCGGAGCAGGTATGTTGTCCACTCTGGCGGGATCTGGCCTGAAACCGCCCTAAATTACCCGATCAGCGTCTCGATCTCAAGCTCCCGGCCTCGCGTCATCGGGTCTGAGCGCCGGGCGCACGCGGTCAGGGTTGGGCCCGAAACAGCAGGATGTCCCCGTCCTGAACCTCGTACTCGCGCCCTTCCGACCGGACCAGCCCGTGCTCGCGGGCCGCTTTCAGCGATCCCGCGCCCGTGAACTCGGCGTAGCCGATCGTTTCCGCGCGGATGAAGCCGCGCTCGAAGTCGGAATGCACGGCCCCCGCCGCCTGCGGCGCCCGGGTGCCTCGGGGGACGGTCCAGGCCCTGACCTCTTTTTCGTTGAAGGTGAAGAAGCTGATCAGCCCGAGGAGTTCATAGGCGGCCCGGATCAGCCGCCGAATGCCGGGCGCCTCGAGGCCCACCGCCCGCATGTACTCGTCGCGCTCTCCAGGGTCGAGGCTCAGAAGCTCGGCCTCGAGCTTACAGCAAAGGGCCAGCACCCGGCCGGAGCCGAACGCCTCGACGAGCGCCGAGACACCGGGGCTAACATCGGCCAGGCTCGCTTCATCTACGTTCGCCACCAGCAACACCGGCTTCCCAGTGAGCAGAAAGAGCGAGCGCAGCACCTCGGTCTCGAATTCGTCGGCCTCGATACCCGAGGCCGGCTCACCGGCGCCCAGCCGGCCTTTCAAGCGAAGCAGAAAGTCGACCTCACGCTCAGCGGTGCGGTCGCCGCTGCGCGCGAGCCGCTGGACGCGATCCAGTCGCCTCTCCAGGGTCTCGAGATCGGCCAGCAACAGCTCGGTCTCGACGGTCTCCACGTCGCGCACCGGGTCGATCGACACCGATGGGTGGGCGACATTGGCATCTTCGAAACAGCGGACCACGTGCAGGAGGGCATCGACCTCACGGATGTGAGCGAGAAACCGGTTACCCAAGCCCTCGCCTTTGTGAGCGCCCGCGACCAAGCCCGCGATGTCGACGAACTCGACGACGGCGGGCACTCGGCGCGGCGGTGCGACGATCTCGAACACACGGTCGAGCCGCTCGTCCGGCACTTCCACGACGCCGACGTTCGGCTCGATCGTTGTGAAAGGGTAGGCTTCGGCCGGTACGCCCGCCGCCGTGAGAGCGTTGAAGAGCGTAGACTTGCCCGCGTTGGGCAGCCCTACGATTCCGGCTCTCAGCGACCGGGCCATAAGCGATCACCCTCGCGGGCGAGGGCCAGTTGTTCGAGCGGGCCCGACCGGCGACCCGGTGATCCGCGTCTCGCGGCGGAGCCCGACGCAGCGTAGCGCCGCGGCCCCCTCTAGGCCAGGCGAGCGAAGAACGGTGCCAGGACCAGGCTCACGACGCTCATCAGTTTGATCAAGATGTTCATCGACGGCCCGGAGGTGTCCTTGAATGGGTCGCCCACCGTGTCGCCGACGACGGCCGCCTTGTGGGGATCGGAGCCTTTGCCTCCGAGAGCGCCCGCCTCGATGTATTTCTTCGCATTGTCCCAGGCACCACCGGCATTCGCCATGTAGAGCGCGAGCAGGACGCCGGCCAATGTCGCCCCAGCCAGCAAACCGCCCAGCGCCTCCACCCCCAACGCCCAACCTACCAGCACCGGCGCGGCTACGGCCAGCGTGCCGGGCAAGATCATCTCACGCAGCGCCGCGCGCGTGGAGATGTCGACGCAGCGCGCGCTGTCAGGCTTCGCGTTGCCCTCCATCAGGCCAGCGATCTCCTTGAACTGCCGCCGCACCTCGTTGACCATCCCCGAAGCCGCGCGGCCGACGGCCGTCATCGTCAGCGCCGCGATGACGAAGGGAAGCGCCCCACCGAGCAGAAAGCCGATCACGACGAGCGGATCCACCAGGTTCAGCCCCCTCTCCTGCAGGCCGACGGCGGACGAATAGGCGCTGAACAGCGCCAGCGCGGTGAGCGCCGCCGACCCGATCGCGAACCCTTTGCCGATCGCCGCGGTCGTGTTGCCGAGCGCGTCCAGGCTGTCGGTGATGCTGCGGACCTGCGGGCCCAGACCACTCATCTCGCTGATTCCGCCCGCGTTGTCCGCGACCGGCCCATAGGCGTCGACCGACATCGTGACCCCGACGGTGGCGAGCATTCCCACGGCCGAGATGCCGATGCCGTAAAGGCCCGACAGCTTGAAGGCTAGCCAGATGGCCGCGCAAATCAGCAGGACGGGGACCGCCGTTGACATCATGCCCACGGCTTGCCCGGCGATGATGTTCGTGGCGGCGCCGGTTTGCGACGCTTCGGCGATCTTCCGGATAGGCCGCGCCGCCGTGTAGTACTCGGTGGACAGCCCGATGAAGATGCCGACGAGCGAGCCGCCGAGCATCGCCCAGAACGGACCGAACTTGCCGAACTGAACCGTGTCCGCGAAGATGTCGAGCTGGCTGGTCACCCACCAGGCCACGGCCCAGAAGATCCCCGCCGCGATGAAGGTGCTGTAACGCAGAGCGGCGGCCGGGTTGAGCCGCTCCATCAACTTCATCGAGAAGATGCCGGCGAAGCTGGCCAGCAGCCCGAACATGACGTAGAGGACCGGAAGGGCGACCGCCGCCAGGCGCTGTCCCGACATGATCTGGGCCGAGGTGGCCCCGATCGCGATCGTGGCGATCACCGACCCGACGTAAGACTCGAAGATGTCGGCTCCCATCCCGGCCACGTCGCCCACATTGTCGCCGACGTTGTCGGCGATGGTCGCCGGGTTGCGGGGGTCATCCTCAGGGATACCCGCTTCGACCTTGCCCACCAGGTCGGCGCCGACGTCGGCCGCCTTCGTGTAGATGCCGCCGCCCACGCGCGCGAACAGCGCGATCGAGCTGGCACCCATCGCGAACCCCGCGATGATCTCGCTGAACGTCTTGAACGCCGAGTCCCCCGCCAATGTGCTGGCGTAGATGAAGATCAGCGCGCCGATGCCCAGCAGCCCGAGGCTCGCCACGGAGAGCCCCATGACGGCCCCGCCGTTGAAGGCGATGCGCAGCGCCTTGCCCTGCCCAGACGCCCGCGCCGCCTCGGAGGTTCGCACGTTGGCGATCGTGGCGGCGTTCATGCCGAAGAACCCGGCGAGCAGCGAGCAGAGCGCGCCGCCCACATAGGCCAGCGACGTGGGCAGCGAGTTCAAGGCCAGGTAGAGCAGTACCGCGACGACCGCGATGAAGGGGATGAGCACCGAGTACTCGCGCTTGAGAAACGCGCGGGCCCCCACCTGGATCTGACGAGCCAGCTCAGCCATCAGCTCCGTCCCGATCGGCTGCCGCTTCAGGTAGATATAGATGAACAGAGCGATCAGCAGGCCGAGCACCCCGGAAGGTGCCGCAAAGTTCACCGCGAAATCCGTCACTGCCCCTCCTGTATTCTCAAGGCTTTGTTATCAGGATACTCCGATTAACCTAGGCTTCGGGCGTCGGTGGTGTGTTGTATCGATTCATCGCCGCGTCGATTCCTTCCCGAGCCCAAACCTCAACTCCCTCGACCAGTCGCGGCAGCACCGCGAGAACGGCGTCCTCGTCTTTCGGGTCGTCGAACTCGGAGAGAACCCAATCAGACAGCTCGACCCCGGGCGGAGCCGCGCCGACGCCGATGCGAAGTCGGGCGTAATCCCGAGTGCCCAAAGCGTCTTCCACAGACTGCAGACCGTTGTGGCTACCCGCCGACCCGCGGGCGCGGAAGCGGGGCTTCCCCGGCTCTAGCGCCGCGTCGTCCACAACCACCAGCAGGTCGCGCGCCATGTCGAGCCCGGTAGATTCGACGAGCCGCCCCACTGCGACCCCGCTGCGGTTCATGTAGAGACTCGGCTTGATCAGCCACACCTCACCCACCCCGGACAGCTCGGCCACCGACCGGAGCCAGAGATCTTCATCTTGAAACGGGGTGGCGGACCAGTGGCGCTTGAGAAGATCGACCAGCCACCAGCCAACGTTGTGGCGCGTGGCATCGTACCGGGCTCCCGGATTGCCCAGTCCGACGACGGCCTTCAGGGCTAACCCTCCTCTTCTTCCTCCTCCTCCACCGCTTTCTGTCGACCCACCAGCTCGGGCTCTGGCGCCTCCTCGGCCTCGACCTCTGCCGCGACCTCGGGCTCCTCGACCTTGTGGACCGTGGGCGGCACGACCGCCGCGATCGTAGCGTTCGCGTCCTCGAGGATCTCGACGCCTTCCGAGACTCGCAAGTCGGCGACGGTGACGCTGTCACCGATGCCGAGGGCCGAGATATCGCACTCGAGCACCTCGGGGATCTGCGAGGGGAGACAACGGATCTCGACCTCGTGACGCGCATACTCCATGATCCCGCCTTCCTTGACGCCGGGCGCATCGCCGACCAGGCGGATCGGCACTTCGAGCTTCACTTTCTCGCCCTTGTGAACGGCGAGAAAATCGATGTGTAACACTTCCGGCCGGTACGGGTGCACCTGGACTTCACGGATCAGCACGCTCGACGGCTCGCCGCCGTCGACCTTGAGATCGATCAACGTGCTTTCATATGCCGTCGTGGTGAGCAGCCGCTCGAGCCGCTTCGACTCGATCTTGCACAAGCGCGTCTCCTCGTCGTGGCCGTAGATGACGCCGGGGATATAGCCCTGGCGGCGAAGCGACCGCGCCGCGCCTTTTCCGGTCTCGCTCCGCTGTTGCGCCTCGAGCGTTATCTTCGGACTCATTCAGTCAAACCCTTACGTCTATTGGTGATCGAAAGGTCGTCTCAGTCGAACAGGCTGCTTACGCTCTCATTATCGTGGATATAGCGGATGGCGCGCGCCAGCAAGCCCGCGACCGGCAGCACGCGAAGAGCGGGCCAGCGCTTGTCCTCGGCCAGATTGATCGTGTCGGCGAGGGCCACCTCTTTGACCGGCAGCTCGGCCAGTCGGCTGACCGCCGGCCCGCTGAGCAGCGCATGGGTCGCGCAAATGAACACGTCTTGAGCCCCATGCTCCTTGAGCGCGCGGACCGCCTCTGCCATCGTGCCACCGGTATCGATCATGTCATCGGGGATCAGGCAGTTTCGGCCGTCCACGTCTCCAACGACGGCGGCGACCTCCGCCACATTGTGCGAGGGCCTTCGCTTGTCGATCATCGCGATTTCGCCGCCCAGGCGCCGGGCGTAGCCCCGTGCCATCTTCGCCGCCCCCACGTCACTGGCCACCACGGTGAGCGGTTCCAGCTTCATCGTGCGATAGTGCTCGACGAACACCGGCATCGCGTACAGGTGGTCCACCGGAATGTCGAAGAACGCCTGCAGCTGATGCTGGTGGAAGTCGACGGACAGCACGCGATCGGCTCCCGCCGTCGTGATCAGATTGGCCAGCAGCTTGGCGCCGATCGCGACCCGCGGCTGATCCTTCCGGTCTTGTCGTGCGTAGCCGAAATAAGGGATCACCGCCGTCACCCGAGCCGCCGACGCCCGGCTCGCCGCGTCGAGCAGCAAGAGCAGCTCGAGGATGTTGTCGCCCGGCGGCACGGTCGGCTGGACGATGAACACGTCTCGGCCGCGCACGTTCTCGTCGATTCGAACGAAGATCTCCCCGTCCGAAAAGCGTTTGATGGTCACATCGCACAGCGTCCCACCCAACCGCTCGGCGATGCGCTCGGCGAGCGGGCGGTTCGCCGTCCCCGAGAGGAGCATCATCTCCCGGCTCTTGGGATCGATGGCAGACGTATCGGTCAAACTCGTGAAACCCCTGTTATATAAAGGCTCCGCAAGTTATCCCGGCCTAATCTGAGCGTCAACAGCACGGCCGAGCCACCAGAGCGGCCCGAGTCCCATCCGGGGGCCTGCCGGCTTGGCGCGGGCTGCCTTGTCCCGAACGCCCGCGCGCTCCAGATTTCCGGGCCGATGTGGCAATCAATCGTGATATTCATTGTTGGCCTGGGGGCACTCTACCTGGGCGCCGACGTGCTGATCCGAGGTGCGTCTCGCTTGGCGCGTAGCCTCGGCGTCAATGCGATGGTCATCGGCCTCACCGTGGTCGCGATGGGCACCTCGATGCCCGAACTGCTCATCGGCGTCGTCGCATCGGTGCGCGGCAGCGGCGATATCGCGATCGGCAACGTCGTCGGCTCCAACATCGCCAACATCGCGCTGATCCTCGGCATCGCCGCTCTCATCCGGCCGATTCGCGTCCAGATGCGCCTGCTGGTTCGCGAGGTGCCGATCATGATCTTCGTCACGCTCGCCTTTTACATCTTCGCCCTCGACTTGCAGCTGACCCGTGGGGACGGGGTCTTCCTCAGCGTCGGATTCATCGCCTACACGCTCTACGTGATCGAGGGCGCCCGCCGCGAGTCGCCAGCCGTCGAGGTCGGTTACCAGAAATTCGTTCCGGCGGGCGGCACGCTGGCCGGGCACATCGCACTCACGATCGTCGGCCTCGGCGTTCTGCTCGCCGGCGCCCACATGGTGGTGACCGGCGCGGAAGTCACCGCTCGCGCCCTCAAGATCTCCGAGCTCGCCATCGGGCTGACCGTCGTGGCTCTGGGCACCTCGCTTCCCGAGCTGGCCACCGCCATAGCCGCCTCGGTTCAGGACGAGGGTGATATCCTCGTGGGGAATGTGGTGGGTTCCAACATCTTCAACCTGCTGGCCGTGCTCGGCTGCGCCTCCCTGACAAGGCCGCTCAACGTTTCGACTTCGGTGATCCGCGTCGAGGCGCCGGTCATGCTGGCGCTGAGCATCCTGGTCCTGCCGTTCGTCTGGACTACTTTGCGCGTCACGCGCTGGGAGGGCGCCGTCTTCGTGGTCGCCTACACCGCCTTCTTCGTGCTCCTCGCCCTCCCATCCTGAGACGCGGCTCGGCGCGCCTGGCGCCGCGGCCTAGTGGCCGTGCCCGTGACCGTGCTCTCCTGAGGTCGCGCCCATCCCCATGGCGCGCCGCTCCGCGGTCTGACGCGTCTCCTCCAGATTGGCCAGGTAATCGGGATCGGTCGGATCGAGGCTCGGCCACTCGGCCCCCCGGGCCGGCAAGAACACCCCGCCGAGCACGCCCATACCGCCCCGCTCCAGCGCGCCACCCGTCCGGTTGTCGTAGGTCACCGTGAGCCGGTAGGTGCGATCGGGCCGCAGCTCGATACCGCCCTTCCACCAGAACTTGCCAAGCGGCACACCCACCACCTGTCCGGCCTCATTCAGCTCAGGACCCGTCTGCCACAACACCTTGCCCTCCGTTACATCTTCGAAGCGAAGCGAGGTGGCGTGATCGTGCATGTGACCGCTCGCCGCCAGCAGGCGACCGGCGACGGCCGGGCTGCCCTCCCAGTAGCGCTCGCTACGACCCGGCGGAAGATCGAAATCCTTCTGACCGACGTGACCCATCACGTCGATATAGACCGGGTAGACGGTCAACGGGAAAACCCAGCCTTCCTGTCGGTACTTGAGCTTCACCTTCAAGCGCGCTCCCGCAAACGACGTCTCCGTCGGGTTGTGGAACATCGCGCTCACCATCAGCCGCTGCCCTCGCTCGAGTGGGACGCCCAGCACTTTCGGCATCGACGCCGGCTGAGTCTCGCTGCCGGCGGCGAAGAGCCGCCGCGCCACCGGGCTGAACAGCTCGCGATGGTCGGGATCGATCAGGTTGACGTGGTGGAGCACCGCGTTCGTCATCGGCGCACCGTGCGCATCGACCATCTGTACATCGAAGCCGTAAAGGTAGGCGTCGATTGGAACGATCCCGGTCAAAAGCGGCGGCTGACCGATCGCGTGATGGCTGGCGCCGGCCGGCAAATCGAGGGGCCCCACCATGAAGATCAACTCCTGCCTCTCGGCATCGTCGATCACTTCAAGCCAATTGCCCGGCTCCTGGGCGGCGGCCGGTGCGCCGCTGCTGACAAGCATGAGCAGCGTGAGTGATCGGGCTGCGAACGTGAACATACGCATCTTCTCCTAGCCTGCCTCTGCGGTTTCTCGGGCTCAGAACTTCTCGGACTGTGGCGGCCTAATCTGTTCCCGAAGCCGACCTCGCGGCCGAGGCCCACTCCCGGGGCGCCGGACTCCGGCGATCGGCGCTCGGTTTCCGCCAGGCGCCGTTCTTTGATTATCGCTGCGAGAACCTATAACCCGAGGCCACGATGGCAATCCATCCGCCCAAGCCGGCCCGTCCACCCGCCGCTCCGGCCCGACGACAACGCCGGCTCGGTCACGGTGAGCTATGCAATCGGTAATTTTGATCCACGACCCCGACCCTCACGCCGGGGGCCAGATTGCCTAAGTCATTAATTCACAAGTTGTTACGGGCATAGCGAAGATCCGGCACAATCCCTGCCCGTCTTGAAGACCGGAGGTGGTGGGCTGGACGCGAAGCCTGACCCAGCGGCCCGCTGCAACGCTCTGAGTCAGGCGAAGTTGGCCCGGGTGGATTCGAACCACCATTTCTGGATCCAAAGTCCAGCGTCCTGCCGTTAGACGACGGGCCAAACGCGGCGCGGTCCCGGCCGCAATCTCGACCGTGGCGCCGCTGCCGGCAAGCCCGGCACCTCCCGGCGGGTTGCGGGCCCGGCCAAGCGGGCACGTGAACAATCCGGGTCATCGAGGGTACGGAACGACGTCCCCGCCAACTGTCTCCCCCAATCCCCCCTCACAGCCCCTGGAAACGCCGACCCGACTGGAACTGCGCGCACGTCGTGCCGCGTTCCAAAAAAGCAAGTGACACCTCCGATGATGGGAGGCTGAGAAGTGAAACGCATGATCTGGCTGATGGCCATCGCCGCTTCGGTCGGCCTGGGGCACAACGCCGCAGGTCCCAACTGGGCGGCGCGCAGCCAGTTCAGGCAACTGGTCCTGACGGCCGCCGTCGCGGACAATCTGGCGCTCCTGTTCGACCAGTTCGAGACCGAGCTCGTTTTGTGTCTGGAGGGCGAACGCCGCGGCGCGGATCTATACATCACCGACTTCCGGATGCCCCATATCCTCACGTCTGAGACCGGCCGGGTGCAGGCGTCGAGCTGCAAAGGGAGCGCGAAGGTCGTGGGAACCTGGCACAATCATCCGGCGCCGCGCCTGGGGCTGATAAGCGCGAATCCGGAGGCCCAAAGCCGTAACTGCTACCTGTCGCGAACCGACATTGGCGACTTCCGCCGGAGGAAGAACGCAGAGGTCACCGTGGTTTCCTGCGCGCCTCACACCTACGCCTACTGGCGCCGGAGCGATCTCGACGCGGCCGCGTCGGACGTCGCCCTGCTACCACCACCGGCCGGACAGCTCGTGCGCTCCCAGATCGGAGACGCGCGTCGGGCCAGCGACCTCACACAGGCCCGCGCGCGGTAATCAGGCGCGCGCCGACCTTCTCCGCTTCCAGCTCCTTCAACGCCGTATCCCGGCTCCGCCGCGTCCCGTAGACGGCGAATAGCGCCGAACCACTCCCCGAGAGCAGGGCCAGCAGGGGCCCACTCGCGTCCAACCGGACCCGCAGAGCTCCCAGCTCGGGATGCGCGGAGAAGATCACCGGCTCGAAATCGTTTTCGGCCAGCGCACGCAGTCCGGACCAGCGCGAGAGCGCGGGCCACTGAGTCAGGAAGGCGCCGGTGGCCGGCGCCTGCTCCCGCACCACGTGCTCGTCCCACAGTGCGTAGGCGGTCGCGGTCGACACACTCAGCTCGGGCAACAGGAGAAGCATCGGTCGAGTCCTGACCGGCGGCAGGGACAGGAGCCGGTCTCCGCGACCCCAGGCCAGCGCCAGCGGTGTATCGGCGAGGAAGAACGGGACGTCGGCTCCGAGCTCTCCGGCCAGCTCCATCACCACCTCGGCCGCCGGTGGGCGCGGGAGGCGCTGGGCCAGCAAGCGAAGCACCGCCGCCGCGTCGCTGGAGCCTCCGCCCAGTCCGGCGCCGATGGGCACGCGCTTGTCGAGCTCGATCTCGACCCCGGCGGAGGCTCCCACTCGCTCGAGGAGACGCGCGGCGGCGCGGGTCGCGAGATTCTCGGGCCCCTCGGGCACGCGCTCGGGCCCGCTCACTCGCAAGGCGATGCCGGGGTCGCGGCGGAGCCGCAAGCGGACGCGATCAGCCAGGTTGATTCGGCAGAAGATCGTCTCGAGAGGGTGGTAGCCGTCGGGGCCACGCGGAAAGATTCGCAGGCGGAGGTTGACCTTCGCTCGGGCCTGTGTCTCCAGCCAGGGCTCAGCGCTCAACTCGCCACCCCTCGCGCTTTGCTCAGCGCTCTCGCCCCACCGGGCTCGCGGGTATCTTCACGTACTCTCCTCGACGATCTCTTCACTGTGCCGCACTTCGCCCCAGCTCAGACCGAGGCGGCCCAGGTAATAGAGGCCGATCAGCGTCACTGGAATGAACGCGCCGATATGAAAGGCAATGGCGAAGCTGATCGCGCGATCCGACGAGACGCCGAAGGGACTCAGCCCCAACCGGACGCTCGCCTCGAAGGGTCCGAAGAACCCGGGCGAAGAGGGGACGGAAACCACGAACGCGTTGACCGCCTGCAGGAACACGGAACCCAGGTATCCAGGCTCGACAATGCCGAACGCCAGCAGGCCGACGTAGAGGGCGAGCGCGCCCCAGCACCAGTGTACGAAGGACCAGGCGAACCCGGCCGCCACCAGGCGCGGCCTTCGCATCGCACCCAATCCTTCGATGAACGACTTCATGATCTCGGCGATCTTCGCGGCGACCCGGCGCGGGAGCAGCCGACCCAAGGTGGCTCGGAAGACGCGCCCGGCCAGATCGGGGCGGAAGATCAAGAGCAGCAGCGCCAGTCCGCCGCCGCCCAGGATGAAAAAGACCCCGATCACCTTGCCGGCGAGCTGATCGTCGAAGCCGGGCGCGATTCGAAAGCCTGGAATGAACAGGGGTACGGCCAGGAACGTGGCCAGCGTCAGGGCATCGAACAGGCGCTCGACCACCAAAGATCCGAACGAGGCGCTGACGCTGATCGGTTGGCTGCGACTCAGCGCGTAGGCGCGAACGAACTCGCCGACACGCGCCGGCAGCAGGTTGTTGGCCATGAAGCCGATGCAGGTGCTGGCGAAGCGAGGACGGAGCTCAGAGCGGGCAAGGGCGGGCTCGAGAAACACCTTCCAGCGGATCGCTCTGATCAAGAAGGCCGCGGTCTGGATCGCGATGCTCAAGCCGAGCAGCCAGACGTTTGCGGCTTGAATGTGTCCCCAGACCGCGGCGGGTGACACATCATGGAGCGCCCAATAGAGCAGGAGCAGGCTGACGGTCAGGCCCAGAACCGTCTGCCAACCCCGGGTCATCGGCTCGGGCCCGTGGTCGCCAGGGCGTGCTCGACCAGACCCAGCGCCTCCTCGAGCAGCTGACGCGCGCGGCCGAAGTCCGGCCGGGCGCCACGCAACATACCTTCGACTTCTCCGGAGAGCCGGCGTGCCCGGGCGAGAGCGTCGGCCCGATCGTAGGTGAGGGATTCGATATCGACCACGCTCCGCGACGGATGAGTCGCAGCCTCCAGCGACCCCTCGGCGCGAGTCAGCGCTCGGTGCCGAGCGTCCTCGTCGCCGGCCTCGATGTATTCACGCAACGCGGACACCGTGGTGGCCAGCTCACTGGCGATGCTCTGGAGGCGCCCGCGCGGGCCCTCGGTCGCCGCCTTGACCGCCGCCCCAGCGCGGCGTGCCACCCGGCCCATCGCGCCGTGCTCGAAGGCCACCGCCCGCTCCCGCAGCTGGCGAAACGTCAGGGCGAGCCGTTCACCGATCTTGGCTGGTACCGACGGGTCTGCCGCCAACTCGGCCCGGAGGCGATCGATGGTGTCGAGGCTGCCGGTCGCTTCCAGCGCGAAAAAGGCATCCCACGAGCCGGCCCCTTGATCGGCCATGGGACACTCGATCAGGTGCGGCCCCGACTTCCTCGAACAGCTCGCTGACCCAGATGATCTCGCGCTGCGCCGCCGTCTCGAGCACGCGCTCTTTCAGATCTTCGATCTCTTCACCGGCCGCGGCAACCTCCTCCGGCTCCCCACCGCGGATCAACTCCTTCGCCACATCCTCCAGCGCCTGCTGGGCGCGTCGGAACAGCGCCAGATGCCCTGGCCCCACCGTGGCCGCCGTATCGGCGATCCGCAGGATGACCTCCTCCACCGCTCCGAGCGCCGTACCCACGCCGGGCAAGTCGTCGACGCCTTCGATCCCCCGCAGCGGTCGGATCTTGCGCAGCAGCCGCTTGAGCGGCTCGCGGTTTCGCGGGTCCCGCTCGAGCACGCCCAGCGCGTCCCCGATCTCCGAGGCAAGACCTCGAAGCTCCGTCCCCAAGTAGCGCCGGAAGCGCTGTTCATCCTTGGCCGGCGGCGGAGCCAGCGGCTGAGCTTCGCCCAGCCGCCGCGAGATGGCTTCGACCCGCTCGGTCACGTCCAGCGGGGGGTCTTGTACCGACTCGACGAGCTGACGAATCTCCCCGAGCGCCCATCGCAGGCTCTCACCCAACTCGGGGCTCCAGTGGCGGCGGCCGGCGGTCAGGTCCTGAGCCAGCGCCTGCATGACACCCGCCGCCTGAGATATGGCTTCCTGATCGGCCATCCGCGCGCTGCCTCGCAGGGCGCGGGAGAGGCGACGCAGCTCGTCGGCGTTGGGCGGCCCTGACCCGCTCAGCGCGCTCGACAGCTTCTTCAGGTAGTCACCCGCCTCATCGACAAAGAAATCGAGAAGTGATCGCGCCATCTCCCTAGCTCCCCAGCTCCCGGCGTGCGTTCAAGACCAGCTCCAGCATCTCCCGCACGGCCCGCTCCATTCCCACGAGCACCGCCCGACTGACCACGGAGTGCCCGATGTTCAGCTCCTCGATCTCCGAAATCGCCGCCACGGGCCTGACGTTCTCGTAAGTCAAACCGTGACCCGCGTGAACGGCCAGCCCCAGCTCACGGCCGAGCGCCGCCGCCTGCCGCAGCCGGTCCAGCTCGGCCGGCCGGGCATCACGGCTGGCGTTGGAGTATTCACCCGTGTGCAGCTCGATCGCGTCCGCACCCAGCTCGGCGCTGGCCCGAACCGTCGCCTCGACCGGATCGATGAACAGCGAGCTTCGGATGCCCGCTTTGCGGAGGCGCGACAACGCGTCGGCGACGCGGCGCTGGCGCTCCGCCCCTGCCAGGTCGAGACCCCCCTCGGTGGTGATCTCCTGCCGTCGCTCCGGCACCAGCGTAACCTGAAGGGGCGGATGCTCGAGGGCGAAGCTCACCCCCGCCTCGTCCACGGCCACCTCGAGATTCACCCCGGTGCGCACCGTCTCGAGCAACAGCAGCACGTCTCGCTCTTGAATGTGGCGACGATCCTCGCGCAAATGCACGGTGATCGCCTGAGCGCCCCCCAATTCGGCGAGCACGGCCGCGCGTACCGGGTCCGGCTCATCCGTCTTACGAGCCTCACGGATCGTCGCGACGTGGTCGAGATTGATGTAAAGCCTCATTCGCCCTCGGCCCTTCCGGTACCCCGCCCGCGCAGCACGGCTTCGATCGCCGCCGCGATCTCTTCCTCCATCCCCATGTCGCGGCTCATCTCCAGCGCCTGAAGCCCGAGCTGTCGGTACAGGTCGCGCGTGTCGTCCTCGAGGGCGGACAGGTTACCTCGAATCGTATCGATATCCCCTCGCGCCACCGGCCCGGTCAGGGCCTCGCCCGGGTCGAGCTCCTCGAGGTTCGCCACCGCCCCGCGCCACAGCGGCCGCAGTGCCGCCACCGCCTCCGCAGCGCTCACGCCGGTCGCCCCGGCGAGGAGGCGCGCCGCCACCCCGGCGCAGGTGACTACGTAGTTCGACGCGAACACGCACGCTGCATGATAGCGTGCTTTGTCCTCTTCGTGAACCTCCAGCATCCGACCGGCCGCCGCCTCGACGATTTCGCTCGCGGCTGCCCGCGCCGCCGGCTCGCCCTCGAACGCGAAGAACGCCCCGCGTAAACGCGCCGCGCCGCGCCGCGGATCGGCCAGCGTCTGCAGCGGGTGCAGCGAACCGATGGCGTAGCCCACGTCGGCGAGCGGTCGCAACACTCGCGCGGGCTGGGCACCGCTCACATGCAGCGCGACGCACTCCTCCACCCGGCGGCCGAGTCCCGCCAGCTGCGTGGCCACGCCGGCGATGGCACGGTCCGGAACCGCCAGCAGCACGCGACAGCCGACCGGAGGCGTCGAGACCGGCCCCGCTTCGTACCGGGCGCGCTGCTCCGCGAACAGCGGGTGCTCGGGCGGCCGGGCACGCCGACCGAAGATCACCAGCTCCCGGGCGTGCTCCCGCTCCGCCAGCAGCGAAGCGAGCGAAAGTCCCACACGTCCCGGCCCAACGATCCAGTACGAGGTGGACACCGTTCAAGCGGCCGGCGGCGCCTCGAGGACGGCTACGCCCTCGCGCTGCCGCAGACGGCCCAGCACTCCTCTTGGCAGACGTGCCGTCAGGCGAATGCTCGCGCCGCACTCTTCCCGGTCCAGCACCTCGCCCTCGCGGTAAACCTCGGCCAGCACGCCACCCGCCTCTGCCGGAAGGCTCAGCTCCACAGTGGCCCACTCCTGGCGAATCCAATCTCGCAACGTCGTGCGCAATGTCTCCAGGCCACCCTCTTCCACCGTGGAGGTGAACACGTGCGGCCCAATCAGTGCTTCCGCCCGTTCCCGAATCGCCGCCTCCTCCGCGTGGGTCAGCCGGTCGACCTTGTTGAACACGACGAGCCGACGTCGCGGCTTCAGGCTCAGGTCCTGCAAGACACCCTCCACGACTTCGTGCTGCTCTTGCCACCTGGGGTGGGCGACGTCGACGACGTGACAGAGCACGTCCGCTTCGTGCAGCTCCTCCAGCGTCGCCCCGAACGAAGCCACCAGGTGGTGCGGCAGTTTGCGGATGAACCCGACGGTATCGGTGATCAGCGCCTGGAAGCCAGCGCCCAGATCGACGGCTCGCGTGGCCGGATCGAGCGTCGCGAACAGCCGGTCCTCGATGAACAGCTCCGACCCGGAAAGCGTCGCGAGGATCGACGACTTGCCTGCATTGGTGTAGCCGACGAGCGCGACTCGGTACTCGCCGACGCGTCCCTTTCGCTGCGTCCGGCGCTGACGCGCCACCCTCTCCAGGCGTTTCTCGAGATCGCTGATCTTCCGACGAATGATCCGGCGGTCGGTCTCCAACTGCGTCTCACCGGGGCCGCGCAACCCGATCCCGCCCCGGATTCGCGAAAGGTGATTCCACATTCGCTTCAGGCGTGGCATCAGGTACTGCAGCTGCGCGAGCTCGACCTGCATCTTCGCCTCGGCCGTCCGGGCTCGCAGCGCGAAGATGTCGATGATCAGCTCGGTCCGATCCATCACGCGAACGCCGAGCATCTCCTCGAGCTTCTGACCCTGTACCGGCGTCAGGTCCTCGTCGAAGATCACCAGGCTCGCCCGACGGTCCTCAGCGACCGACCGGAGCTCCTCGACCTTGCCCGTCCCGATGTAGTAGGCGGGGTGCGGAGAGGGCAGCTGCTGCTGCACCGTCCCGACCACGGCCGCCCCGGCGGTGTCGGTGAGCGCGGACAGCTCTTCCAGGTGATCGCGCGCCAAATCACGGGTGATTCCGGGCCCCGGCGCACTCAGCAACAGCGCCCGTTCTTGAGGTGATTCGACCTCGATCAGCGTACGGTTGGCGATCTCTGCCTCCGCTCCTCTACGTTGTCTCCCCCGCTACAACCCTGCGGCCGGCCGCTCGTCCCCGTCAAGATTCTACCCCACCCGCCCCCTCACGATTCCTGATCCCGCTGCGGGCCGGCCCGCCGCTTCGCCAGCCAGACCTCCAGACGCCGGCCGATCTCCGCCTCGTAGCCCCGATCCGATGGGTGGTAGACTCGCCGGCCGGCCAGCGACTCGGGCAGAAAGTCCTGGCCCGCGTGGGCGTCGGGCTCGTCGTGGTCGTAGCGATAGCCGGCGCCGTACCCCAGGTCGCGCATCAGCCGCGTGGGCGCGTTGCGGAGGTGCCGCGGCGCCGGTTCGGCCGGCGTATCCCGCGCCAGCCCCATCGCCGCGCCGTACGCCTCATAGATCCGGTTGGACTTGGGCGCGGTCGCCAGGTACACGGCGGCCTCGGCCAGCGCCAGCTCGCCCTCGGGTGAACCCACGAAATGGTAAGCGTCCTTGGCCGAGACGGCGACCGACAGGGCCCGAGGATCGGCGAGGCCAATGTCCTCCACCGCCATGCGGATGAGCCGCCGCGCGATATAGAGCGGATCTTCGCCGCCGTCGAGCATGCGGGCGAGCCAGTAAAGCGCCGCGTCGGGATCGGATCCGCGGATCGCTTTGTGGAGCGCGGAGATGAGGTTGTAGTGCTCCTCACCCGACTTGTCGTAGCGTTGAAAACGTCGAGGGAGCGCCTGCGCCGCCACTTCCCGAGTGATGCGGCCGCCACTCCCCACGATCGATGCGGCGATCTCCAGAGCAGCGAGAGCGCCGCGAGCATCGCCGTCGGCGCCGTGCGCCAGCAGGTCGAGCGCCGCCTCGTCCACTTCGAGCGCCAAACGCCCGAGGCCCCGCTCGCCGTCTTCGAGCGCCCGCTCACAGATCACCCGCACGTCCGCCTCATCCAGTGGCTCCAGCACCAGTACCCGCGAGCGGCTGAGCAGCGCGCTGTTGACTTCGAAGCTCGGGTTCTCGGTCGTGGCCCCGATCAGGATAATCGTACCGGCCTCCACGTGCGGTAAGAACGCGTCCTGTTGGGCGCGGTTGAACCGGTGGATCTCGTCGCAGAAGAGGATCGTCCGGCGCCCCGTCGCCTGCAGCCGCTCGTTCGCCTCAGCGATGATCGCCCGAACCCTGGCAACCCCTTCAGTGACGGCGCTGAAAGGAAGAAACGCTGCGTCGGTTCGATCGGCGATGATGCGAGCCAAGCTCGTCTTGCCGCTCCCCGGCGGCCCCCAGAGGATGAGCGACTGCAGCTCGTCGCGCTCGATCATCTCGCGCAGGATCCGCTTCGGGCCGACGAGGTGCTGTTGGCCGAGGAACTCGGACAGGGTCCGCGGGCGCATGCGGGTCGCGAGCGGAGCGGCGGGCGAGCTCTCGTCGGCGATGCCACGGGGGGCGGGACGCCGCGGCCGAGAGTCGGGGAAAAGCTCGAGTTCCTCACTCATCTCATTCGGCCCTCCTTGGGCGCCCAGCGGTTGGGTCGGGCCGCTTCCCGGCACCGGCCATCTCAGCACCTCGTCTGACGGCGCACAATCGCCATCAGCTGTTCACGCTGATTGAGCCGCGGATCCCGGATCACCTCATCCAAACAGGCCCCGAGGATGCGGGCGAACTCCGGACCGGGGCTCAGGCCGAGCACCTTGAGGTCGTTGCCATCGATGGCGAGATCGCCCAGCGCCACCGGGTCTCCGCGGTGGATGGCGCCGAGCACCTCTCGCGAACGCGCGGCCAGGTTTCGCCGCGCTTCGGCGTCGAGCTGCCGGGCTCGCGCCCGGGCCAGGTGAAGCCGCAGGGCGTCACGCGCCCGCTCTCGCCCAACCTGGCGAAGCCAGCGGCGCGCGGATACCGGGTCTCCGGCAGTGGGCAGCGTCAGGTCGAGAGCCCGGCAGAACGCGACGACGTCGCGGATTTCGGCGTTCGAGAAACGGAGCCGGGTCATCAGCGGTTCGACGGCGCCGGCCGCCGGAGCGAGCAACGCGGCCAGGCGCAGGTTCAATCGCCGCGCATCCAGCGCGTCGACCGTGCGGCAGGTCTCATCCCAGGCGGTGGCGCCCGCGAGCTCCGGAATCACCACGTTCAGCGCGCCCGACTCGCGGTACAACGTTAGCCCCGGGGTGGCGGCGGGTGCGGCCAGAGTCTTCAGCAACTCCTCCCGCACCCGCTCAGCCGACAGGCGACTCAGCGTCGGCACAGCCGCTTTGAGCGCTTCCCACGTCGGTGACTCGATCGTGAGACGATAGCGGCCCGCGAACCGCAGCCCACGCAGAACCCTCAAGTAGTCTTCAGCGAAGCGGAGCGCCGGCTCTCCGACGCAGCGCAACGTGAGCCGCTGGAGGTCGGACCATCCATCGAAGGGGTCGTGAAACTCGTCGCGTAGCGGATGATAGGCGATGGCGTTGATCGTGAAGTCGCGGCGCGCCAGATCCTCATCCAGTGTGTCGGCGTATTCTACCACGGCGTGACGACCGTCGGTCTCGATGTCCCGTCGGAAGGTCGTGACCTCGTAGACCCGTCCATCCGAGCCCCTCACGCCCACCGTCCCGAACTGGGCGCCGATCGGGTACGACGGCCGGAACAGTTTGCGCACCGCTTCCGGTCGAGCCGCGGTGGCCAGGTCCCAGTCCGAGCGGAACTCGTTCAGCAGCGCGTCGCGGATCGCCCCGCCGACCGCCCACGTCTCGTAGCCGCTCTCCTCCAGGCGCCGGGCGATCTCGCGCACGGCGGCGGGGACGGCGAGTTTCCGGTCGAGACCTTTCACCTAGCCGCAGAGCACGCTGCCGCCGTTCACGTTCAGCACCTCTCCCGTCACGTGACGCGCCAGCTTCGAGCAGAGGAAAAGGATCGGGCCGGCGATGTCGTCCGCACTGCCGATGCGACCGAGCGGGATCTGTGCGATGACTTTATCGCGCTCGGAGCCCTGGAGGGCCGGGGCCGCCATGTCTGTGTCGACCCAACCGGGGGCCACGGCGTTGACCTGTATGTCACGATCAGCGAGCTCCACGGCGAGCGACTTCACGAACGAGATAACCGCACCTTTCGTGGCGGCGTAGTGGCTGTGTCCGGCTTCGCCGCGCTGCCCGGCGGTGGAGCTGACGATGATGATCTTGCCGCCGTCGGCCATCCGCTTCGCCGCCTCACGCGTCGTCAAGAACACCGAGTCGAGGTTCGCTTTCATCATCTCGCGCCACTGTTCGTTCGACATCTCCACCAGCGGCACATGCTCGGGAGGCCAGATGCCGGCGTTGGCGACGAAAATGTCCAGCCAGCCGAACTCGGCGTCGCAGCGCGCGAACAGTGCCGCCACGCCCTCCGGCTCTCCGAGCTCGGCCGCGACCGACCAGCCGCGCACGCCGGATCGCTGCAGCTCTGCCACTACGGCCGCGGCCTCCTGAGCGCGTGTTCGGTAAGCGATCCCCACATCCGCGCCCGCGCGTGCCAGCATGAGCGCCGTCGCACGGCCGATCCCACGAGAGCCTCCGGTCACGATCGCTCGCTTCCGCGTCAGGTCGATCAGCCGTTCAACCATTGCTTGTCAGCTCCAGCGACTGGCACAGTTCAGACCCGAGTCTCCGCGATCAGGCCTCACCGAATTTGTCTCAACGCTCGGGTCAGCCTGGAAAGCAGCCCCTTGCGAAACTCGACCGGCCCCACCTGAAGCGGGGTCTCGTCCCTCAAGATGCAGTGCGGATTGGCCGCGAGAAGCAGCGATGCCTGAGAGCTCAGGCCTTGTTCTGCCAAGTAGTCCCAGACAGAGCGTAACGACGGAGACCGATTCAGGCGCGCGTGGTTGTCGGAAGCGATCAGGTCGACCCAACCCTCGCTCAAGAACCGGTGAGCCGTGAGCCGGATCCGATCCCCGTACTCTCCCAGCAGGCTCCCGCCGTTCAACTGCATGAGCGCGCCCACACCCCGCCACTCCTCAACCTGGCCGTAGCCGCGGTCGTACCCCGTATACCGCTCCGGGTGCGCGAGGACCGGCACATAGCCGGCGGCCGCGATCCGCGCCAGCAGCGCCGTCGACCGCCGGGGCACGGTGAACGCGAAGAATTCCACCAGCACGAAGCGGCTGCCGGCGAGGCGGAGCCCGTCATCGCTCAGGTCGGGGCGCGCAGTATCGAGCTGTATCTCGAAACCTCGGTACAGCCTGAGCTGCGGAAGCGGTCCCTGCGCCCGCTTCACCAGCTCATCCCAGGCCGCATCGGCGCGGGTCCGCAGAGTACCCTGCAGGTCCGAGGCGTTCAGGTGTGGCGTCGCGGCGACGGCGTCAACACCATCACCGTAGAGCGACTGCAGGGTGTCGAGCGCGGCATCCATGTCCGGTGCACCGTCGTCCACGCCCGGCAGCACATGGGTGTGGAGGTCCGCCATCCCCGGCGGCCTCTGGCGATTTTGGCTGCTCTTCTCGATATCCTTCAGCTCCTACCCGTCCAGCGCCGGGCAAGCCGACCCAGCTCGCCTCCCGGCCCCATATCTCGGCAGCGCTCCGCGACCCGTCCCGGATCGCTTCGCGCCGACGCCTCGCACGCCAGCGTCAGCAGCCCGTCAGCCACCAGCAGATCGATGGCGGCCTCACGCCGATCGAGCCCGGCCCGGACCCCGTCGAGCACCCGGCAGGCTGCGGCGAGCAGGGCGTCGGAGATGTCAGCCCCGGGCTCGAGCTGCCCGATCTGTTCATCCAGGCCACGACGCAACGGCTCCGGCGATGCCGCCACTTGTTGCCGCAACCAGGCCACGCTCGTCACCGGCCGGCTGCCCGCTCGAGCATCGGCCGTACGATCTCGGTCACCTTGCCCAGCGCCGCTTCGGTCGGCCCCGGGCCGCTGGTGCTCGCCTGAGCCATGTGAGGCCGACCACCGCCTTTGCCGCCAGCCAGTTTGGCCACTTCGCTCACGACCCGATCCGCCCGCAACCCTTTACCGATGAGGTCATCGGTCACCACAGCCAGCAGCGACTGGCGGTCGCCGATCTTCGCCGCGACCACCGCCACCCCGCTCCCCAGTCCCTCACGCAGGCGATCGCCGAACGCGCGCAGCGCTGACGCGTCGGCGGCCTCAATCGTACCGACAGCGACCTTGGTCCCGTTCACCTCGGCAGCGCCATCGACCAGTCGCTCGACCTCGCCCTCCGCCGCACGCTCGACGCTGCTCTGAAGCCGTTCCCTCAAAGCCCGCTGTTCCTCGACCAGGCTGTCGATTCGTCCCGGCAAATTGTCGAGCGGCACTTTGAGTCGTCGAGTCAGCCCGGCGAGTAGACGCTCGCGCTCTTTGACCAGCTCGTAGGCTCGCGGACCGGTCACCGCTTCGATCCGCCGCACTCCGGCGGCCGAGCCGGTCTCGGAGACGATCTTGAACAGACCGATCTCGCCGGTCGATCTCACGTGGCAGCCGCCGCAGAGCTCGAGGCTGAAGCCCGGCACCTCGACGACACGAACTTCGTCGCCGTACTTCTCACCGAACAGCGCCATCGCTCCGCGTCCGATCGCTTCGCGATACGGCAGAAACTGCTTGGCGACTTCTTTGTCCGCCCAGATCTGCTCGTTGACCAGCCGCTCGACCTCATCCAGCTCGTTCTCGCTGAGCGGACCCGTATGGGTGAAGTCGAAGCGCAAGCGGTCCGGCGCCACCAGCGAGCCCGCCTGCGTCACGTGCTCGCCCAGCACCGTGCGCAGCGCGGCGTGCAGCAGGTGGGTGGCGGTGTGATTGCGCTGCGTGTCCCGGCGAATCGCATCGACGGTCGCGCGGACGGCGCCCGGCTTGAACTCGCCCTCGACCGGGCCGACGACCACGACATCTTGCTCATGGTGCACGACGTCTTTCACCTCGAGCCGCCAGCCGTCACCCTCGACGTAGCCATGATCGCTCACCTGGCCGCCGGCCTCGGCGTAAAACGGATTCGTCCGAAGCTTCAGGAAAAGACGCCCGTTCTCGCGCGCCGCCGCCAGCACCTCCGTATCGACCACCAGTTCATCGTAGCCGACCCACTCCTGCTCCCCGTCCGCGTAGCGCTCCCAGACCGCGCCCGCCGGCACGAGCTTTGCCGGGGCCTCGGCTCCCGGCTTTTCGCGACGCTCGCGTGACCGCCGCCGCTGCCGTTCGAGCGCCTTCTCGAAACCTTCCACATCGACCGAGTAACCGCGCTCCCGGGCCATCAGCTCCGTCAGGTCCAGCGGGAAACCGTAGGTGTCGTAGAGCTTGAAGGAATCGGCGCCCGAGACGACGCCCTTACGCCCGGCCGGCGCCACCTCCTCGAAGCGCCTCATCCCCTCGTCGATCGTCGCCATGAACCGCTCTTCCTCACCTCGCGTCGTTCGCAAGATGTGATCACGACGATCCCGAAGCTCAGGATACGCGTCGCCCATCACCGAGATCAGCTCATCACAGATCTCGAACAGCGTGGGCTCGCGCCGACCCAGCAGCCAGGCGTGACGGCCGGCCCGCCGCAGGATTCGCCGCAACACGTAGCCCCGTCCCTCGTTCGACGGGAACACGCCGTCGGTGACCAGAAAGGCCACGGCCCGCGCGTGGTCCGCCAGCACGCGGAACGAGACCCCCGCTTCCGTGTTCGGCTCGTACTTCCGGGCGACGACCTCCTCGCCGCGACGGATGAGAGGCATGAACAGATCGGTGTGGAAGTTGCTATCCACCTCCTGCAATGCCGCGGCGATCCGTTCGAGGCCGGCGCCCGTGTCGATCGACGGCTTCGGCAACGGGTGCAGCTCGCCTTTCTCATCACGGTTGAACTGCATGAAGACGAGATTCCACAACTCCAGAATCTCGCCCGCCTCGGTCAGCTCCTCGAACTCATCCGCCGACAGCTTCTGCTTCGCGCTTTTCGGTCGCTGGTCGTAAAGGATCTCCGAACACGGGCCGCACGGACCCGTGTCCGCCATCTGCCAGAAGTTGTCTTCGTCACCGAAACGCAGGACGCGGCTGGCCGGGAGCCCGGCGACCTGCTGCCAGAGCTCGAACGCCTCGTCGTCACTGTGGTGAATGGTAGCCCAAAGCCGCTCGGGCTCGAACCCCAACTCCTTCGTGAAGAATTCCCACCCGTAGCCGATGGCTTCGCGCTTGAAGTAGTCGCCGAAAGAGAAATTCCCGAGCATCTCGAAGAAGGTGTGATGGCGAGCCGTCTGGCCCACCTGCTCGAGATCGTTATGTTTCCCGCCTGCCCTCACGCACTTCTGCGCGGTGGTCGCGCGCTTGTAGGGGCGGGTCTCCAGGCCGAGGAAGGTGGCCTTGAACTGCACCATCCCGGCGTTCGTGAACAGCAGGGTCGGATCGTCGGCCGGCACCAGCGACGAGGAGGGCACGTGGGTGTGCCCGTTGCGCACGAAGTAGTCTATGAACCGCTGTCTGACTTCCGCAGATTTCATCACGCGTCCGCGGGTTTGCTTTGAGCTGTCGCCCCAAAGGGCCCGAGAATCAACGGAATATGCTCCGAGGGAGGGGCCTTCTCAAGTTCGCCGGCCTTGCCCTCCCCGGCGGGCCCAATCCTCTTAGCTTTCGCCATCGCTCGAACAGCCAACGGCGGCACCGGGGGCCGGCCCCGAACTCCGCCCAACCCACTCGAGGATCTCTGATGCCTGAACGCCTCACTGTCGCCGCGCTCATCGTGGTCCACGGCCTCTTGACCGCCCCGGCCTTTGGTCAAGAGCCGGCGCTCGACCTCAGCGCCAAGCTGCCGACCGATCCCGCCGTGTCGGTCGGGACTCTGCCCAACGGGGTGCGTTACTACGTGCGCGAGAACGTGGAGCCGCGGGCGCGGGCCGAGCTGCGGCTGGTGGTGAACGCCGGTTCGGTGCTCGAGGACGACGACCAGCTGGGGCTAGCACACTTCGTCGAGCACATGGCCTTCAACGGCACGAAAAACTTCGCCAAACAGAAGCTCGTGGATTACCTGGAGGGGATCGGCATGCAGTTTGGCCCCGACCTGAACGCCTACACGAGCTTCGACGAGACCGTTTACATGCTCAAGGTGCCGACCGACAGCGCCGAGCAGCTGGCAACCGCGTTTCAGATACTGGAGGACTGGGCGCACAATCTGACGTTCGATCACGAGGAGATCGACAAGGAGCGCGGCGTGGTCATCGAGGAGTGGCGTCGAGGCCGCGGCGCCTCCGCACGGATGCAGGACAAGCAGTGGCCAATCCTCTTGAAAGGTTCGCGCTATGCCGAGCGTCTTCCCATCGGGAAGAAGGAGGTCTTGGAAAGCTTCGATTACGACATCCTCAAGCGGTTCTACAGAGATTGGTACCGGCCCGACCTGATGGCCGTGATCGCAGTCGGCGACTTCGACGGAGCGGCCATCGTCGAACTCATTCGCCAGCATTTCGCCCGTCTGCCGTCTCCGGAGAGCCCGCGCGAGCGGCACGAGTACTCGGTGCCGTTCCACGACGAAACGCTGTTCGCCATCGCCACCGACCCGGAAGCCACCTTCAACTCCGTTGGCGTCTACTGGAAGCAGTCGCCGCGCCAAGAAGCCACCATCGGAGACTACCGGCGTTCACTGGTCGAGTCGCTCTACAACCAGATGTTCAACCAGCGCCTGTTCGAACTGACCCAGCAGGCCGACCCGCCGTTCCTCGGCGCCTTCTCGGGCCAGGGCCGCTTTCTCGGGTCGATCGAAGTCTACATCCTCGGGGCCGGCGTCCCCGAGAACGGGATCGAGCGTGGACTCGAGACCGTCTTGATCGAAGCGGAGCGGGTCGCCCG
>JABAOH010062802.1_pt1 | contig 42513 bp, 37 predicted proteins | sample 7062181 | NCBI WGS metagenome assembly JABAOH01 (sample SAMN14538630, study PRJNA623070) | marine sediment metagenome | biome: marine biome [ENVO:00000428]; feature: marine pelagic biome [ENVO:01000023]; material: deep marine sediment [ENVO:00002113]; isolation source: pool of 5 deep marine... | reverse complement strand
ATTCGTGGTGCGGAGATAGTTGTCTACTTCGATTTTATTTTTATTAACCTTGATACCCGCTTTTTCCAGGTCCAGTCCTTCAATATTTAACCGCCTCCCCGCAGCCACAAGTACCCTGTCGAAAGAAAGCGTTTCTTCCCTTTCCTCCTGGTCTTTTATAATAACACTGTGGGTACCGGGAAATTTCATCACCCTTACACCGGTCCGGATATCGATGCCTTCTTTCCTGAGAACTTCGGTGAGAGCACGTGAAATATCCTCGTCTTCTTTTGGCAGTATCCGCTTCTCCATCTCAACGACTGTTACGTTGGCGCCCAGCCGCTGATAGGCCTGGGCTAATTCAATTCCAATGGGGCCGCCGCCGATTACCAACAACGTCCCGGGTAATTCCCGGTTGGCAAAAATAGTCTCGTTGGTGAAATAATTCACTTTATCAATGCCCCCGATGAGGGGGATAAAAGGACGTGAACCCGTGGCAATAACGATTCGCCGGGCCCTGCACTCTTTACCATTAATTACAATTGAATTCTTGGAAACAAAACCAGGTGAGCCGATTTCCACATCGATTCCTTTTTGCCGGAAATACTCAGGGTTTTCATGCACCCGGATAACCTCCTGCCTGGCGGCAATGGTTTCAGCAACTTTTTTCATATTTATCGTTCCTTCTAACTGAAGGCCCAGTTGTCCTGCTTTTCGCGCCTGCGCTGCCGTATGGGCCACGGAAATCAATGCTTTGCTGGGCACGCACCCGTAATTCAAGCAATCGCCGCCGATCAAATGCTTTTCCACCAAAAGCACCTTTAATTTAAGGGTATTCATAAAACTGGCAATATTGAGACCCGCAGACCCGGCCCCCAGTACAATGATGTCATATTTCATTCTTTTTACCGCGCTGTAAGCACTTACTTCTTATAATGCTTCTTAACGATGCTCATAAGCCAGGTGTACTTCTCCTGCATTTGATCCAGCAGTTGGATGTCAATTTTGGTAACATTTTTTTGGCTGGTGTCTTTGGCAAAATCCAGGATACCATCAGCTTCAGCATCAGTAAGCAGGTAGGTTCTTCCCGAAGGGGTTTTTAATTTAACGGTAACCGAATTCTCAGGTAGGTCAGTCATAAGTTTCTCGATCCTGGGGTCTCTTTCTATGGCTCGTTTGGCAGTTCCAAAGGTAACCGTGGCCCAATACCCTTTTTCATTAAAATTCAGTACATAACTGTCGTAGAACCAGTCAGGGTCCAGGATGACACCGGATTTCCCACGGCTTAATTCCCGGTATTTCTCATAAGAAATGTATTTCTTTTGGAATTGCCCGACTTCCTTAATTACATGGATGGCTTTATAAATGGCAGGGTCCTTTGCCACCGGTTTCCGAAGTTCCTCAATGGAAGGTTCTTTAGGGAGTTCCATCTGGGGTTCGGTTTGCATTTCCTTTTTAGGACCGCAGCCAAAACCCGCGGCCAGCAGTCCCAGGATGCTCAAGATTGCCAATACTCTTAAATGTACTTTCATTTTTCACTCCTTGATATTGTTCAGCCACAAAGACACAAAGGCACAAAGTAAATTGAGGGCACATCATATCATAAGACACACAAAAAAGCAAAGCCCACGACTTCCTTCCTACTTCCTACTTGTTTTTTATGCGTCTTTCTGATACTATGTGATCTTATAATAAATGAGTGAAATCAATTCAAAGGAGTAAACTATGAGAAAAATTTTCAGTTTTTTAGCAATCGCTCTATTGGTTGTGGGTGTGCCTTATTCCTGCGCCCAGGATTCGGCAAGCAAAGATAAGCCGCTTACAATTGAAACCAAAAAACAGAAAGCCAGTTATGCCCTTGGCTACAATATGGGCAGGCAAATAAAAGAAATGGCCGAAGACCTGGACATGGACATTATGTTGCAAGGTATCAAAGATTCTGCCCTGGGCAAAACAGAACAAATACCTCCCCAGGAAATGCATAAAAGTCTTCAAGAATTTTATGCGGAGTTTTCAAAGCGGATGCAGGAAAAGAAACGCATCCAGGGTGAAAAAAATTTAGCCGAAGGTGAAGCATTTCTTAAAGATAATGCCAAAAAAGAAGGGGTTAAAGTTACCCAAAGCGGCCTCCAGTACATGGTTCTCAAAGAGGGAACCGGCCCGAAACCAAAACCAAGCGATCGAGTGAAAGTCCATTACCGGGGCTCCCTTATCGACGGGAAGGAATTCGACAGTTCCTACAAACGGGGCGAACCCAACATATTCCCGCTTCAGCGGATGATTCGAGGATGGGTCGAAGGTATCCAACTGATGAATGTCGGGTCTAAATACAGATTCTTTATACCGGCAAAACTGGCTTACGGAACAAGAGGACAACGAGATATCGCACCCAATGCGGTCCTTATTTTCGAAGTGGAACTCCTCAATATCGAACCCCCGCTTGATCCGCATCCACCAAGGAAGCCGCCAGCAACCTCCAAACCGAAAACCCCTCCCAAAGAGAAAAAGAAATAATTCCCTTACTCACCATACTCAACTCACTCAACTACTTTCCCATTCCTCAATGACCGCACAGCATGAATCACCATGGAGATGGACACTCCCAACAGCAAAAGGGCGCAAAAAGCCAGGAAATAGTTGTGAGAGCGCAGGTTTTTCCAGAGTAGTAACACCAGTGCACAATTGGTCATGATATACATGAAATACATGGGATAACGGACGAACCAGGTGGCGGATTTTTTGTTCCGCAGCCAGAGGGTGACCGCCAGTAAAGCCAGCGCAGCCAATAGTTGATTGGCAGAACCAAACAAGGGCCAGATGGCTTTCCATTGACCGGAAAGTGCCAAACCGCCTCCTGCCCCTACAGAAACCAACGTCGCCAGGAAGCGGTTGTTTAACTTCAACCATTTTGTCTGACCTGTTTTCTTTTTGGAAGCGAAAAATTCCTGGAAACTAAATCGTGCTAACCGCGTAGCGGTATCCAGGGTGGTAAGGGCAAAGGCTGAAACTGCCAGGGCGGCAAATGAGGTTCCTGTTTTCAATGGCAGGCCGAATGTTGCCATAAATTTCCCCACACCTTTGGAAAAGAGAGGCACCGGCCCACCGCCGCCGGCGGACATAAACTGCTGGTAATCCTGCCGGGTTATAACCGCCACTGTAACCAGTGCAATGACTGCCAGGAGGGATTCGATCAGCATGCTGCCGTACCCGATGGGCATGGCATGAGTTTCCCGGCTCAACTGTTTCGACGTCGTCCCGGAGGCTACCAGCGAATGGAATCCGGAAATAGCTCCGCAGGCAACCGTCACAAACAAAATGGGAAACAAATAACCGATGTCCTGGGAAAAACCGGTGTAAGGTTCTAATTCGATACCGGGGTTGGTGAACAGGATTCCCACGAATGCACCGATAAGTAAGAAATAAAGCAAAAAAGAATTCAGGTAATCCCGCGGCTGCAGCAGCATCCACACCGGGACCACAGAAGCGATAAATATATAACCCATTAAAATCCATATCCAGGTGCTCATATTCAACTGCAAGGGGAACAAAATACCGATATATATACAAAGAAATAGTAAACCGACTCCGATTACCGTACCTGGTATCAGTCCCACTTTCAGCCTGTAAATGCTGAGGCCAAACACCAGGGCCAGGAGAATAAAAAGAGCGGAAGCAGTCGCGACTTCAGGGGCAGCTTCAAAGGTTTTTGCCACAATCACCAGGAATGCGGCCAATACCAGTACCAGGGTGGCCCAGGCAAATACCAGGAACAACTTTTTACCAAAGGGTCCGACCTGTTCCTCGATGACTTTGCCGATGGATTGGGCTTTATGACGGACTGATGCAATCAGAGCGGAAAGATCGTGCACCGCTCCCATAAAAATGCCTCCGATAATAATCCAGAGAAACACTGGCACCCATCCGAAAACCGCTGCGGTAATGGGACCGATAATAGGCGCAGCACCGGCAATAGAAGCAAAATGATGACCCAGCAGGACCGCCGGTTTTGCCGGTACGTAATCCACGCCATCCTTCATGGTATGTGCTGGGGTATTTCGGCTGTTATCCAGGTTGAACTTCCGGGCCAGGTACCGGCCATAAAACAAATAACCAACAAAAAAAAGAACCACTGAAACAATCAATAAAGAAATTCCACTTATCATTTTTCAGCTCCTTATAAGGTTTTATTTTTACATGAATTCTTATTTTTTGCAAACATTAATTTATTGAAATACACGGGTATTTGTTGTAAAATGTAGAATAAAAACAGTCATCCAATCAAAAGACTCCTTTGGTTTTCAAGTCAAATAATTGAAAGTGAAATAATTTATAAATGAGGTAAAACAATGATTAATCTTATTATTGGGGCACTAGTAACGGCAGGTTTACTACTGCTGGTTAATTATTCGCGAAAGCATCGATTACGTGTCGCCTGGTGGCAGTGGACTATAACTGTCCCGGGATTTGCTTATGCTGCTTTTGTATTGGCAATGATCGCTGCCTTCCTGGAAGAAGGTGCCGCAAGGGCGGCAGTTGTAATAGGAACGATTTTCGGATTCATCGCCGTAATCTGGGGCGTCCTGCTGGCACGATTCGTGTTCAAATCGGAGAGGAGATAACCATGTCAGATACATCCATTAAACGACGCGATTTTCTGCGAGTACTGGGTATTGGAGGTGCAGCACTGGGTGCTGGTTTAACGATTCCAAACGTGATAGCCAGGACCGAAAACGGTGTCCTGGTGGAATCCAAAGACGAATACGGCGGATTCCTGGTAGAAAAAATGACCAACGGAAAATACCCCTATCAATGCAACCTGGATATACTCAAACGGATGAGTGAAAAGTTTACCGTATTCAGCCGGAATCGCTGGGATCCCGCCAGGCTAAACCGCCCTGAGTTAACCGAAGACCTGGAAGACCTTTACCTGGTCAAAGGCAAAGGCAAAGTTCCCAATCGCACCAGGCTGGATTATGCGTTTATGGCAGCCTCCTGGTGCCTGGCAAATTCAAGGCGTTATCCCTCTTACAAATGGGATGTTCAATCCGGCATGGTCCGTTTCTTGAAACGGATTAACCCCCACCCCTGGGACCCGGGTGACCTGGATATGAGTTGGGAGGATGCCTCCATTGTTGTCAAGCATGCGGCACGGTTTTATGGGGCTTCCCTGGCAGGTATTGCGCAGCTCAATCCTTTCTGGCTCTATTCAGACCATTATGCACCCACAAAGGAGCAGAGAGCGCGAGCCATCCCGGTTTTATCTGAAGGAGAGCGGTTCGAGCAAACCGATGATGCCTGGTATATTCCCAAATCCATGAACAGTGTGCTGGTGCTGGCTTTTGAAGAAGATTTCCAGGCTATTGCCAATTCACCGGGGAAACTAGCTTCTGCTGCCGTAGGCAACGGTTATTCCCGCATGGCGTTTACAGCATTTACAGTGGCTGAATTCATTCGTGCACTGGGATACCGAGCCATACCCGCGGGCAATGGTGTGGGCTTAAGCATACCCATGGCTGTCGATGCAGGACTGGGCCAGTTGGGCCGAATGGGACTGCTGGTTACCCCCAAATACGGCCCCCGTGTCCGCTTAGCAAAGGTCATTACAGGTATGCCGTTGATACCGGATTCGCCTATTAACTTCGGGGTTACCGAGTTCTGCGAAGTCTGCATGTTATGTGCTGACCACTGCCCCAATGGTGCGGTTACCAAAGGTCCCTTTACCTGGGAAGGGAAATCACCCTCCAACAACCCCGGTGTATACAAATGGTACGCCGAACCGGAAAAATGCTATGATTTCAATGGCTTCAGCTGCTCTAACTGCAAACGGGTCTGTCCTTTTAATAAACCCAACAACTCATGGCTGCACCGGATGATCCGCCAGATTGTAAAAAGCAAAATCCGAATCCTGGATAAAATAATGGTCACCTTTGACCAGGCTGGCGGTTATGGAGAACAACTACAAGACAGCAAATTCTGGAAAATGAACGGAGATAAAACCATCACAGGCCGCGAAGAGATGTGAATCTTACTTTTTCCTTGACAAAAGGACAAATAACTGGTATTTTGTCCTTATGAAAAGGATAAATAGTGATTCCTACCTGGAAATGGCTTTTAGGAGTACCTCAAAATAAACTTTTTTGAGCTTTTTTAAACGATGCGATTTTTCGTTCAACGATTTTAATGCTTCCATCTGTGGGTAATTCCCCCAACAAAAGTGGCGATTCCGGGTTGTGCAGCGCCATGTTTTGCTTTACATTCCCGGGATTGCTGTTAGCATAACAATATAAACAAATATGGGGACACGTATCGTAAGCCCCAATATCAATACTCTCGACACAGCGGCAGGTTTCCCGCTGATGCTTATCCTTCTTTGTCTCCAACGGGTAACCGCAAATCCCGCTGACCAATTCATCATCGATGCACTTGCCCGGCAGAATCCCAATGCCGGAAAGATCGATCTCCTCCGCACAGGTGACCATCTCCATGCCATAATTTTCTGCCACCGGGAAAAGCAAGTTTGCCACCCGAAACATCTCCTCTTCATTCAATTCCCTTACAGAAAACCCTTTTAGATTACGTTCACACTTCTTGTACATATCGATAAAACTAATAATACAGCGATCCGTATAAGATTGCAGCCGTTTGGCAATGTAACTGAAATTCCCGTAATGAAAATCCTCATCGATTTTGTCAGAGATCAATATCGGATCGTACCTCCAGACTACCCGTTCTTTACCAATTCTTCGGGAAAGCTCGATAAACGTGTCGATTACTTCATCCTTGGGCGGTAAATGCCTCTCCAGGTCATGCCCGTAAGAGGTAATTGTAAATAAGAAATAATAGTGGTAATCTTTTACCTGGTCCAGTTTCTTTATCATGTTCTGGGGATTTTTAGTCCAGAAAACAATGCAGTCGATGAGTTCGGGACTCAGCAAAATTTTACTCACCAATTGCGGGTTTATAGGGTTCCGCACCAGGACGAAACCCTCCTTTAAACGATTAAAAAACCACTGGCTGTAAAAAGCCGGAATATCCGTTCGTCGACTTGCCGATAGGACCATTTTTTTTCACCTCCGGCGGCCATGGGGGCTCTTTTCGAGAAAACTGCCCCCCTGGACCCCCCGCAAAAGCTTTTGATACACGGTCAACCATTGTACTTTGCTTCTTGATATAGTACCCCATTATGGTCGTTGTAATTCGCTTCTTATTTACTTTTGTAATTTTGGTCATCGTAATTTGGAATTTGTAATTTTCATCTTTTCTTCACTTTGCGTCCCTTCGCGTTCTTCGCGGCTACTCTCACAGCAAATAAAATTACCTGGTGAATTCTATTAATGTATGGTTGTACTCTTCATCCGTGATATAGTGATATTTTTTTAATCGGTCCAGCAGTAGTTTGGCTCGCCATTTCAGGTAACGGGAATTAGACAACGGCGTCACCCTCAGCGGCTTTGGAAGAACCGCTGCCAGGCGGACGATTTCCACCAGGTTTAAATCACTCACTGATTTTTTAAAATAATATTCCGAAGCGGCTTCTACCCCAAATATTCCTTTTCCCAATTCGATAACATTCAGATAGAGGTGGAAAATTCGATTTTTGGGCAGGTGTTTTTCCAGGTTTTTAGCGATAAAAAATTCCCTGAGCTTTCGGTAGTATGATTTTTCCGTGGAGAGAAAAAGGTTTTTGGCCAGCTGTTGGGTAATGGTGCTGCCGCCCCTGACTTTTTTGCCTTTTTTTAAGTTTCGCTTGATGGCTTCTTTTAGTTCGTAGTAATCGATACCGTCGTGCTGGTAAAATGCCGCATCTTCGGAGACGATCACAGTTTTTTTCAGTAATTCGGGGATAGTGTCGAAATTGACCCATTTCTGGCGGATTTTTAACTTTTTACCTTTTTCCCTGGCTTCGGTTTTTCGTTGTTCAATGAGGGCGGTTGTGGGTGGATTCTGGGTTTTCAAATATTCCACATCCGGTAATGTCAGGAAAAAGTAACCGGTAAAAAACGATAGGGCTATTAAACCGGCCAGGATAATAGTCATGATGATTTTCAGTTTTCGCCTGGGGTGTTTTTTTAAATCTATTTCAATTTTCGTTGTTGTAACCATCATACTATTTTACAAGTAATTGACGTTTGTGACAAGTATCAATTTTGTAACCGCGAAGACACACGAAGGGACGCGAAGAGAAGAAAGTAGGAAGTAAGAAGTAAGAAGTAAAACCAAACCAATGTGGCACAATGATGGAAGCATTTTAACACAGGCTGACCATGTATAAAAAATTTTTGCGGGGTCCAGGGGCAGTTTTTATAAAAAGCGCCCCTGGTCGCCGAAGGCAAAACAGCCTATTGATATATTTAGGCATTTGCTTTAAAATAGGGCGGAACAGGAAACAGAAAAATGTTAAAAGGAATAAGAGGAATGTTTTTGGATTTCGTAGATGATCCTTTCTATGAAGACGAAAAAAAGTGTGTCCGATTTTTAGCAGACGGGTTACTGGTAATTGAAAATGGAACAATAAAAGAACTGGGACTCTATGAGAATATATTCAGTAAATACCGGAACTGCCAGGTGGATCATTATCCGGGTTACTTGATTTTACCCGGGTTTATCGATGCCCATGTTCACTATTCTCAGATGAAGATTATTGCTTCTTATGGAAAAAAACTATTGGACTGGTTAGGCTCCTATGTTTTCCCGGAAGAAAACAAATTCAAGGACTACGAATATGCCAGGGCCGCGGCATCGTTGTTTCTTGATGAGTTACTGCGGAACGGCACTACCACGGCTGCTGTGTTTACCACGGTTCATCCCCAGTCTGTGGATGCCTTTTTTGAAGAATCCAATAAACGCGACATGCGCATGATTGCCGGTAAGGTAATGATGGACCGACAAGCACCCCATTATTTGCTGGATACCACGGAGCAATCGTATGAAGAAAGTAAACGGTTAATCCGAAAATGGCACGGTAATGGCCGGCAGCTTTACGCGGTTACGCCGCGATTCGCTATCACTTCAACACGGCAGCAACTGAATATGGCCGGCCGGTTGAAAGAGGAATTTCCCGGTGTGTATATCCACACTCACCTGGCTGAAAATGTCGATGAAATCCGATTAACCCTGGATCTTTTTCCTGACTGCGCCGATTATGTGAAGGTTTATGAAGAATCCGGCCTGGTTACCGATAAATCCATCTTTGCCCATGGGATTCATCTTTCGGATTCGGAAATGAAACGGCTGTCAAAAGCCGGTTCTGCTGTAGCGTTTTGTCCCACCTCTAATCTTTTCCTGGGAAGTGGTTTGTTTAATTTAGCCAAAGCCAAATCTCGTGCCAATCCGGTTCATGTAGGAGTTGGAACCGATGTGGGGGCAGGGACCACGCTTTCACTGCTTCGCACCCTGGATGAAGCCTATAAAGTCCTGGGACTTCAAAACCAAAAATTATCTGCTTTTAAAGGATTTTACCTGTTGACACTGGGCGGAGCCAGGGGGTTGTCCCTGGAGGGCAAAATCGGGAACTTTGACGCAGGAAAGGAGGCGGATGTAGTAGTATTGGACCCGAGAACCACTTCCCTCCAGCAGCATCGAAACTCTCATCACCCACAACCGCTGTCCAATATCCGCGACGTTTCCGAACAACTGTTTGCATTGATGTGCCTGGGGGATGAGCGAGTGGTAGTGAAAACCTATGTGGCAGGTTCAGTCTTGTATTCCAGGAATTAGGAGACTGGGCGAATACAAGCAGGCTGTCTCAAAACCCAAAAAAATGGTCGAATGTGGAAGTGGGGCGAATACAAGATTCGCCCCTACATCTGATGGACGTTTTCGTGAATTCGTAGGGGTAAACCTTGTGTTTACCCTTGCTTAAAACGCCAGAATTAGAATTGCTGATATTTGAGATTTCTAGTGGAAATATGTTAATATATAACTGGATATGAGAAAAAAGAAAAACGTTGACAAAAGCCTGGACTATACGCTGGTAGAAACCGGGGGCCAACTGACCCGATTTTATGCTGAGAATAAAGGAATCCAGTGGATGGCCTTTGATACGGAGTTTATCCCGGAAAAATACTTCAGGAGTAAATTGTGTGTTATTTCAGTGGCAACGCCAAATGGGAACTATGTGCTGGATGCCGTTAAACTGGACAAAATAGATGGGTTTCTCCGCTTGATCGAGGCCCCCAACATATTAAAAATCACCCATGCGGGTGAAAATGATTACCGGATTTTAGTGACCGATTACAATGCCAAACCCAAAAATCTTTTTGACACTCAATTATCTTATGGTTTTTTAAATCGTGATTATCCCCTGGGTCTGCAGTATTTAGTAGAGAAAGAGTTGAAAATCTGGATGAACAAAGGGGAATTAAGATCGGATTGGGAACAGCGTCCGTTAACAACTGAACAAATGGAATATGCTGTTGGTGATGTGATTAACCTTTATCCGTTGATGAAAGTTTTAAAGCGGAAACTGAAAAGAAGAGGTAAACTGGAGTGGGCAAATGAGGAGAACAGTCAATGGGAGCAGCCCGGTTATTTTAGTGCAGAAACTATGGAATTCGTTAACTTTTTCACCGGCATATCGACCCGGGGTTTAAACCGGCAGCAAAAGGTTCTTTTGGTGCGGCTGCATCTCTGGCGTTATGAAGAGGCAGCGAAGCGGAATTGTCCGCTGAACCAGGTACTCAAAACCTGGCTTCTCAATACTATTGTTCGAAATATTAAAGGCGGGAAACATGCTTTATTGAAAGACCGAACCATACCGGACGGTATTGTGAATCATTATTGGCCTATGTTTGAGCGGTTTTACCACAAGAAAGCAACTGGCAAAGAGCGGGCGCTCCTGGCCCGGCTTCCAAGAGAGGAAAATGGAGACCCTCACCGCACCGTTGTCATGGATATGCTGTACCCGATTATCAAATTGAAAGCCCTTGATCAGGGTATTTCCCCGAACCTGGTTATATCCAAAAAGGAAATGAATAAGATGAAAGCAAATCGGAATTATTATCCCTCTTATCTTGATGGGGGATGGCGGAGAAAGCTATTGGGCCCGGATTTATTGCAGTGGCTAAAAAAGAGGTATCCTATCGACATTACGGTTGAAAATAATTCCTGTATTTTAACCATGCGTAACCAGAGGGGGTTTTCGTCTGTATTTATCTCTCCCCATCAAAAGTTCACGGCAGAGTGGTCTTTAAAAAAGGGATTCTTAAGGAGGCTTTTTAAAATAAAAAAACAGTTATAGGCAGTTTAAAAATTTCATTTATACGTGAAACTTCCTGCGATTTCCAGTAAAGTTTCTTGCATACAAGAAACTTTTTACCTTAAGTTCCTATGCGGTGGTAAATCGTTTGGATTAGGTTTTCATAAAAGGTATAAAAATCGTTGATGTCAAAAGCAATACGGATTTCAGGGATAATTTCAGGGTTTTCCTTTATAAATCCCAAATTTGCCTCCAATTGATAAGCCACCATCGGGGGATCATCAAACATCCCTTCCTTCCTTTGAGCATCAATGTAAATAGTATCTAAATCCATTGCTGTTATTTTTTTATTCAAATAATAAAAATCCACAAAATCTTTAATCTCACGGCGGCTCACCATTGCAGACAATTTGCTGGCTGCAATATTTTTCAACGAATCGATCATAATAAATTTATCTTCGTCGAAATAATATTTTTCTCTTGGTTCATCAAACGAAAGGGAATCAAAGACAATATCTACTTTAATGTCTTTTATAAGCATTTGAATGATGAATTCATTTTGGTTTATTCGAGCGGTCTCTCCGGGCCAGCTTCTTGTGATCCATAAATAGATATCCTCCAGGGGCACTTTTTTTACAGTAAAAAGGTCCAGATCAACCGAGGTTCGGTGATGCAAATAAAATACAGAAAGCGCTGTTCCTCCTGTAAGAAAGAAATTTTCCCTGATTGTGCGATTATTGATAACTCCCATCAATATATCCCGCTGAATAGGATGGGAATAACACTCGATATTTTCGCTTAAATTAACCATAAACCTCAATCATTCGTTTCCACTTCTTTACCGAAGGAGCTGTTAATTTCAATTTGGGTAAACTCTCAGCGATTTCATGAATATTAAAAAAAGAAAAAGTATCCACCACCCGACCGTATTCAAGAAATCGGTTCATAGCCCAGTAATAACCACTCTCTCCTTTTTTATCCCTGAGAAATTTTCGCAAATACTTTTCGTCTTTGAATTTCGGCAGATCCCAAAACACTGCATTCAGGTTCAATTTCCTGCGTGCGTCATCGATATTGCTTTGATTACTCATGCCAATAATAATACACAAGATTGAAGGAAAATTCAACAATTTTTGTTTTTTCCCGCTGCCTTTATTACATACCTTTGGATGTTGAATTTTTCAATCACATCCTCCACGCAGTGGCTTCTTACAGAGATATACACATCCTTTCCTGTATTCAAAACCTCGTTCAAAATCTCACAAAACCCCTCTCCCCTCAATTCCAACGGACCGATCTCATCGATAAAAACCGGTTCGATACCTTTCTTGATGATTTCATCGATAATTCGTTCGGCAAAGACAAACGCTTTCTTTGAAAAACTAAAAGGACCAAAGCGATACATTTCATCCCAATCGCCAGGGACATGTTCCGATTTATAAGCCAGCGGCATTTTTTCACCGCTGCTCAACCGCACGATCTCATAGCCCACAAAATCTTTATCTACAAAAATCTTTTTAGATAAAAATCCATCTCCTTTCTTCTCATGATAGAGTGCATTCATCTTCTGTGTCTTTCCTTCATCAATCCCACCAGCGATGATGTAAAGCATTATTTCACCGCAGAGAACCCTATTTCTTCATGTGCTTGTGACCGGTTTTGCCATAGCGGATGGCTTGAACCTCGGCAATAATGGAAATAGCAATCTCATCAGGACTTGGGCCGCCGATATCCAATCCCACCGGCGAATAAAGAATATCCAGGTTGATATCCTCTCCCAGTTCCTCTTGCAGTTTTTCAATCATCGTGGGTGCTTTCCTTTTGGAAGCAATCAAACCGATATATTTAGGATTCCAATCAGCTTCGTAAATGCGTCTTAAGATTACATAGTCCAACGCATGAGAATGAGACACAATAATAAAAAAGCTTCCCAGGGGGACATTTTCGCCTTTCAGCGCAGTTTTGTAATCAACGGTAATCCGCCGCTGCGCGCCATCGATGGTCTCAACCATACCCTCCCGGTTATCGATCAAAGTAATATAATAGTTCTGGTCCTTGAGATGGTAAACCAATGCTTTACCCACATGACCTGCACCAAAGATATAAAGCCTGGCCCCGGAACCGATATACTCGTAAAAAAGTGTAATGGTGCCGCCGCAGAGCATCCCGGTTTTTTCCGCTTTCTCTTTATCATCGATTATTTCATTATCAGGACTTAATAAATACTTTTTCAAACCACCTTTCTTTTCTTTCAATACCAGGGATATCTGCTTAATAGCTGCGTATTCCAGGGCACCGCCCCCCACGGTTCCTTTCCGCTCCCCACCCGGCCGCACCAGCATTTTAGTACCCACAACAGCAGGACCATGCCCCTCTTTCTCCACTACCGTTACCAGCACCCCCTCTTCACCACTAGCCTTCAATTTTAATATTTCTTCGTATATATCGATCATCTTCCTTTCCTATTTTTATGCTTTTATTCTTATATCTTCTCCTCTTGAGAGGGTTGGCTGCGCAGCAGCCGTAATGGCGGTGTGTCAGCTTCGTGGTTTATACCAGAGCGAACTTCAGGAGAATGGCTGCGGTAAACACAGAACCGGCAATTACCGGGCGAACTTCAGCAAATGACCACCTTTCCCATTTAAGGAATTTTTCCATTTTCAGGTAACCCACAATAATCAAGGCATTAATAACGGATTCCAACAGCATAAACCGCAGGATATGTACCAGACCCATTTCAATAAATTCCGCGGATACAGCAAACACAAACATCAGCGACGAGTAAAACAAGAATCCCAACCGCCATCCTGCGCTGGCTGCTAACGCTTCCCTGAAACGGAACCGCCCGGCTTCAACACGGCTGCCGTCCAGTAATTTAAACACCACCATGACAACCAATGCCTCCATTAAAATACTCAATGCAGGATTGATGGTTTTGATAGGGCTGAGACCCGGCAAAAACAGGTCCACCAATTTGATACTGGCTGCCACTGCCGCTGTACTAAATAGAACCCCTGTTTTACCGACAGCTTTGTAGGCCCGGGTCATAAAATAAAACCCAATGGGAAACATAATGAAGCCAGCTATCCCCGGTATCACTGATATCAAATGAGCCAGGTATCCCAATGTGGCTTCGGCAATGCCCCACAAAGCTCCCCAAAAAAGGGAAACCATTGCTATCTTCGTTACCGTTTCTCTTTTCATCATGCCACCTTGTTGTCTTTTATCCTTTTAGAATTATTTGAATCTCAATTATAACATCTATAAATTAAAATTTAAATCGTTTTTCTTATCATTTTTATTATTTTTTTCCCCCTTCCTACTTCCTACTGCTTTCTCATAATCTTCTAACGTATCGATATCCACCAGGATGCCATCATCGTTTACCTCCACCGGGGTAAATCCTTTTCGGTTGATAAATTTCCTGAGATTCGAATCCTTTGGTTCCTTCAGCAGTTCCTTTACCAGGGAGCCTTTGATCAGGATGGGGTGCCCTTTTCTTCCCTGGTAAACCGGGATAAAGATTTTTTCTGAAGGTGACATGGAACGGGCGTCCAGGAGCTTCTGATATGTTGTTCTTTTAACCAATGGGTAATCCCCGGGGGTGAAAAAAAACCATTTGGCTTTCACATGTCGCACCCCTTCCCGGGCAGAACTAAACATCCCGGTACGGTAATGGGGATTCAATACCACCTGCACGTTAGCATACTTCTTTGTAATTTCAATAATCCGTTCGATTTTGTGGCCCCCCACCACGATCACCCGTGAGCAAAAATCAACCATACTGTCGATGGTATGTTCAATAAGAGTTTTTTCATTCAGCAGCAGCTCCATTTTGAACATACCGGTGCGGCTGGAAAAACCGGCAGCAAGAATCACTCCTTCTATATCCGCTGCACCTGTGACACCCGTATTGGTTTCGGACATCCTGGCAGCGATTCTTTTTTCGTTTTTTTTCTTCATTTCAGCAATTTCTTTCAAAACCCAATATTATACACGATTTAGCAATTAACTTAAAATAAACTTTTTTTTTATGGTGAAATTTTACTTCAATTCTGCTATAATTTTGTTTTAAAAAATTAGCACAAAAACAGATACGTTTTTGTATAGATGTCAGGGCGTTGACAGGTTAACACGTCAACGCGTTAGGTATGAGGCGTTACTTAAAAATTAAAATTAAAAAGGAGGATAAGCCGAGATGAAAAAAATCTTATGGTGCATCTTAATGCTGTCTATGATTCTACCCGCCGCTCTGGTTGCTCAAGGTGTGACCACTGGTGCCTTTGCCGGTAAAGTGAAGGACGTGGATGGGAATGCGGTAATGGGCGCTCAGGTTACGATTGTCCATGAGCCTACCGGCACCAGGTATACCACGTTGACCCAGAGCACAGGGATGTTCAATGTCCCTGCGGTACGAGTCGGAGGTCCTTACACTGTCACAGTGAGTTATGAGGGTTTCAAAACCGAAACCCAGTCGGATTTGTTCGTGAAATTGGGTGAGACCAAGCATTTGGAGTTTACCCTGCAGTTGGCTACGGTGGATGCCGGTGAAGTTGTGGTTACGGCTTCCGATTCAGTGATTAACCCGTATCGAACCGGCGCCTCCCAGAACGTGGTCCAGGATTCCATTGAAAACTTGCCCACAATTTCTCGTTCGTTGAGCGACTTTACCCGACTGTCTCCCCAGATTATCGGCGATGAAGAAACCGACGGAGCTTTTAACGTCGGCGGCAGGAGCAGCCGTTACAACAATGTCCAGATCGACGGTGCCCAGACCAACGACCTGTTTGGCCTTGGCGGTACAGGTACTCCGGGTGGGCAGTCCGAAGCCACGGTCATCAGCCTGGATGCGGTGCAGGAATTCCAGATCGTTATGGCCCCCTATGATGTCCGGCAGGGTATGTTCACCGGCGGCGGCGTCAATATCATTACCAAGAGTGGAAAAAATGATTTCTTCGGTTCTCTCTTTTACGAATTCAGAAACGAAAGCCTTGTGGGAAAAGGGCCTGATGATTATGAATTCGGGAAGTTTTCCGAAGGTACCTACGGCGGCAGCTTCGGCGGACCGTTGATGAAAAACAAACTCTTCTTCTTTGCCAACGCTGAATTGGCCAAAAGGAAAGTCCCGGAAGACTACTTCATCGACGGAAGCGGCGCCGGTTACGACTGGGGACACCAGGCAGAAGTCGACCGCTTTGCCAGTATCTTAAGCGGCCTGGGTTACGATGCCGGGGGATACGGGGAGGTTGTCAATGAACGGAACAAATTAAATGTATTCGGCCGGCTCGACTGGAACATCAACGACAGGAACCGCTTAACTTTTCGTCATAGTTACCTGGATTCCGACTATGAAAACCTGTCACGGTCCAGCAGCCGCAGCTTTACCATGGGCAACGGAGGTCTTATTTACATAACTGAATCCCACAGTTCGGTTCTCCAGTTAAACAGCACCCTGGGCAGCAACACCTTCAATGAGTTGATGGTGAACTATCAAACCATCCGGGATAACCCCACTTACATGGGTGACCCCTTCCCCAGGATTATCGTAAGCATTCCCGGTGCGACACTTTATGCCGGTTCGGAAGAGTACCGTCACAAGAACCAGTTAAACCAGGACCTGATCGAGATAACCGATAACCTGACCATTTTCAAAGGGAACCACACCTTTGTTTTCGGAACCCACAACGAGTTCTTTAAATTCTACAACGTATTTATCCAGAGAGCCTTTGGAAAATATGAATTTAAGAGCCTGGATGATTTTGAAGCCGGTAATGTGTATCGATATGACCGCTACTATTCTCTCACCGGTGACCCTAACGCACCGGCAGAATTTAATGTCTTCCAAATCGGGTTCTATGCCATGGATGAGTGGAACGTGATGCCCAATCTGAAACTCACACTGGGTATTCGTGCCGATATTCCGCTAATGCCCGATGATCCGCCGGCTAATCCGGCGGTGGAAGCGTCATTTGGAATCCCCACCAATCAAAATGCCGGGGGAAATATCCTCTGGTCTCCCCGTGTAGGTTTTAACTATGCTCCCAGCAAGGACACACAGATTCGCGGTGGAATCGGTATATTCTCCGGTCGTACCCCCTATGTGTGGATCTCCAACCAGTATTCCAATAACGGCACGGACCTGGCACGATACCGGGTCTACTACCCGGATTTCTTTGTCACCGATCCCAATAATCAGCCGGAAAATCCCTCCCCCTATGCCGTTGGTGACATCAACTTGATCGATGAAAACTACAAATTCCCCCAGGTATTGAAAACCAATATTGCCATTGACCAGAGACTTCCCGGCGGCTTTACCGGGACCGTGGAATTTGTCTATTCCAAGAGTATCAATGAGATCATGTATCAAAACATTAATCTCCAACAAGTTGGGACCAATGCTTTTGACGGACGGCCCCTCTTTGGAACCCCGAGTACGTCAGGGGGTGCCAGGTACGGTACCCCGGACTATGTTGACGATAATTTCCAGAATGTGATCTACCTGAGCAATACCAATAAAGGATACCAGTACACTATCAGCTTCCAGGTGCAGAAGGAATGGGGCAGGGGCAACATGATCAATGCTGCCTATGTTTACGGTGTAGCCAAAGACCTGTTTGGCGGCACCTCATCCAGGGCAATATCCAACTGGGGCTACAATATCACCGCAGGCAACCCCAATGACCCGGCATTGAGCTATTCCACCCACGATCCCGGTCACCGCTTCATGCTGGCCATAACCAAGAAATTCGAGTTCTTCAAAAATGCTCCCACCTTCATCTCCTTCTTCTACAACGGACGCTCCGGGAGACGTTTTAACACCAGGTTTTACAACGATATCAACGGTGACAGTCGACAAAATGACTCCATCTGGGTACCTGCCAATGAAAGTGATATTATCCTGACCAAAGGAACCTGGGCAGAATTGGATCAATATATCAAAGACGATCCTGCCCTGGAGAAACACCGCGGCCAAATCCTGCCCCGTAATTCCAACCGTGACCCATGGTATAATGGGCTGGATTTCAGACTGGCCCAGGTCATCCCCATTCCCGGTTTGAAAGGGCACCGGCTGGAAGTGTACCTGAATCTCAAGAACTTCCTCAACCTGTTGAACAAAGATTGGGGTGTCTATCGCTACATCACATACGATGATACGCCGCTCACCTTCGCGGGATATGATGACGATACCGGAAAGCCCAAATTTGAATTCTGGGGAAAAACCGAAGACAAAAACGCCCGTTACAACGTCAACCAGCTTCTCTCTCGTTGGCAAGCCAAGTTCGGATTCATGTACAGGTTCTAGTATAAGGTAGACGTAAAGCAGACAATTGTAGATACTAAGTAATAAAAAGGCCCTCCGGCGCAAGCCGGGGGGCTTTTTTATATAAAAGGAGTTAACAATGTTAAGGGTAACGTTACCAATATTCCCGGCCATAAGTATATGCTTAATTTTAATTATAACCCCTTGTTTGGCGATTGCGCCAGGCCAAACGCAGCAGGAAAATGAAATACCTCCCCACAAAAAAATTGTCGAAGAAGTCGAGGTAGTCAACGTGGAAGTACCGGTGCGGGTGTTCTTTGAAGGAAAACCGGTAACTAACTTGAAAAAAAGCGATTTCCAGCTTTTTGTCAATGGTAAAAAAAGGGAAATTCATGGTTTCTATGAATCCCGGAAAACAATCGACCCTGCCGCTTCATCTGAACCGCGGTTATTTGTTTTGATGTTTAATGTCTGTGATTATCACCTGGAAATGGAACGTGTCCTGGATCGATTCTTCCACCTGATCCTTAGGCCCCGTGACCGCTTAATCGTGATTACCAATCATTTTTTTATCGATGACACCATCATCCAGAACCCCAGGGAAGAAAAGGAAAAATTAAAAAAAATTCTTCAATTGGAAAAAGCTAGAGCCGAACTGAAGTTGAAGAAATTGGAAACGGAATTAAAATCGTTGATTCGCTCATACCAATACCGGACGGAGCGACATGATGGATTCAGGGGAGTCAGCGCCCAGGATTTTATAAATAATTACATGCTGTTGGTCCGGGAGTTTAAAAGCATCTACCTGAACCTGACCACCGATAAATATATCCGCCTGGCCCATTATCTTAACGCCCAAAAGGTGGAAAGATGGGTGTTGGGCTTCTATCAAATCGGCTGGTTCTATAAACCCAAATTCGGTTCTGATTTTTTCAAATCCATATTGGGAGAAGAGCAGAATGCTTACGAACTCCTCGACCCTTTCGAAGCGCTTCGTGTATACGACAGGATACAAGAGGTGCTGGACGCAAACGATTCCCTTCCCCAGGACGACTTATTTAAACTGTTTGCCAATACCGGCGCCACCTTTCACACCCTGTTACTTCAACACAAAGAAAATATCTCCAATGAGTTTGCACGTGACCTGACATATGTACCGGTTATTTCCGATTCCTATAACCTGTTAAAAAACCTCTCATTCAAAACCGGCGGCCGTATCTCACGACCCAATGATATCGATTTTTTCTACCGGCGCATACTCGCAGCCGAAGATATTCATTATGTCCTCACCTATGTGCCCGAAGCTTCAACCGGTAAAAAAGAAAAAAAGAAAAAAATTAAAGTCACTGTCAGTGACAAAAACTACCAGGTCTATTATGATGATCAGAAACGGGGGGGGTATTACCAACGAATCTTGAAAAAGATTCGTGTTAAAATCCCTCAAATCAAGATCGATACGGTAACCTTCAAGGATCAGGTGCTTTCCTTTGTTGTTTCCGATTTTAAAATACCGGAAGCAAACGACGATTCCATGGTCTCTGATTCTCCGGCATCCACTGTTTTTGTAAAACTGCCGGTGCGCATCCAGGTGTTCAACCGCAAATCCGAAAGCCTTTTCGATGGTGTGCAGATGTTTGAATTAACTGAAACAGATGCCATGAAGAGGAGAGTGAAATTGCAAATCGCTTTTCCCAAAATTCCTCCTGGTGTTTACGATTTGTTTGTCTGGGTGGGTGATCTCCTCACCGGTAAACGCGCCATGGCTGTCAAAGAAATTCACAGCCAAACTCCCTGATGTTAAAAAGTAAAGAAACCCGGTTAACTAAAATTTAGGAATAATTGCAGTCAGAAGCTTGATAAAATGGCCTTTGACGCGGTTAGCGGTTTCTGTAACTTCTTTATGACTCAGCGGTGTCTTTGAAATACCTGCCGCCAAGTTGCTGATACAAGAAATCCCTGCCACTGCTGCCCCCATATGTCGAGCTACAATCGCTTCCGGGACCGTCGACATACCCACCGCATCCGCGCCCAAAACCGAAAGCATCTTAATTTCCGCCGGCGTCTCATACGAGGGACCACTTAAAGCCAGGTAAACGCCTTTTTTAACTCCCAGACCCATAGAGTTCATGGCATCGGCAATAATGTTAATCAGCTCTTCATCATACACCCGGCTCATGTCCGGGAAACGCGGGCCCAAACGCTCATCGTTCTCACCCCACAGCGGATTCACCCCCATCATATTAATATGATCGCGGATAATCATCAAATCACCGGGCAGCAGCATGGAATTAATCCCACCAGCCGCATTGGTGAGCAGCAGTTTCTTAATACCCAGCTCGCATAATACCCGCACCGGGAAAACCACTTCCCGGATATCATGTCCTTCATAATAATGGTAACGCCCTTGCATGACAGCCACAGGTCTGCCCTTGATCTTACCCATCACCAGCTGGCCGGTATGACCCTTCACACCGACTTTTTTAAAATGCGGGATATTTTCGTAAGGGATAACGGTTTTCTCTTCCAGTGTATCGGCAAATTCGCCCAAGCCGCTGCCCAATATCACTCCCACCTCCGGTGATAATGCATTCCGGCTCTTGATAAATCCTGCAGCGTCATTCATTTGATCAAAAATGTTCATATTAACCTCCTGGCTTTTTCATTCTTTTCTTCGTGTCCTTCGTGCCTTCGTGGTTAAAAAAAACCGGTCCCGGGGAATGTATGGGGAATCCCAAACATTTCCAGGATGGTTACACCGATATCGGCAAAGGTTTTGCGGGTCCCCAGGTCAACGGGTTCCAGGTGCTGGGGATAAACCAGCAGCGGCACATACTCCCTGGTATGATCGGTAGTGGGATAAGCAGGATCACATCCATGGTCGGCAGTCAGAATGAGCACATCATCCTCCTGTAAACGTGGCAGCAATTCTCCCAATCCAATATCAAAATCCTCCAATGCCTTTGCATACCCTTTTACATCGTTACGGTGGCCGTAGAGCATATCAAAATCGACAAGGTTAACAAATATCAATCCCCTGGTAGTAATAGATAACTCCTCCATTAATGATTCCATCCCAAGATTGTTGCTTTTGGTATGTATAGCCCGTGTCAGACCCTGGCTGGCAAATATATCCTCGATTTTCCCAATCCCGGTTACAGGAAAACCATTTTTTTTCAGCACATCCAGGGCGGTTTCACCAGGTGGAGGCATGGGAAAATCTCTGCGGTTGGCAGTACGGGTAAAATTCCCTTTTTCACCCACAAAAGGCCGGGCAATCACCCGGCCAACCTGGTATTCATCACATACTTTCCGCGCCTGTTCACACATTTTATAAAGTTTTTCCAAAGGGATCACCTCTTCGTGGACCGCAATCTGGAACACACTGTCGGCAGACGTATAAACAATAGGAATACCGGTTTTCATATGTTCTTCGCCCAGTTCCGCGATAATCGTCGTGCCGGAAATCGCTATATTCCCCAGGGCCCGGGTAACCCCGGAAGCCTGGTAAAATTTTTCCATCATCTCATCCGGGAACCCATCCGGAAACGTTGGAAACGGTTTATCCACGATAAGTCCCATCATTTCCCAATGACCCGCCATGGTATCTTTACTCCCGGATGCCTCCATCATGATTCCCCAGGCAGCGGTAGGGTTTTTTACCGGTGGTACGCCTTTAATAGGAATAATATTGCCCAATCCCATTTTCTGCATATAGGGAACATGCAAACCACCCATATGTTCCGCTATATGCCCCAGCGTGTTGGCACCCTCATCACCGAAATCTTTTGCATCCGGCATCCAGCCAACACCAACGCTGTCCAGCACAATCACAATCACACGCCTTATGTTTACCGTTTTTTTCCACATTTTAATTACCCTATGCCTTCGGCAACCAGGGGCTCTTTTTAGAAAAAACCGCCCCTGGACCCCGCAAAAACTTTTCAAAAAGGCCCTTCGGGCCATCTGGAAGGCTTCCTTACCCAATCCAACCGTATAGTTGATATTGTTGGATATTGACATTTATTCATAAAAAGAAAATTATTTCGAACGGATGGGGAAGCCTTCGACTTACTTTTTCCCCTTCCATAACCAGAATCATTCGGCGAGAGGAATTTTCTCGAACCGAATGATTCTGGTCTTATAAAAAGTTTTGCGGGGGTCCAGGGGGCGGTTTTACAAAAGAGTCCCCTGGTCGTCGAAGACATCATTACCTCAATGCGGCTAAGACATCCAGGGCGTATTTTACTTTTCCGAAGGGAGCGGACACCTGGATGCCCTGCACCTGGTCTTTGATTTGTCGCACCATCTGGCAGGCGATATTTATTCCTTCTTGTAAAGCCTCTTCTTTGGATTTTGTCGCCCGCATGCGTTCCATTATTTCATCGGGTACGGATACCCCGGGCACTTCGTTATTCATGAATTCCGCGTTTCTGAGGCTTACCAATGGCCACACCCCGGTAATAATAGGGATACGAAATTGGGTTATTTTTTCCAGGAACGCCATCAATCCCTTCACGTCAAAAACCGGCTGGGTGATAGCAAAATCTGCACCTGCTTTAACTTTCTGTTCAAAGCGCCGGATTTCCGTATCCACATCGACAGCACAGGGATTTAGCCCCACTCCGATCACGTAACCGGTGGGTTTACCGATCCGGTTACTTCCCAGGTCAAGACCATGATTTAAGTTGTTAACCATATTGGTCAATCCGATAGAATCCACATCAAAAACAGCGGTGGCATCGGGATAGTCCCCCATTTTGGGTGGATCCCCGGTAATAAGTAAAAGGTTCTTGATGCCTACCGCATCCAATCCCAGCATATCCGACATCATACCCAGTAAATTACGGTCCCGGCAGGTATAGTGAAGAATCGTTTCTATTCCCACCTGCTGCTGGATAAGAATGCTGAGGTGTTGAGCACTCATGCGAGTAAGGGCGCGGGGACCGTCCGGGATATTCACTGCATCCACGTGATTTTCTTTTAATTTCTTGCTGGACTCAAGGACACGTATGGGTTCACACCCCCTGGGCGGGGTAATTTCTACAGACGTAACAAAATCACCCTCAGCCAGTTTTTTGCCCAGCATTGACCGTTCGGGCAGGGGAATGGGTTGAGCTTTTTCTACGGTCTCCCGGGTCTCCTTTCTTACAGTGGGCTGTTTCTGGGGGATAATAGAAGCGATGGCATTTCGCATCGCTTTAATGTGTGCTTTAGTGGTACCGCAGCAGCCGCCGATAATTTTTACCCCGATCTGAATAAAACGGCGCACATATTCTGCCATGTATTCGGGGGATGTCATGTAAATCGTGCGCCCCTCCACACTTCGAGGCAATCCCGCATTGGGCATGGCTGAGATGGGTTTATCCGTTAATTTAACAATGGTCTCGAGGGTTTCCAGGATATGGTGAGGCCCCACGCTGCAATTGAGACCGACAGCATCCACATTCCACTCTTCCAGGGCGCGGATATAACTTTCCGGCTGTGTTCCGAACATCAAATTACCATCTTCCCTGACAGACATCGATGCAATCACCGGGAGATCACAAACCTCCTTCACCGCGGTAATGGCTTGTTCGATTTCAGACAGGGTAGTAAAGGTTTCCAGGATAAACAGGTCAACCTCACCGTCTTTGAGTGCCCGGGCCTGTTCTTCAAAAATTTCCCTGGCTTCTGATTTAGGCATGGGACCCCATGGTTCGATTTTGACCCCCAGGGGGCCGATGGAGCCTGCCACCAGTACATCAGGCCCTGCTGCTTCGCGGGCCAGGTGGGCGCCTTCGTAATTAATCTCAGCCAGTTTTTCTCTAAAACCATGGCGTTCCAGTTTCACCCGGTTAGCGCCGAAGGTATTGGTCTCGATACAATCTGCTCCTGCTTCCACGTAGCTGGAATGAATTTCTTTCACCAATTCGGGCCTGGAGAGATTCAGCTCGTCGTAGCAGCGGTTGATAAATATCCCATGGGAATAGAACATGGTGCCGGTGGCGCCGTCAAAAAGCATCACTGAATCTTTCAACCGGTCCAAAAATTCTTTTTTGGTCATTGCCTTATTTTCTTGACAAAACGTTCCCCTATTGTAATGGAAAAAGCAATAAAATACAACCCCTCGGCGAGGGGGGCCGCAGAAGGCCCTTCGGGCCTTCTGCGGCCGCGCGAATGACAAATTAGATTAAAAAAAATTTAAAAACTTAAATTAAGGAGATTTACAATGTCTGTAAACAAAATCAGCGCGGAAGTACCGCAGGAAACTGAAAACAATGTAATCCAGTTGATCAAAGATGCGGAGGCACAGCTCCCCTTTTTGCGGGACCTGCCTTCGGAGGAACGAATCAGGCTGGCAAAATTAAGCCGCAGGTACGTGGATTTTGTAGATAAGTCCCATATCCTTGTACAGACTCATCCACAATATCTGGTATCGTACCTGAGCCTGGAAGAATTCACTAAAGACGTGAATTTGAAAAATTGCTTACACCGGATTTATGCACAATTAATTTCGTTTACCGAGAAGCTAAAAGGTACGATCCTTTTGGTGGAATCAGAAGCCTACCAGACGTCGCGATTATTCTACAAATCAGCGCAAGCCGCTGCCAAAGAAGGCGCGGAAGATGCGGAACTGATTGTCAAGACCCTCCCCTATCACTTCAAAGACCGCGGTCCCAAATCCCCTGCGACCAATAATGAAGGTACCGAATCAAATTTACAGAAATAATCCGTAAGCCATAACCGATAATCCCGGGCTCCGATTTCGGAGCCTGGGTTCCTCCTTTTAAAGATATCACATGAACCCTTATTTCTATCATTTTTTGACCGGTCTCTATCTCAACATAGACAGTCTCTATCTTAACATAGGCGTGCTCTATGTTAACATGGACGATTTATATCTCTTCCTGACCGGGAGTCACGATGTAATATCTCTTCCCTGAAAAAGGATGGGCAAGAGATCCGGGATATAATCCTGTCAAAAGGAAATACAGGAAAAAATCCCGGTGTGTAAAGGCCGCACGTTGTTCTCATCAAACAAAGGGCGGCTGGAAATCCGCTTCAGTAAATGGTTTTAAAAGTCCGTTTTATTAATTTGCATCGTAACCATTCATCTCATTCCAAAACTCCAAAGCAACAATCTTTTTCAGAAAGTCCAAAAGCATGAGTATAGGTAGAAATACTCATTTTTAAAAAAGTATTCAATTGGGGGTTGACTTTTCTTCCCAATGTGTGGTAAATAATAATTTCCCGGTAAGGCAGGAAATGTATAGAAGGAGAGAAATTGAGTTGGCAAAGTGGAAAAGGGTAAGTGGAGAGTCTTCAGCCCTTGAGGGCGGGAGCTTAGTAAGAACCAGTACCGACAATGTTTAAATGGAAACCAGGTAAGTTAGCGTGGTTGAAGGGTAAATGGAAGCTACCCTCAATGTCGGGAGCATATTCAGCCGATTGGATGGGACAAAGGGGACCCTATATTCTGGGGGATTTGGTTGCCCCATGAAGAACAGAATTATAAGGGCTGGTAAAACGAAGAGGGAACCACATCCTGCCAGTACCGGAGGGTAAAACAAAAAAGCGAACAGGACGAGTGGCTTAAATCCGGTAAGTCGGCATTGCCGCTGAGGAATAAATGTTGACAACAAATGCCCGGATTGTCCATGCGGAACAGTCAATTATGAGACAATTCGATTCCCGGCCAAATGTGGTAAATACACCGGTGAATACTGTTCGAACGTCCAAGCTGATGGATAGATTGCGTGAAGCCCTTCGCTTGCGGCATTACAGCCGCCGCACCGAACAGACCTATAGCCTTTGGGTTAGACGATACATACACTTCCACAACGTCCGACATCCTGCTAAGATGGCCGAGCCGGAAATCAACGCCTTCCTGACGCACCTAGCCGTCAAAGAGAAGGTCAGCGCCTCGACACAAAACCAGGCGCTTTCGGCACTCTTGTTTCTCTACCGCCATGTCATCGGGCGTGAAATCGGTGACCTGGGCGAAGTCATCCGCGCCCGCAAGCCCAAGCGCCTGCCCGTAGTTATGACACGTGACGAGGTCAAAGCAGTGCTAGCGAGTCTTTCTGGCGACAAGTGGCTGATGGCCTCGCTGATGTACGGCGCGGGTCTTCGCCTGATGGAATGTCTGCGCCTGCGCGTGCAGGACATCGACTTTTCCCGAATCGAGATTCTCGTCCGCGACGGCAAGGGGGCGAAGGACCGCATCACGATGCTGCCCGAATCGCTCAAGGCCCCTTTGCAAGTCCATCTGAAGCGGGTAAAGGCAATTCACGAAAAGGACTTGGCCGATGGATGGGGCCGTGTATTGATGCCCAACGCCCCAAAGGAATGGCGATGGCAATGGGTATTTCCGCAGGAGAACCGGTGGAAGAACACCAAGACCGGCGAAGAGGGGCGGCATCACACTCATGAGACGATTCTTCAGCGGGGCGTCAAGGAAGCAGTCCGCAGTGCAGGCGTAGTTAAGCATGTCAGTTGTCACACCTTCCGACATTCCTTTGCCACGCATCTGCTTGAAGCAGGCTATGATATCCGCACCATCCAGGAACTCCTTGGGCACAAGGATGTCAGCACGACCATGATCTATACCCATGTCTTGAACAGAGGCGGCCATGGGGTACGCAGCCCGATGGATGGATTATAGTCCGGTTATACAGTCTGTATAAACCGGAAGTAACAATTAGCTTATGACCTAAAGGAGGTTTATATGACAGAGTTTAAATGTAAGGAAAAGCTTATGAGAAATATTGTGCTACTGGCGACAATTGCTCTAGTCTCTTTACTGTGCACGCCCATAATCGTATTAGGAGCGCCACCCACAGCGAGGAATATGAGCGAAGAGCCAAGCGACACAGAGTTGCTCAATGCCACGCCTATCCCTCCAGCAAGAAGGGAACTGGTCTGGCTCGATCCCCCAAAACTAGAAGCCCTTGCTGCACAAGTGAAGGCGGCTGGTGGCTCAATCATCGCGGAATACTACGATGCTGCTGACAACTACCGGCGTGAGTACAAAACCACATGGGATGACATTGTCTGGGCGAAGGAAGTAGAGAAGATCGTAGACATCGCCTATGACGCGGGGCGGCGTGGACAATACTATAAATCGATAAAGTACTACAAGCAGGCATTGTTGCTGGCCCCCGGAAGCGATCTCTTCCTCATGAGCATCGGGGTCGCATACGTCCAGGTGGGCGAGAAGGAACGCGGAATCCGCTTCCTCGAAAAAGCAGCTAGCATCAGCCCTAATAACAGCAGGATACGAAGGAACTTGGAAGTGGCACGGGGATATTAAATGGAGTGGACAATGAGATCTGCCCCTGACTTGTGACAAGGATGAGTTTGCATAACAAGTGGGTCAAGTACGACGCGCAAACAGCGCGCGCGTCTTACCCAGTCGTTAGGCATTGAAGCGAGCGAGAGGAAATTAACCATGCGCACTTTCGCAGAGAAACCCAAAACGACGCAACTGACTACGTCTGCTCAAGCTTCGTCGGCCAGTCGAGCCCATGTTGGGCAAAGTCATGATCCGAACTCGATCCTCTATTTCCAACACACGATCGGGAATCAAGCGGTAATTCGGTTGCTGCAGTTCCGGCGGCCAGCAGCCTATAAATTAGAGCAAAAAGCTTGACTTGAAACTGGTCGTTTCAAACACCATTTGGCAGGCTCATTTGACTGTGCCTAAATTGTGCCCAGAACTTACAGCAATATATGGGTTTTTATGGTAATATATGGTAATTCACGGATCGAGCAAAAATCCCGAAACGATTGTCTAATTCTGTTTTCCGGCTCCTGATGTGCGTTTCCGAGATCGGCTGAAAGGGTGGAACTCTGTTCTCATCAAACAAAGGCCAGAAAAAAAGGACATGCAAGTAAAATAGTTCTGACACAACCTGTGGCAACGCCCGGATTTCGGGGCTTTGAACACCGATGTCAGTGTTCCGAATTCCAACAACGGTGCCCGGAACACCGATTTTGGCGTTCTGAACCCCGATGCCGATGTTCGGAACACCGATTTTTACGTTCATGACTCCAATGAAAGTTGTTTTTATTTACTTCTGGCTTTCACTGGTGGTCTCTGTGCCGGTTTCGGCAGGCCTGGAGAACTGTTTTTTATACATTTCGGACATGTCCTTGACAATGGTATCAATACCCGGCACTCCTGCCTTTTCCGCACCTTTTGCCGCATTATAAATTACCCGTGCCGCCGCATATGATTCGGTTCCCAGTATCATATCCGTATCCCTTAACTTCTCACATAAAGGTTCCAAGACTCCCAATATCCGCTGAACCTGCTTTTTCAGTGTCAGGTCCCTCTTCATTTGGTCTATATCCACGTAAGAAAGAAACTTTGCCTGGAACCAAATTTTCCAAATTTGTGTCTAAAAATAAAAAAGTTGACCAAATTGTCCCATCAATGAAACATTATGTTCTGTCAATGCAACAAAAAGTCTTGTTAATGCGACTTTCATCAAAGCAAATGAAGAAATATGTATTGTCAATACAACATAATGTCCCGTGCGCGCGACAAATTGTAATATTCACGCAACGGAAATGACAATTTCGAAACAATTGTGTTGCATATATGAGTCAATCTGTTGCGCAAACGGAGAAAATTTGTTCTTCAATGGAGAAAAAGATTCCGTTGATGCAACAAATTTATTTAATAAAATCTCAATATATCAGGTATATGCAACAAGATGTACCAACGATGCAACACATCTGCCCGTCTATGCAACAATTTTTTTTAAATGTTCTGTGACTGACACCTTTGATGATCTCTCCTACCGCACTGGCACTCTGAAAAACCTTATGCCCTCCGTGCGGATCTACTAACCCATATTTTTATCTATAGGATGGACAGAAATACCTGAGAACTCAAAAAACGTTTGTCGCGGTAGGAATAGCCGATTGCTCAGCACCGCCATTCACCGCACAGATTCCGGACGTGAGGTATTACCTCATCCGGCTCCTACTTCGAGTCTCTGGCGCCAAAATCGCTTCTCTGGGAACGGTTGTGCAAACCGTGGTCGTGGGATTGTCCTTTCTATCTTTTCTCGAAAGTCTGACCACCTTAGCTTCCGGGCTTTTTGACTCCTTTTCCTCAACGTTCGATACCATTCTTTTACACATCTTGAGTAAAACTCTCTTACTGTGTCCATATTCCCAGCTACCCCATAGTAGTTTGTATGCCCAGTTATTACTGATGCAAGCCATTCTCCTGTCTCCTTTATGCTCTCGTGCATTCTTTTCCTCAGTTCCTGTTTTACTTCTCTGACCTTTCTTTTGTACCGTTTCTTTATTGTTTTCCTACGAAGGAAGAATCCTCCGCATCGATTTTTCGAACATATGTGTGTAAAGCCCAAAAAGTCAAAAGTTTCCGGTTTGCCCCTACCTTTCCTGTCGCGGTTTCCTACCGCAAATCTGCCAAACTCTATTAGCCTGGTCTTATCTGGATGAAGTGTCAGTTCATACCTGGCCAATCTCTTGCGTAATGCCACCAGGAATCTTATCGCCTCATTATAGTATTGGAACCCAATTACGAAATCATCCGCGTATCGAACGATTATCATGTCTCCTTCCGCTTTGGTTTTGCGCCACCAGGATGCCCATTTATCCAATACGTAGTGCAGGAATACATTAGCCAGCAACGGTGAGATCACGGCTCCTTGGGGGGTCCCCACTTCCTGCCGCTTTCGTTTACCCTCTTCTATATATCCGGTCTTAAGCCACTTTCTTATTAATCGCAGTATCCGTTTGTCCCCTATTCTTATTTCGAGAAATTTCATTAGCATGTCGTGATTCAGGTTATCAAAGAAGCCTTTGATGTCAGCATCCAGTATCCAGTTAATTTTCCTTGTGGTTATTCCTACATACAACGCATCCAGTGCATCATGTTGACGCCGGTTCTCTCGAAAACCATAGCTAAAATCTACAAAGTCCACCTCATAAATCTGATTTAGCACATTGCGCACCGCCTGTTGCACAATTTTGTCTTCTAGTGCTGCTATCCCCAGTGGCCTCTGACTGCCATCTTCTTTACTTATATATGCCCGCCTTGACGGCTGTGGGTGGCGCACGATAACTCCCTTTGTGTATACGCTCTCGCAGATTCTCTATCCTGTCCCAATGACCCATGTAGTATTCTCGCCAGGTCTCTTCATCTACTCCTGCTGCTGCATCTCTCTTTAACTGGTAGTAGCTCTCTCTAAGTAGTGTCGCTGTAATATGGTGGAGCAACGCCGTAAACTTTGCACTTCTGTCCTTCTCTGCTCTTCGACGCACACCATCAAGACCAAACGACACAGCTACCCGATCCTGTGTTCGGACTGTAGTGTTCTTCATGATGTTCCTCTCAGTCAACGCCCTTCGCCACCCCCTCCACAGGCTCCGCTGAGGGCGACATATCCTCTTGTTCGCCTGCTTCTTCATACTAGCGTACTATGTTGTTGTCCGACTTCCGGGAAGCATTTTGAGTTTGACGTACGGCCTTTCGCCTTCTCCAACCCACCCTCCGTTTGCGCTCTGTCTTCGTGTTCCAGGCTTGCAGCGAGGAGAGGCGCACCTCGATGCACCAGGAGATTTTTGTCGGCTGGATTCTCCCATTCCAGCTTTTTAACGGAGGGTTCTCCCCGGACCTCCCGATTCCCGCGCATGAGGTATCCACGCATGCCAAGGTACTCAGACTCCGCCAGGTCCTACCACAGCTCGCAATAACGCTATGACAGATATTGCCTTCCCCACCAGACCACAAGGTCGGCACCTGAAAAGCATTGATTTCGGAGCTCAATGCCCCGCCTACGCTTTCCCCTACCCACGCATCAGCCATTGTGTTACCACAACCACCGTGTGGTTCAGGGCCTATGTGATTTGCTAAATCTTCATAGTAAGGAACTTTCATCCTCTGCCTCATGACGGTTTTAATCGGCGCTTTCGGTCTGTCCATCCTGAACTCCTATTAAAACTCTAAAAGAACTTTTTTTTGTCTCCGACGGCCAAAAACCTTTTTGAAAAAAGGTTTCTGGACTTCCAAAAACTTNNAAAAACTTTTCATATGCGGAAAGTCAATGTACCCCGCTTCTCAACATATAGAAAAAAAAGGGGTTAAGCAAAAAATCCGATTGTTTTTTACTCCCCCTCTGTAGGCCGTTTCATGGCTTCCAATCCCTTTTCAGAAACCACATCCCGATAGGTTACTAACTTTACCTTTTTTTTCTTTATTTTTTTCTTAAAAGCCCTGGAAAGCAGTGCCTTTAACTCAGCCTGGCGGTGTTGGCTGACCCTGTCCGGATCATCCGGGTTATTCATATCAACCAATGCTTGCATTTCAGGATTCTCCAACCCCAAATGGATGACAATCAAATTCAACTTCCCCGGCTCCAATTGGTCCAGCATTTTTAAAAGGGTGTTAAGTTTCTTATCCGGAGGCACAGCCCACATGGTTTGATAATACTCCCCAAAATAACAGGAAATCCCTAAACCGTTTTCTTTTGCCAGTTTCTCCACCAATGCCCGTAATTCAGGCGTTGATACAGCGGTTAACATATGATAATCGATGTAATCGATGCGAAGCCCGGTGGCTCTTGCCCGCTCAATTTGAGCACGCAGCTCTTTTTCCACTTCCTCTAGCTTCACATTGGCCGCTGCAAACGCAGCCTCTGATTCCCAAAAGTATCCATCTTTATCTACCAGACCGGGGACGACTTCTGCTCCCAAAACCGGGCCCCACTTGTAATGCTTCCATTCAGAGTTCAAAGTCAAATGAATCCCAACTCCTACTTCCGGATGGTCTTTTAAAATCTCAACCGCTTCCTTATACCACGGACAGGTAAACATCACTGATGCAGAAAAAACCACTCCCTTTTCAATCAATTTTTTGGCGGCCATATTCACACTGTGACACATGCCTATATCATCAAAGCGGATGATTAATTTAGTTTCTCCGAACATTGGCGAAGATACATGAATCAAAACTCCGAAAGCCAATATAATAAAGGCAATATACTTAGTAGGTTTCATTCTTTACCTCTTTTACCAATATTCTGTAAAAACGCGCAAAAAAAACAACGTTTTCCCGGATGGCAAAGTCATGAACGACGCCTATAGGGTGGGGACGCCGTCCCCTTTTGAGCATCAAAATGCATAAATTACCTGACCCCAAATCTTAATAAAATAATTACGTTTCATAAACCAATCCTCCTAATTTTTTACGTTCCAGCCGGAAAAAACAAATACGGGGTTTTCACCTCCGGCATCTTTTGTGGAAAACCGGCCGCTGATGACTTTGACTTCTCCGGGCAGCAGCGAGATATAGTTATCATCCCAGAAGATCGGCAGTATTGATCGGCCCGATTGTTTATCCACCACCTTGAGTTCGATGAAAAAAGCGATTTTATCTGTGGGATTCTTAAGGGTAACATGGACGAGCTGCTTTGTGTTGCTGGTTTCAAACCTATGCTTAACGTCGAGGGTTACTTCCGGCAGCTTGACCAAACCGGTAAAATCTGCGAATTCCTTTGTGGGGGTATAAAACCAGGTAGTGCCTTTCTCATCCAGGATATCTTTTTTAGTGGACAACCAGTAAAAATTATCGCCCACCACTTTTCCCTCCTGGTTTTTAAGTTTTAAATCGATAAAATATAAGAGGCTCAATCCCTTTTCAGGTATATCCAGGATTTTTTTAGACTTATTTTCTCCAATGTTTACCGGTATGGTTTTGAAAAAAATCTCTTTGGAATCGAAATTATACACACGTACCTCTGCATTTAGATTCTTATAAGACAAAAGGGTATCATTAACAATGTAAATGGCATAGTCACCGTAATTATATATGATATTCAGGGGTTGGAAAGCTGTTTTGGTGCCGTAGAACGCTCCATTAGGGATCAGGTAGTAGTCATAAAGCTGCCAGTACATCTTCGGCCAGGCGGAGTTGAGCATCCACTGGATAATACCGGTGGTATTGGGTTTATTCACAGCAAAAGCCTCAAACATGGCACGGATGGCTTCATAGTTAGCTGCCTGGGCTTTCCGGACAAAATCTTCTACATTTCCAGGTTTTCCATACCGGTGTTCCAGGGCCCGCATGTACCGGTCCAGGGTATTAAATTCATTCCTGCCGCAGTGATAATCCCAGATATCATTGATAGGCCATAAACGGTCTCCCGGGATCATCCGTTTGAGGCTTTCCAGGGGAGGGGGCTGTGGACCCGGGCCTGTTTCGGTATTAAAACCAAAAGCTCCCCCATTTTTCTTATCGATATACCAATAAATGGGAGGGACATAATCGTAAGGGCCATTCATTTTAACGGCGGTGGCACCACTAATTTTGCTGACGTGGTATTTGCAGGATGCCAACCGCGGACGGGTGGTATCGATGCTGTCCAGGTGGGTATAGTACTTCTCCTCCAGCTTCGGACGGGGCAATTTGTCACTTCCCAATACCCAAACAAAAATACTGGGATGATTGCGAAGCCAGACCACCTGGTCTCGCAATGACCGGGCAACCAGGTCCATATCACCCGGGGTTTGAATACCGCCAAATTCATCCACCGGTCTTCCCACGTAATCTTTCCACTCCCACTGGCAGCTCCAACCTGCCATCAGGAGAATGCCGTACTGATCAGCCAGATCGTAAAGTTTATGACTGCTTCCCCAAAAGCCTTCCAGCCGGACAGCATTCAAATTCATGTGCTTAACATATTTGATTTGGGCCTCGATTTTGCTGTCCTGGTCAGCCAGCAGCATATCATCCACCCAACCGCCGCCGCGGATCAACACGTCTTTCCCATTGATCCGGTAACCCCGATGCCCCTCTTCATTAATATAATCCGATACCTCCCGGATACCAAAGGTAACCTCCCGGCTGTCAGAGGTTTTGTCGTATCCATCAACCAGGACAGCTAGTTTTAACCGGTACAGGTGCGGTGTCCCAAGGTTGTGGGGCCACCACAAACCGGGATTTTGAAACCGCAATTCCTTGTATTGGTCGGGGCTGAAGACAATCTTTTTTTTCTCCAGGGAGCCCAACGAATAGGGTTGACTAAAAACAATGTTTTCAATTTCTCCCTTCACCATACCGGATACCTGGCGTTTACTATGATTGGTTAACCGGGCTGTAATAGTCAACGATGCCTGTTTTAACGTTTCCAGTTTCACCTTACTCTGCACAAAGGGATGGTTCAATGATACAGTGCCGGATAATCGCAGCTTTACCTCCCTCCACAGCCCCATGTTTTTATCCGGGGGTGCAGGATTCCAACCCACGAAGCCAATAGTAAAATCACCCGGCTTCGGGGGGAAGACTTCCACTGCCAGAACATTCCTGCCGGGATGAATAAAGTTAGTAATCTCAAGATCAAATATACGAAAGGAACCGATGATATCATGGGCAGATGCCGCCTTCTGACCGTTAAGCCAGATATTGGCGCGGTAATTGATGCCTTCAAACACCAGCCGCACCGCCGAAAACGATGGCACGCCTTTCAGGCTAAATTCCTTGCGGTACCACCAGGATTGCTGAAATTGCTCCTTTGGGATTTTCTCCAGGTTTCTGGCAAAATAAATATCTTTATAAATGTTGTTTTTAACCAGTGCTGCAAGTACTGTTGTGGGCACAGAGGCTTTATTCCACCCCTCAGTATTAAAAGCAGGAGTGGAAATGATTTCTCCTGTTTCTTTACATTTCGCAGATGACTGAATATACCAGTCATCTTTCAGGAAGATCGTATATTTAAGTTCTTCCACAGATTTTTTTACTGATTCTTCCCTGGAATTTTCACAAGACACAAAAACCAAAAAAATCATAAAAGGCAGCAAAAGATAGGAAAAAAGCCACCATCGCCTGGTCCGCTTCATTTTCATTTTTAACTCCGTTTTTTTTGCCACGAAGACAGTCTTGATGCCTTTGTGGCTGTTTTCTATTTTCATTTTTTTATAAAATCTTTGACATTACCGTATAAGCTAGTTAATTAACACAAAAATAGTAAAGAATCAACTCATATCTATAATAAGAATTGTTTTTTTTAAGAATAAGATTGGAACTTAGTGTTTTTACTTGGTAATACTCATCCGAAAAAAAAAATTGAAAAATAGGAGTATTTTATTTAAAATAGGTGTATGAAATACAAACAAACCAAAGCATTAAAAAGATGGCGATTAAGTTAAGCATTTCAGGTATCAGGGGGAAATTTCATGAGCTTACCCCCAACCATGCGGTTAAATTTGCCCGGGCGTTTGCCACGTATATTGGGGGCGGCGATGTGATTATCGGTGCTGACGGGCGGCCCTCCGGGAAATTCCTCACCCAGGCCATCATCGCCGGCCTCAACTCTTGCGGCGCCAATGTTTACGATTACGGGATTATTCCCACCCCCATCCTCCACTGGATTATCCGGCACTCGGACGTTAAAGGAGGAATTTCCATTACGGCCGGACACAATCCCTTTGACTGGAATTGCTTGATATTCCTGGATTCCGAGGGTGCCTACTTAAACCACCTCCAGGGCGAGGAGTTTTTTAATCTCTACCATTCCGGCAACTTTGAAAACAAACCATTCAACCAATTGGGGACTTTTACCCAAACGCAGCAACATGTGAAAGACTATTTTAAAGCATTGAAACACAAAAGGCACACATCCAAAGAGTGGAAATTTATCATTGATTGTTCCAATGGATTTGATGCCGGCATTGTTCTTCAACTGTCAAGGGCGTTGGATATCCAGGGTGTACCGATTTTTTGCCGCAAAGATGGATTTACACAAAAGGACCCGGAACCCACCATTGACAATGCGCGGTTCCTGGGGACCATTGTGCGGGAGACCCGCAGTGATGGTGGTTTTTTATTGAACAGCGATGCCAGCCGCATCCTGGTGGTGGATGAAAGAGGGGAACCCCTCTCCGAAGAGTTGACATTACCGATTTTTGCCATGATGGTCTTGGAAGAGGAGCCCACCGATATTGTCACCAACTATTCCACCTCCAAAATCATCGACCAGGTGGCAAGGAAATTCGGGACGCGGGTATTCAGGACCGACGTGGGGCAGCCCTACGTGGTGCAGATGACAAAGGATTTAAAAGCCAATATCGGGGGCGAAGGAAGCGGCAGTATTGTTTATACACCTTTTTCCCTGGGGTTTGACGCTTTCGTGTTTATAAAAAAAATGGTGGAATATTTGAGCAAACGTCACCGCACTATTTCCAGTATTGCCGAAGAATTCATCCCTCCGGATATCTACAAGGAAACCATTTTCCTGCCCCCCAGTAAAATTTACACTTTCCTCGAACGGATCGGCGATTATTACTCTGATAAAAGGAGTCTGAAAGATGGTTATTACATTGAACGGGGGGAGGATTGGATTTGCATCCGGGCCTCTGCCACGGTGTCCATGATCCGTATTGTGGGGGAAGGCAAGAGCATAGCCCGCGATATTGCCAAAGTAAAGGAACTGGTGGGATAGGAGGGAGAGCCCATGAAAGGGATAAACAGCATCAAAATTGGAATTTCAGGGATACGGGGTATTGTGGGGAAAACCCTGAACCCGGAACAGGTGGTGAACCTGACCCGCGCTTTTGCTACGTTGGTGGGAAGCGGTGCAGCAGCGGTGGCTGTGGACTCGCGGGTATCCGGGGAGACCATCAAACGGGCAGTGTTGTCCGGGTTGATCTTTTCAGAAATTAAACCGCTGGATACCCTTGCCCTGCCAACGCCTTCGCTGCAAATTTATGTGAAAGAGAAAAAATTAAACGGTGGGATTATTATTACCGCCTCCCATAACACCGAGGATTGGAACGGACTGAAATTTGTAGATGAGAACGGCTTGTTCATTTCTCCCTTTGCAGCCCTGAACCTGATCGATATTTATCACCAGCAGAGTTTCAAAATACCTTCGGAGAATAAGTTCCCCGATGTGGAAGTGGTGAAAAATGCCTTCAATGTTCACGAGAGAAAGATTTTGAAAATTGTGGATGTGGAACAGATACGCAAGCAGCGGTTCAAGGTCCTGATGGACCCCGGCGGCGGTGTAGGAGCCTTATTTGATAAAAAATTTCTTGAAGCATTGGGCTGTGACGTGGTAATGATTAATGATCAATTGGGTGACCGGTTTCCCCGCAGACCCGAGCCTATTGCTGAAAACCTGGTTAAAACATCTTCTTATCTAGCAGGTGGTGATTTTGATATTGGATTTGCGCAAGATTCGGATGCGGACCGTCTATCCATCCTGGATGAAACCGGGCTGGTATTGGGTGGGGAAATAACCCTGGCGGCTGCACTCTATGGTTACCTATCACGGAAAAAACCGGGAAAAATCGTTGTGAATTTATCCACCTCCAGGATTATGGAGTATGTGGCGGAGAAATTCGGTTTCAAGGTCTTGAAATCACCGGTGGGAGAGATTAATGTAGCTGAAATGATGATAAAAGAGAGGGCCGCTGCCGGGGGGGAGGGAAACGGGGGAATTATGATACCCGATGTTCACTGCTGCAGGGATTCTTTTACCGGTATGGCCCTGGTCCTGGATGCCATGGCAAAACATGGGAAAAAAATCTCTCAAATCACTGCTGAATTCCCTTCATTTAAAATGTTAAAAAAGAAAATCCCCTTATCCATGTCTGAAGCCCATAAAATTGTTTTACTATTAAAAGATGAATATCCTGGTGTTGATACTGATACCCGTGATGGATTGAGAGTGGACATGGAGGATCACTGGTTTCATGTGCGGCCATCTAATACGGAACCGGTACTGCGAATTATTGCTGAAGGTCACGAAGGTGAAATCGACAGGATTGTTAAGAAACTCATCGCCCGGATCAAACGGATGGCAAAGCCCCCGTCGGGGGCATAAGCGCTAGTTTAACAATTACATCAAATTAATAAAGGCTCTGGCTTTTTTTAATAAAAAGTTTTGTGGGGTCCAGGGGCGGTTTTTCAAAAGAGCCCCTGGCCGCCGGAGGCATAGTAGTTTCAGGATGGGCAGGCTTAACGTTTTTTGAGCTCACAGATATTACTGTCCATCCTGGAGATAAAAATATGGGTTAGTAGATCCGCACGGAGGGCAGCAGTTTTTTCAGAGTGCCCGTGCGGTACGAGAGGTAAGGTGCCCTTCGGGCAAGTTTAAATCGCCTGCGGCGAAAGGTTAGAAAGACATTGGGTCAGAGATTTTTTGCCTTTCATTTTTTTCTTTGACGTTTTGACGCAACGTCACTGTTTTCACACCAGGTTACCAATCTTTTTCACTCGATATTGTGGATAACTTACCTGGTACTTTATCTTATTTGACAAAATCAAGGTTCTGTGTAATAATTAGGTGGCTATTTTGTCTAAGGATAGATTAGATGTGTAGATTTGACAATAAAAAATAAAACCAATAGGAGGGTTAACCATGAAAAAGAATTTTAGTTTCTTCACTTTAAGTGAAAGAGAACTAGACACGCTAAAAGCAGGCGAGGTGACTACTTGCGGTTGCGGCTGTGCATGGGCTGACTGTGGCGGATCTTCTAACGTGGACAATAGTTTAGCGAATTCTGATGAGGAAACGAATTCCGAAGATTGGGCGCCACGTGATTCCGAGGGGAATTACATGCTTTAATTAAGCGTTGATGTGGGGATATTTCCAATAAAGAGGTGGGAGTATCCCCACTTTCCTTTTAAGTGAGTTGCATTGTGAATTGGCAAAATTACAACCGGTTATATTAAAACGGTTTGTTATGGAATACTTTCGCCGTCACAAAATTATTTAGGGAATATTATTTTGAAGCAGACGCGTGACGGTAATTTACTGGGAGGTATCTTCAATTCACGGGTACAGCTTTGTACGGAATCGTTAAGGAAGACGATGAAGACGACATTTATCGGCTGGTAAAATTCAGGCTGTAAAATTTGTAAAAAGGGAATTGTTCGGGCTCAAAGGGGACTTAAAATGGGCAATAAATCGACGAAAGCAGCGGTTCCAGTCGAAACCTCTGGGAAAAATAGATTTATATTCGATCGGAAATTGAAAAAAACTCTCCTCTGCCATCCCATTATGTTTTTTTTATTTCAAATGAAATTGCAGGGAAAAGACATTAAGGAATGGATGGAGAGTATACCGGGTAATGACGTGGATATTCCTGGTGTAGGGAGTTTTCCAATAGATGAGATTATTTACTATTATCGGAAACTCCAGTTTTTAGAGCAGAATGGTTTTTTCTCTGAAATTCCCCAGGAGGAAATGATATCAAAGGAAATGACTGCCGAACGAATTAATGTTTCATTATCCAACTTGAGACAGGTAACTTTTGAGTTGACGGATTCCTGCCAGATGGATTGTTATTATTGTGGTTATGGGAGATTCTACAGCCACTATGACAAGCGGGAAAATAAATTCATGGATTTTCCCACCATCAAACGCACGTTGGACTATATAAACGGGCTGGTTAATTCGCCGCTTGATATCTCCCACAAAAGGGATTTTTTTGTCGGGTTTTATGGCGGCGAACCGCTTTTGAATTTTTCGATCATTAAGGAAACGGTTAACTATGTCAAAGGATTGAAGTGGCTGCATAATAATATGCGATTTACCGTCACTACTAATGGTTTGTTGTTGGATAAATATATTGATTTTATGATGGAACATGATTTTAACATCTTTATAAGCCTGGATGGCGATGAATCGAGTAATGCCTACCGAGTTCTAAAAAATGGGAAACCTTCGTATCGATACGTTTTAAAGAATGCAGAAATGCTTCAAAAAAAATACCCGGGATTTTTCCAGAAGAGAGTTTTTTTTAATGCGGTACTTCATAGTAAAAATTCGGTAGAAGGGATAGTTGACTTTTTTTCTAATTACTTCAATAAAAAGCCGAGTATCCTAACATTGAATACAGGGGGGATCCGGGAAGATAAGGTGGATGAATTCTGGAGAACCTATGTCAATCAACGCCAGAGTTTATACCACAGCGAAGATTACTCCCGGATCGAGCAGGAGATGTTTATCAAATTGGGATCTGTACAAGCGGTCACAACCTTTTTGTTTAACTCGGTGGATTTTTATTATGCCGATTACAATAACTTCTATTATTCGGAAAAAATAGGCATAAGATATCCCACAGATACCTGCTTGCCTTTTTCGAGGAAATTATTTTTAACTGTGAACGGAAAGATTTTGGCATGTGAACGCATTGGACAGGAATTTGAGCTGGGATGGGTCACGAAGGAAGGTGTTCAATTGGATTATCAGGAGATTGCTGACAGGTATAACCAGTGGTTTTCATTAATGAGAAATCAGTGCCGAACATGTTATATTTATGATCAATGCATCCAATGCATTTTTTATCTGGATTTAAAGGGTGGAAAGCCGGTATGCAAAAACTACATGGATATAACGAAATACTCCCGCTACGTTTCTTCTTTTTTAGATTATTTTGAACATAAACCCCAACAATTCGAAAGGATATTGAAGGAGGTAATAATTGACTAACTCAAATAAAAAGCAGTATTGGTTTTATATCGACAGTTATGTCCACATTTCCATGAAGAATCGCGATGTCTTATTTTATAATACCTATTCAGGGAAATTCCTGGAATATACAGCGAACCAAAATGGAGATGCAATCTTGAAATTGACCCGGAAACTTCTATCTCCCAAAAACCTCCGGGTAATACGATTAACATCGGAACACCTTGATAATCAAACGGTGTCCGGTTTTGTCCGGTCTATTCGTGAATACTTCATGGGGGATCTGATAGAAACCCGTTTTTCGGATTCCAAACCACCCCAGGTTGTTCCCACGCGGCCCAAAATCCATGTAGATGTCAAAAATGCGTTAAAAGATCCGGATGTATCGTTCGGGAATATTGAAATGATATATATGTATGAAATTACCATTTATTTAAACGATTCCTGTAGACAGAAATGCCCGGAGTGTGTGAGTTTTTATAAGCAAGGAGTTTGGTGCCGGAAAGGCAAAAACGGTGGCCATAACCTGGATATACCCCTATTAAAGAACTTGTTCCACGAAATTACAGGATCCAGGTTGAAAACTATAAATATCACGGGGGGGAATATTTTGTTATATCCTTACTGGGAGGAGCTGTATCGATTATTTAATCCTTTAGATTGCCGGGTTCATTTTTTCATTAACTACCTGAACATCGATGACCAGTTGGAACCGCTGAAACGGGTTAAAGAGATCGACCACCAGGTACGGTTATTGGTTCACTTCCCGTTGGAGATCGATCGATTTAAACAGTCGTATGAAACATTGTCCGGGTACGGGTTAAAAATCAAACCGGTATTTTTCGTTCAAAGCGATGAGGAATATTCCGTATTGGAAGAAATGCTTTCAACGTTCCCCCTGGAATCTCCTGTTTTTTTGCCTTATTACAATCAGAAAAACCTGGATTTTTTTAAGAAAAATTTTTTTGTTAATCGAGAAGATATCGAAGCCAGGAAACCAGGATTTCGAATTATTCATGGAAATAGCTGCATCAATATGGATAATTTCGGGAAACTGGTCATTTTACCCAATGGTCATGTTCATGCAAACGTAATGGACCCGGTTTTGGGAATCCTTGGAAACGATTCGATTTATGATATCATGTTTAAAGAGATGAAAACAGGCCGTAGTTGGTTTAAACTGCGAAAAAATAGTTTGCCCTGTAAGAAATGCAATTTCGATTTATTATGTCCTCCTCTTTCAAATTATAACAGAGTTATCGGCCAAAACAATTTATGTTTCATCCGTGAAAATCCTTGAAGGAAAAATTGACAATCAAAGAAATCCTTCAAAAAGCTCCTGGAATCCTTTCTTGGAATTTGGGATTTGGGATTTGGGATTTGGGATTTTGTTAATTTTTGTCTGTCACCTTTTTTAAAGAAATGCCAAATGTTGACAGGCTGTCCGAGAATGCCGGGTGAACACGAAATACCGGCCGAACCCCTACATGCACCCCGGAAACGTTTGAAGGGGCTCGGTCAGGATTTTGTATTCGCCCTTATTTCTCATTCGATGGTTTTTTTCTATTCTAGGACGACCTGTTGAGACGCGACCCCCTGAATTTTTTCAATCACAGGGACCTGGTCCCGATGACAGTCTG
>JABAOH010018438.1_pt1 | contig 42543 bp, 39 predicted proteins | sample 7062181 | NCBI WGS metagenome assembly JABAOH01 (sample SAMN14538630, study PRJNA623070) | marine sediment metagenome | biome: marine biome [ENVO:00000428]; feature: marine pelagic biome [ENVO:01000023]; material: deep marine sediment [ENVO:00002113]; isolation source: pool of 5 deep marine... | reverse complement strand
CCTATTGATTTTCGGATTCAGGGGATTAAAATGATAGTAAATAACGGTTTCACAATCACCCATTCTGTTACGAGGAACCAAATGACCAGATTATTCGTGGCAATCAGCATGTTCGTCCTTTTCTCAGCGGCTGTCGTGGCTGCTCAGAAAGAGTTCGAAACGGATATCATCGAAACCTCTGGAGGCAGCCTCAAGATCACATTCATAGGCCATGGCACGTTGATGTTCACCTTTGGGGGCAAGGTCATCCATGTCGACCCGTTCAGCCGGTTGGCCGATTATGCCAAGCTGCCGAAAGCCGATATGATTCTACTAACTCACCACCATAGGGACCATCTGGATCTGAGAGCTTTGAATACGCTGCGCACTGAAAACACGGTAGTGATCTTGACGGAAACATGCTCGAAACAGGTCGAGGGAGGCATCGTCATGAATAACGGCGATGTCAAATCCTTTGAGGGTTTGAAGATCGAGGCGGTACCCGCATACAATATCATTCATAAGCGCGACAATGGACAACCTTTCCACCCAAAGGGCGTTGGCAATGGTTACGTGATCACTTTTGGTGACAAAAGAGTTTACGTGGCCGGTGATACCGAGAATGTTCCAGAAATGAAAGAACTCAAGGGGATCGACATTGCCTTTCTACCGATGAACCTGCCATACACGATGACACCTGACATGGTGGCCGATGGGGCAAAGGCTTTCAAACCCAAAATCCTCTATCCCTATCACTATGGCCAGACCGATACATCGAGGATCGTAGATCTTCTGAGAGAGACCAAAGAGATCGAGGTGCGCATCCGAAGGATGCCTTAGGTAGGTCTTTGGGGCTGGGGTCGGCCCTTTCTATCTCAGTTAAATCCGCACTGTGAGATAGCCATCAAAATCATAGGGTGGAAAAACAGATCGCCGGCGTCACCGTCACTTCAGTCCCGCCTTGGATAGTCCGTCTATTATGCGCTCCAATATCTCCTGATTCTTGTAGGGGAGTCTCTCCTTCCAACTCTCAAGAGAGCTCTGGGCACTTAACCTGCCAACTTCTGACGCCTCAACACGGGTCTCCTCGTGCCGCCCGAGCTCACTGTAAATAACAGCCAAATAAGCGTGAGCCGGAAGATAATCCGGGAGGTGCTTGAGCGCCTGCCTGAATTTTTGTATAGCCTCCTCATCCTCGCCCATGAGGCGACTGTAGCCTTTGGCATCGGCGCTGAGGATCGCGTTGAGCTTCCGTTGAAAGGCTTCTGCAGTCATCGGGCCTCCCCTTTAGGGTTGTGGAAGGAGAGAAACGAGGTAACACGCTGTTGGCCAGGCCTTAGCAATGCCCTTCTCTATACCACATGGTGGTATCCAACGGCCAGTGCATATTTAGAAACGAAAAAGCTTGGCAAATCACTAGGAGGCAACCTGGTCAATGGAACATGAAGTTGTCGGCTTTCCCACGGGCGGGATTGTGTTTGTTCGCACCAGACATGAAAAGAAGGAGAGGCTGAGAATAAGGTCCAGCCTAGTTAGAATTCAAAGTGTCGACCCCACTCGGCACGTGGTCATGAAGGCCTCTCGTTGTCATTCATCTATTTCAATCGATTTGACATCTGGGACTGCTCTCGTCTTCTTCGTTGAGGTCTTCATATCCTAAGGGGTATCGTAACCTTTTGCGGACGTCGTTTTTTAGCAAGGCATCCTGAACCAGGGTGGGTGGTGCACTTTGTTTTATAGATTTTCAGGTCTTATTCAGTTTGTCCCTATTGCCGCCTTCGCTATGGTTTTTCGTCTGACGAATGAAAATGGGACAAACTGGAAGTTGGCTTTTACTTTTGGTGCATGCCTTGCTGTACTCGAAAAAGCATTACTGCTGGCTAAAGGGTTTCCTTTGGATCGTCTCTTTATTGGAGTAGACGCATTTCTGATAATTGGTGGTGCAGGTTTTCTATTGAATATCCGAATAGTATTGTATATCTGCGGAACTCTCATTCAGGCTACACTCTTTGCATCTTTGGTGGCAGTCGGGATTTTGACCACATTTCTTTCTGGACGTGGTTTTGTTGGTGTTGAACATCAAGACCGACGTCGTGTTATGGTCTATTCCTTGTATTTACTCGCGGTGGCGACAGCCGCTTTTTTGGTGTCTCTCGTATTTCGTGGGAACAACATCCTCGCCGGTGCCCTGCCATTCGCGGGTATCGTAATTGTCAAAAGAACGCTTGTCAAAATGGTGCGTGAACCTGCCGTAGATGGTGAAACGAACTAACAATAAATAGGCAACCCCCGAGTTTCGATAAGACACGCCCTTCTCCCTCAAATGCAACCAGATAGTCGACCAAATATGGACCGCCGGGGGGTACAGCCCCCGGTCAGTTCTTTCACGTGCAATCTAAACTTAGGGAATCAAACCAAATAAAGGGGAAACCAGAATCCCGCCTTCTTCAGGATAGATTCTATCTTTCGGGCAGGGCCCCTGGCACCGATCAGAACAAACAGATCGAGAGACCGAAAAAGGCGTCAAATACCTGTAGATATCAACCCCAGACTTTAATGAACATCCATACCATTCATTGGCTCTTGACAGACCGTTGTAAACTGTTACCATCAGGTTTTAGAAACAAAACAGAGCATGGTTCAGCAGGCGGAGGAGTCGGCTTAGAATCACCGATCCTTTGTTGACCACCAAACGGCGGACCACAAAGGCTATTGGTCGTTGTAAAACGGCCCTGCGGAAGGAGTCTGGCCATGGGACATATCGATGGGAAGAAGCTCTATCGGAAACTTGGCAATAAGATCGACAGTCTACCAATGAGGGCGCCGTGGAATGAAACATTCTACGAGATTCTAAAGGAGCTTTACTCCGAAAAAGAGGCTGATGTAGTTGTCAAAATGCCATACACCCCCTCTGGCCTTGATCGGATCGCACAGGTGACACAATACGATAGCTCCGAACTCCAAGCAATTCTCAAGGGCTTGTGCTCGAAGAGTCTTGTCATGGACCTCTGGATCAAAGGGAAATATCGCTACATGCCGTCGCCATTTGTCATTGGTATTTTCGAGTTTACCATGATGCGGACCGGGGATGGCGTCGACTCCAAAAAAATGGCCCATCTTTTCCATGAATACATGAACGGTGATAACGGGGCCTTCTACGCCGCTAACGCCAAAAAAGGCGAGAAAATCTCCCCTCTCCGGGCACTCCCCCATGAAGAGGCCATCGATTCATCGGAATATGTCGAGGTCCTGGATCACGAAAAGGCGACACGAATCATTGAATCGTCCGAGACCTTTTCAGTCGGAATATGTTCATGCCGGCATGAAAAGCTCCACGTCGGCGAAAAAGGCTGTGAGGTTCCACTGGAGAAGTGTTCCTCCTTTGACGAGGGTGCGGAATTCCTGATCAGGAACAACCTGGCAAAGGAGGTTTCAAAATCCGAAATGCTGGACAACCTGGCCCAGTCCATAGACATGGGACTCGTTCTCATTGCGGACAATGTGAAAAGAAACGTCTCTTTTACCTGTCACTGCTGCAAAGACTGCTGTAACGCCCTGGCAGGCATAAGCAAATTTGGATATCCGAATTTCGTCGTGACTTCGAGTTTTATCGCTAACAACAACCCGGTCAATTGCATTGGCTGTGGGAAGTGCGCAAAAGCCTGCCCGATAAACGCTATCAAGATGATTCCCATCGAGAGTCCACAGACGAAAAAGAAAAAAGATGTCCTGATTGATACCTCTATGTGCCTGGGATGCGGTGTCTGTCCATTGAGTTGCAACAACGGTGGAACAAGTCTGGTGAAGCGCGAAGCGCGGGTCTTTCATCCAGAGACCACCTTTGAGCGAATTATCCTGCAGAGCCTTGAACGGGGGACACTTCAGAACCTGATCTTTGACAATCCTCAAAATCTCACCCACAAATTCATGCGTGGATTCGTGGGAGGATTCCTGAGGCTACCTCCCATCAAGGCTGTCCTGGCGAGTGACATGCTCCGCTCCTCATTTCTAAACGCTATAGCAAGCAAAGCAAACTGAGGAATCGGAAAACCTGGATAACTCATCCCACAAGGCTCAAAAAGGCGACCAGACCAAACGCCAGAATGACCATTCCCGAGAGTCTATTTATCCACCTCAACCAGCGAGGAGTCAGACGTGTCCGAAACCGGGCAACCACACTGCTCAGAGTGAACCACCATACAGATGAGCCGATGAATACACCTGAGACCAGTGCTCCTGCCGAAGCATAGTCTCCGCTCTCATCTGCCAGCCCCAACCCGGCAAAGATCGCCGCAAAAGAGAGAATGGTCACGGGATTCGTAAGTGTTAGCACAAAAGTCGAGAAATAATCACCAACAAACCGATTCCCGTCAGCCCAGGCCGCTTTCTCGGCAGGTCTGACCAGGATGGTTTTGAGGCCGAGATAGAAAAGAAACGCCCCACCGACAACCCGAAGCCACGCCTGTTGACCAATCAAAAAGGTTGACACAGATGTGAGCCCGAACCCCGCAAGAGATCCGTAGATTGCATCAGCCGTAGCAGCCCCGAGACCAGAAATGAGGCCGGAGGCACGTCCTTGAGCTAGAGTGCGGCGCATACACAGCACGCCGATTGGCCCAACGGGCGCGGCAATTGAAAAACCGATTAAAAGTCCTCTAATGAAGTAACTAAGGTCCATGAAGAGCCCGGACACAGCGTCTAGGTCGTGCCCTCACGGCAGGATGCCCGCCCTCACGACCTCATCAGGACTTTTAGCCTTTCCACGGCTGGGAGCAGCACGTCTCCGATCTTCTCATCAAAACGGAGATGGCATATTTCGTCAAAAGGCGTCTCGCCCTGATTGATAATAACCAATCGAGCGCCTCCGTCGAGGGCGACCCTCGGCATTTCATTGGCCGGGCTCACAACAAGACTGGACCCCACAACCACAAAAAGATCGCATGCTTTCGAATGCCAGAAAGAGGCCTGCAACTCCTTCTGAGGCAGGGAATCGCCAAAGTTGACAACACTGGAGACGAGCCTCCCCCCACAGGAGCATCTCTCTATCCCTTGAGATTTGTCAACCTGGGTCTTGCACCGCTGGCATCTGAGCTTTTCCGTATTCCCATGTAGCTCAGCCAGTAAATCCGGCCTGATCCCTGATCTCAAATGGAGGTTGTCCACATTCTGAGAGATAAGAAAACTGAGCTTTCCCAAACGCTGTAGATCGGCAATGGCTCGGTGGCCTCTGTTCGGCTCAACCGAGCTAAATGGCCGGGACCTCGGGGGAAGTCCCTTAGCCTGTCGTGTCCACACGCCATCTGGCCCCCGGAAGTCTGGCAACCCAGATTCAGTGCTGATACCTGCGCCGGTAAAAACGACCAGGTGCTTGGCCTCGAACAGCCACTGGGCCAACTGCTCGATTTGTTCTTCTAAAGATCTCATTCTGACTCCCCCGTCCAATCTCCCCTACCCCTTTGATTTGTGGTGCATCGTCGCCACCCTCAACATGAATTTTCAAAAACGATTATAGTATAAGCACCAAGGGTTGATAAAAAAAAGAGTTTTGACATGAAGAGATTAGCCGTGGACAACATAGCGGACAGAGGGATTCAAATCCTCAGCAGGAAATCCGGGCAGAGGCCAAGATGAGAGGCTGGATCGTACCGCCGCCTAAAGAACCCACGAAGAGTAAGGAAGAACTCAAAAAGGAGAGAGAGAAAAAGATCAGACAGCTCTCCCGGCAGGGAGTCCTCAAATCAAAGCAGATCAGAGAGGCCATGCTCAGGGTTTCGAGGGAGGATTTTATCCCCCACAGTTACAGGGACTACGCCTATCTTGAGGTTCCCCTTCCCCTTCCCGGAGAAGAAGCGACCATTTCATGCCCCCACAGTTATCCCCTCTTCTATGAGCCACTCGGACTCGACAAGGGCCACCGCTTCCTCGAGATCGGTCTTGGATCTGGCTATGGAACCGCATTGGCCAGAGAGATCGTTGGAGCGGAAGGTCTCGTCGTATCCATAGAGATCGATCCCCTGACCTTTGAATTCGGAAAGGGAAACCTCAAAAGAGCGGGGTACACCGACATCATCTTGGTGAGGGGAGATGGGGGACTCGGACACCGAGATTTGGCACCTTATGACAGAGCATGCATGACCGCAGCATGCCTCGAGATCCCTCACCCCGTCCTAGACCAACTCAAAGCGGGAGGAAGACTGATTGCGCCCCTTGTTGAGAATGGAAACCAGAATCTCATCCTCATCGAAAAGAAGGACAGGACAATCGAAACAAAGGTCATCTGCCAGGTTCTCTATGTCTATCTCAGGGGACGATACGGAGCAATTTACTGATTCTTACCCCACACCCTTTCCAGGAACTGGTCCCTCCCGGACCCATATCGGTAAAACTTGTACCGAAGGGGATTCTTCTTGTAGAAGTCCTGATGATACTCCTCAGCTCTGTAGAATTCCGTCGCAGGCACAATTTCGGTCACTATCTTCTTGTCAAACCTCCCTGAATTTTCCAGGGCTTCTTTTGAGGCCACCGCGAGTCGCCGCTGGTTTTCGTCGTGATAGAAGATGGCCGTCCTGTATTGAGACCCGATGTCCACAAACTGCCCGTTGTGCTGGGTGGGGTTGATATTTCTCCAGAAAACATCGAGGAGCTTTTGGTAGGTGATTCGAGACGGGTCGTAGGTGACTTCAACGGCCTCTGCATGCCCTGTCCTGCCGGAAGACACCTCCTCGTATGTCGGGTTCTGCCTCCTGCCCCCCGAGTAGCCCGCTGTTGTTGATATCACTCCGTCGAGTTTGTCAAAGGGCGGTTCCATGCACCAGAAACAGCCACCGGCAAAAGTCGCCTTTTCGAACATCCCTTGCCCAACTTCAGAATTGCTGTCCCCGCTCCCAGCATAGACAAACCCGACCAAGCCAATAACCATAAATACAACGATATATCCCATCAGATTTTTCATCGGCCTATTCCTTTCAGCTCGAGAGAATCCACGCGGCGACATCCCGTTAGATTATCGTCTGCTAAATCATAACCCAACCACCTGGGACAATTCACTATGAAAGCGTCGACTCCTTCCCACCCTCCCTTGACATTCTCAAGCGGTTTAGGAGTAATATAGAGCGAGTAAGGGCCAGGTACGCCACCCATGACGGCTGACTCTCTCGACCGGTCGACTGACAAGTCTGAATTCTGAATTTGGGGTCCCAAAACCTGGCTACGAGAAGTTTGAAATAGCAGAAAAACTAAAACGGCCCGAAACCGAGGCAATCCGGTAGTTTGAAGAGCGTGATCGATCGGCCATGTCCTTTCTCACCCCTGACACGTTTATCAATGAGATCAAAACATACCTGGCGCGGGCCGAAGAGCACCGTCGACAGACAGGCCGTCCTTTTTGCACCCTCGCCTATGCCCAGAGCATCGATGGCAGTATTGCCTGCAATCCTCTCCATCGCATCGACCTCAGTGGCCAGGAGTCGATGACACTGACCCATCAGCTTCGGGCGATGCACCGGGCCATTCTCGTGGGTATCCGAACCGTCCTGGCAGACAACCCCACCCTCAGTGTACGACGAATCCCCGGCCAAAATCCCCAGCCAGTCGTTCTGGACACGAGGCTCCGTACACCACTCAGCAGCAATCTTTTCAACCATGGCAAGAGACAACCCTGGATCGCGACTATCCAGGGAGCAGACGTTTCCCGCCAGCGACGCCTTGAGACCAAAGGCGCCCACGTTTTTCGTTTCCCCTCTGACGAGCATGGCTGGGTGACCCTTGAGCCCCTTCTTCACAAAATGGCAGAGATGGGCATCAATAGCCTCATGGTTGAGGGCGGTGCCCGGGTGTTAACCAGTTTCATGAGGGCTCGCCTCGCGAACCAGGTGGTCATCACGATCGCTCCTTTGATCGTGGGAGGGGTGAGTGCCTTCAACCGGTTGACTCGGGATCAGAGCCTCCTGCCACGTTTGCGGAAGGTGCGCTACGCCCATTTTGGCGTCGATTTGACGGCCTGGGGCTACCCCTCCTGGGAGGAGGTATGATTCGGCGGGCCCTATATTTCCTGGGACCTCACAGGGTAGAAGTGCGTGAAGAGGAGATGTCAGAGCCAGGTTCAGGCCAGGTCGTCGTAGAGTCTCTGGTCTCAGCCATAAGTGCGGGGAGCGAGTTGATGGTCTACACCGGAGCAGTTCATGACACCATGGCCGTTGACCGGACCATTCCCGCGCTGGCCGGTCACCATTTTACCTTCCCTTTGAAATATGGATACAGTGCGGCAGGGCGGGTGACCCAGCTCGGGTCCGATGTCCAGGAATCCTGGCAGGGCCGTCATGTCTTTTCTTTCCAACCACACCAGAGTCATTTTATCGCCAACACCTCTGATCTTTTTCCCCTTCCTGAGGGGTTCACCCCGGATCAGGCAGTTTTTCTGCCGAACCTCGAGACCGCGGTGAACCTTGTGATGGACGGCCGTCCGCTTATCGGGGAGACAGTGGTCGTCTTTGGTCAGGGAATGGTCGGGCTATTGACCACTGCCCTTCTCTCTCGTTTTCCTCTGGAGAGACTCCTCACTCTGGACCCCTATCCTCGCAGACGGGAGCAATCGAGAAAGCTCGGTGCTCATGAAAGCTTAGACCCGACAAGCCCGAAGACCCCGTCCCACCTCACAGATAGTTTGGCAACGAGTGAGGGCGCTGATCTTGTCTACGAGCTAACTGGCAATCCGGGTGCGTTGAACATGGCAATTGACGCATGCGGATTCAGCAGCCGTATCGTGGTTGGCTCATGGTACGGCCGCAACGAGGCAGGAATCGATCTGGGGGGTAAGTTTCATCGAGAACGAATAGAACTCGTCAGCAGCCAGGTGAGCAGTCTCACACCAGAACTGACTGGCCGGTGGAGCAAGGCTCGTCGTTTCGAGCTTGTCTGGGGATGGCTAAGAGAAATAGACCCGGTTCACCTGATCACACGCCGTTTTCCTTTGGAGAGAGCCGGTGAGGCTTACCGCCTTCTGCACGAAGACCCATCCCAGGATCTCCAGGTGGTGTTCATCTATCTCAATGCAGCTTAAAATGAGGAGATACAATGTATGAGGTGGCCGTGACGCGGGAGTTTGACGCAACCCACTACCTTGTTGGGGGCGACTGGGGCGAGGAAAACGAACCTCACAGCCATCATTATCGAGTGGAGGTCGTGCTGTCGGGTCCGACCCTCGATCGGTTCGGTTACGTTGTTGATATCACGCTGCTCAATCGTGCCGTGGAGGAACTTGTCGGCTACGCCGCAGGCAAAACCCTGAATGATCTTCCGGAGTTTGCGGACCTCAATCCGAGTATTGAACACCTCGCCAGAATCTGGTGCCACGGTCTGCTGGAAAAGTTAGATACCGACACCCTGTCGGCCGCACGGGTGCGGATCTGGGAAAATGAGATTGCCTGGGCCAGCTACACTGAGACACTCTGATGCGAGTGGGATTTGTGATTTACGGATCTCTCAATTCCATGACCGGCGGTTACGTGTATGACCGAAAACTCGCGGAACATCTTGAAGACAAAGGGGATCATGTTGAGGTTCTTTCAATACCCTGGCGCTCCTATCCGAAACATCTCATGGATAACCTCTCCTCCAATCTGGCGGACAGACTGGCCTGTGCTCCGCTCGATATACTACTCCAGGATGAGCTAAACCATCCCTCCCTTTTCTTGCTCAACTACCGCTTGCGCCCCCGAGTGTCATACCCCATTGTCTCCGTGGTCCATCACCTCCGATCCTGCGAGGAGTGGTCCCAGCCGATCCGCGCTTTCTACCGAATTATCGAGCAGAAGTACCTCAGGACAGTCCACGCCTTTATATTTAACAGCCACGCCACACGCTTGTCCGTCGCGAATCTATTGGGCCGTCCTGAATGGGGGGTCATCGCCTATCCGGGCGGAAACAGGCTAGACACGCCCCTTGCGGAAAAGGACATCGTGGCCCGGGTAGCCCGGAACGGGCCTTTACGGCTCGCCTTTGTCGGGAACCTTATCCACCGGAAAGGGCTTCATGGTCTCCTCACCACCCTCGCGTCCATGAAAAACGAGCCATGGGAGCTCTCAGTGGCTGGATCTCCTGAGATCGACTTGAAATATACGGCCAGAATACATCGCATCATCACCGAATCGGGGCTTGAAAAACGGGTGCACCTCCTCGGAGCATTGACCGATGGAGCACTGGCTCACCTTCTGAAACAGAGCGATCTCATCGCCATGCCCTTCTCCTACGAGGGCTTCGGTATCGTCTATCTCGAAGGGATGGCCTATGGTTTGCCCGCCCTAGCAAGCCGAACCGGAGGAGCCGAAGAGATCGTCGCTCACGGCAAGACCGGCTATCTCCTGGCACCGGGGGATGGCAATACGCTCGCTGCCATTGTGCGCCGGTTGATTGGCGACAGAAACGAACTCAAAGGCCTAAGTCTTGCCGCCCGTCGTCGGTTCGACGAATTCCCCACGTGGGAGGAGACAACGGCCAGGATCCGCAGCTTCCTCCTTGAGGTTGGTCACAATGCCGGTAGAGACCCATGAACGAACCAGGTGAATACAGTTTCATCCGATACCTCCAGGCCAAGCGCACGGTGGATGATCGGGCCTTGAATCAGCGAGTCTGGCAACACCTGGTAACCGATTTAGGCGAGCTGCCCCGGGAGGACCCCCTTCGAGTGATCGAGGTGGGTGCCGGAATTGGGACAATGCTTCAGCGTATGGTGGAGTGGGGTCTCGACAGGGATATGGACTACACGGCCCTCGACTCAGACCCTTCGGTGCTGTCCTGGGCTGCCAAGGGGCTGCCGACATGGGCCGGAAATCGTGGCTGGCGAACCGAACAGCCACAGGCGGGAAGCCTTATCCTGGAGGGTCAGCACCAGCGAGTCCGGGTGGAATTTCTCCCAGAGGATATTTCCAATATCCCGGAAAACAGCAGAGAGATGTGGGATCTTTTGGTGGCTCACGCCTTTTTGGACCTTGTCGACCTGGAGACCGCCCTGAAAATTCTCCTCTCTCTGCTTCGGCCGGACGGCTTTTTCTACCTCACCCTTGTTTTCGATGGTGCCACCATCTTCCGGCCCATCGTGGACCCGACTTTCGAAGCCCTCGTCGAATCCTCGTACCACCGAACCATGGAGGGAGGCGGTTCACGGCGACAGCCGCAAGGCCACAGCCAGACTGGACGCATGCTGCTGGAGGCCTTGCTGGAGGGAAACGCCTCGATCTCTGCCGCAGGCAGCTCCGATTGGGTGATCCATCCTCCCTACGAAGGGGATGAGGCCTATTTTCTTTACCATATCCTCCACATCATGGAAGGTGCCTTGAAGAGCTGTCCTGATCTCGATCAGAATCGGTTCGAACAGTGGATCGGGGTCCGCCGCCGTCAAATTGAGAAGGAGCAACTCATATATATCGCCCACCAGCTCGATCTGCTGGGCCGCCCACATGGATAGTCTGGGCGGAGGTCAATGCACGGGTCACGCTCACAGCCTAAGGTCTGCAAGCTGTAACAATGAGCCCTCCTCTCAGGCTGGGAATACGGAAAAACCGACCTGCCCGATCGAGTACCTGGAGAATCGTATTCAACACGGGGTGCATATCCCCCCTTGGAATGAAGGTCCACCATCCTATCGACACATCGCGAAATCCCGCTCGGTGTAACAACCGGGAAATGGCTCGGCCTTCCAAAAACGTATCGGTCGAAAGGTGTTTGGTGTCCAATTCAAGGACTGGCGCGATGAAGCGGTACCAGACGTAACCCCCATTAGGGGTCATGAGAACGAGTCGGCCACCCTGTTTGAGGACGCGGTGTGCGCTCGATAAGACCCTATCCTTTTTTGGCATATGCTCGAGAGCCCCGATGCACATGGCAACATCAACGGAGGAATCAGAGATGGTTCGCAATTCCTCCGCGTCGTCGATTCGAAAGCTCAGCTTCGCCCCCCAGGGCGACTCATTGGCCCTCTCGCTGGCGGCCTCAACCATATGATCCGAAAAGTCAATGCCGACACCACGGCCAATACTTTTGGCCATGGCAATAAGATAATGTCCAATGCCGCACCCGATGTCCAGGACAGCATCATCGGCCCCCGGCTGAGCAGCCTTCTCTATAAGACCGAGCCGATACGTCAGGACACGCTCGGAATGGCCATGTTTGGAAATGTAGTCATCGAAGCATCCATCGAAAAAAGCCTTTATATCCTCGCCGTTCCTGACCACCGTGGTTTCTAACCTGCGAAATCTTCCAATCATCGATTCCAGCGATATAGGCTTCACGGTCAATTCCTCCGACAACTGGGGGAAACCCCCCGGGTGAAGTCCATCGTGAATGACAATATGAGAGCCATGACCCCCATCACAACAAGGGGCTTGTAAAAACCCGGATATGGGAGAAAAGACAAGAGCATGGCACCCATAACAAAGCCGTAGGTGATTCTCGCCCTGGCCGATTTCTCCTCCTTGAGTACATTCGGACTGAGAAAACGAATAAGAATAAGAAAGGCGTATCGAAATAAACCCAGGATGAGGACCCATCGCCACAGACGCTCGTCCAAAACGGCGAGAATGCACAGGACGAGCAAAAAGAGGGCGTCCGTCTCTTTATCGAAATACTCTCCGAATTCCGAAGCCTCGTGCCGACGCCGAGCCAGCCACCCGTCCAATCCATCAGTCACCAACAGAAAGGCGCCAACGAAAGCGGCAAAATTAGGCGCCACAAGAGGGTAAAAAATGGGAAGGGTTAGGACACCGAGCAGCCGGAGAGCTGTCACCGTGTTTGCCCACCCAAACGCGCCGGTTCCAGTCCAATGCGGCCGTGCGCAGAGAATCAAACCTGAAAAAGAAAAACCGGCTGCCAAGGGAACGACCAGAAAACTAGCGCTGGCCCACGTAACGGCAACGGCCGAAAGGATAGTAACCGCGTTGAAGAGGGACCATCGAGCCAGGATAAAGCGCAGCTCCCCAACACGCTTACGCTGAGAAATTCCGACCACCCAACTATCGACTGCCTGACGCAAATCGAGCACTCCGCCCTGTATTTACCCTGTTTCATGGGGAACACATCCCGTGTGAAGATTAAACCACACTGCCACTGCGCGGTGCCAGGGGGGTGAGTTGGCTCCCCGAGACAAGAAAGCCATAGAGCCCAGGTGTTTTCTTAGCCCTGGCCAGATCGCTCTGCCAACCCGACCTCCCTGGAAAAAAACCATGCGAAAATGATACGAAACATATCGAGGGGGGGTCTCGAGATTGGAACTTTTCACAAGAAGAGCTCAATCGGACTGTAGAGGATTTCCTCAATGGGTGAGGGATTCTTCTATCCTCGAGCCACGTGAGCGGAAGCGGTGGGGCACCCATCGAAAGGGAGCAGGCTTCGGCGTGAGCCTGCGAGGAGTCCAGCCGAACGTAGGGGGAAGGCCCCAAAGCCGAAACACAGGGTAAGTGGACATTGAAAAATAGGATATGTCCTCGTTCTCGAGACCCACGGCAGGTTGCTCGTCATGGAATTCTCACCTACATATCGGAACGGTGTGCGGGTCTGGTTTAGCCTGGGCAGTAACCTCCGGCGAGCTGCGAAACTGACCGCACCTACGCTACGCTTTGTCCTCGCCTGGATGGTCCTTAACGTCCTCGTGAATCTGAACTACCCTGCCCGAGAATTGCATGGACTGGCTCCGCTTCTCCCCTCACCCGAAGTCACTGTTTTAATGGGCAGCCTCTGCGCCGCCATATGGCTGGGTATGCCATTTCGTCCGATCATCTATGCGCCGCTGACGGGCTTGATGATCTTCTTCCGCCTCTTTCGCCTCGCTGACATATTGGTACCCATGTATTTCAACCGCGACTTCAACCTCTACATCGATTCGCAGTACGTGCCAGACCTTGTGCACCTGCTGTACAATACGGTCCCAATTGGGGCCTTTGTGGGCTACGTCGCCGGTGCCGCTGCACTTCTCATCGTGGTCGCCTGCGGGGTGTGGTGGGCGTTCAAGGCCATTCACCAGGCCATGGGAGCCATGAGGCAGCGCCATCTTTTTCTGGCCCTCGTGACCGTCCATCTCGGACTGTTGCCCTTACTTCCCCCAGGAATCATGGGAGGTCATCCGAGAGAATTCTCTCGGGGATTCTTCCACCGGGTTATCGGCGAGATTGACTTCATTCTGCACGTTCACGGTTACAGAACACGGGATCTGGAGGCTATTCTGGCCTCCAGGGCCAGGGCCGAACAGACACCGGCCTCGTTGGATAAGCTTCGAGGGCAAAACGTCTATGTGTTTTTCATCGAATCATACGGTCACACTGTATTTGCCAACCCATCGCACTTTTCGATGATTGCGCCCCTTCTTGGAGATTTCGAGAAAAATCTTGAGAATCAAGGTTTTGCAGCATATTCTAGTTTTGTCACCTCACCCACTTACGGTGGGACATCGTGGCTGGCCCACGGTTCATTTGCCAGTGGGGTCCCACTCACAAGCCAGATGCGTTACGACCTGCTGGTGACTTCAGGCCTCAAAATGCTCGCCCACTACTTTAATGAGGCGGGATACCGAACGATCAGCGTCATGCCCGGTACGACATGGCCCTGGCCGGAGGGTGAAGCCTTTGGATATCAGGAGAAATATTACGCCTGGAATTTCGATTACAAAGGCCCCAAATATGGATGGTCGCCCATGCCGGATCAGTACGTCCTTGACTACATCTACCGTGAGGAAATTCGAAACAGAAAGCAGCCCCTTTTCATTGAGTATGTGCTCATAACCAGCCACGCCCCTTTCCACCGTCAACCGCCCTACCTGGAGAACTGGTCTCAGATCGGCGACGGTTCCATCTTTCATAACAAGGACACCATCACCTTTCCAATCGTATGGCCGGATCTGAGTGAGGCCGGCGAAGCCTATATGACGTCGATTGCCTATGAGGTCAAGGTCCTCAAGGCCTATCTCGAGCAATACGTCGATGACGGCGCGCTCGTCATCATTCTCGGCGACCACCAACCGAATCCGCACATCACTGGCGAGGGCCAGCCCTGGTCAGTGCCTATTCACGTCATCAGCCGCAATCAGGACTTGCTCGAGCCGTTTGTGGCGCGGGGGTACACATCAGGGCTTGTTCCCAGCCAACCCCTCCCCCATCATGGCATACAGACTTTCCTCTATGGTTTTCTCCACGACTTCAGCACACCGCCCACGGAGAGAGCCGGCGCCACGCACAGTCAGCCTTGAGGCGAACCGCTCGCCAATGGGCGCCCCCGACTCATGCTCCCTGGAGAGCGGGTAATCCTACGGACAGCCTCTAGCTTCCCCTGTGTGTTCTCCTTGACACTTTCTTCTATTCTGTTAGAATCGAGAACCCGAAAGAACCAGCTCTCCCTTTGAAGGGGGGGCCGGGAGCCGCGGTCTTGAGTGTTTTCTTGTGGAGGGGCCATCATGAATAGGGTGAAAAAAAAGCTGATGGGAATGTTCATATTCGTGTTCACACTGACGTGCTTTTACGCTTTCGCAGGTGGAGCTGAGACCGAAGTATGGGAGCTACAATTGACCGGCGATATTAAGGGAACGCTCAAAATGAAATTGGAGCGAGCACAAAATGAAAGGGAGAACTATTCAATAACAGGAAAGTTTTCTGGAAAAATTCACGATTACGAGGCTGGACTGGGGCGGTTAAGCTGCAAATTCAAGGGGAAAATCGAGGAAGGCGTTTTTGTGGCTAGTTTTACCGGATACGCCGATCTGGCAGTCAACGTTCGTGTCAAGGGAACCATGAAGGGAACTGTCTCCAGGTTGGAGGGTTCTGGTAGCTGGAGTCTCAAACATTCACAAGGTTCCAGGGCAGGGGAATGGATGATAAAGAAAATCAAGGCGTCTCAATGAAGAGTCCTCCCATGCCAGAGGAGGTCGAAGGTGTCGGTCCCTTGCGATTCATCCTGGTTTATGCCTTCGTGAGCAGGCCTAACCGATTGAGCCGGGTCCTGGGAGTTTGAATCTGCTCGTGTTCAGGTCTGCATGGGCCAGCCCCTGCTCCCACTCCCAGCCGTCCCACGGATAGCAAGCTGCCGGTTAAGCGGCGGCGTCCTCATCCTGATCCTCTCTCTCAGCGCATGGGCTATGGAGTTCAATATTCGACAGATACTCGTAGGCAGAGAGCGCGGCTAATAGGCCATGAGCCGCGCCGACGTTATTCTGTTTGTGTTTTGTTTTGGTTGCGTCCCCTCCTGCAAAGATTCCTTTTTTGGAGGTCCTGGCGGTTTCATGATCGATGAAAATCTCTCCGTCCTCATTCATTTCTACCAGGCCTCGCACCATTTCTGTGTTTGGCTTTGAACCAATCGCAACGAAAATGCCGTCCACGGCGAGTTCGCCGACCGTACCATCTACTTTGCTCTTATAGCGGACTCCCGTCACTTCACTCTCACCCACCACCTCCGTGACCACCACGTTGAGTATGATTTTCACCTGGGGCAAACGTTCGACCTTCTCTCTATTGACGAGCGATCCTTTGGTGTGCGGGCTCCGGATAAGGAGGTATATTTCTTTGGCGTTGTTGACAGCCAGGTCGAGGACAGTTTCCAGAGCCGAGTTTCCACTTCCCACGACGACGACTTTCTTGCCGGCATAGAAGAATGCATCGCAGGTAGAGCAGTATGCCACGCCTTTCCCTTGCAGCTCCTTCTCCCCTGGAACGCCCAACTCCCTGTGTTTGGCGCCTGAGGCGATCGTTACCGTTTTTGAATGGTATGTGTCACCCCCTTCGGTCTCAACCTCAAATAGGCACCCCTCTTTTCCAAACTCGCGGCCACTCTTTTCTCGCACCGCCCTTACCCTCTCCGGTTGCTTGATCCTGACGCCTTCTTGGGCACGCAGATGGTCTTCCAACATCTTTGCGAGTTCGAGACCGGCTATCTCTTTAATTCCGACCCAATTCCTGATGGAACTCGACACGGTCGATTGTCCGCCGAAGTCTTCCGTGATAACAAGGACCCTTAGTTTCTGTCCAGCAGCATAAACGCCAGCACCCACTGCAGTAGGGCCTCCGCCGATGATAATCATATCCCAGACCTCGTTTTTCTCCGATTTCTTACCCTGCCCCCCCTTTCCTCGTCGAACACCGTCCATAGCTCATTTCTCCTTTTTCGTATTTTCCATAACCTTTTTCTTATGTTTATTTGATTTCTGTCGGGATGACAAGGAGATAATTCTCTCCATCCCGGATCAGACCCATTGTCCTACCCTGTCATCGAGGGTGACGCCATTGGCTTGACTTTTCGATTCTCGGAGTGCTTCAATATGAGCACGGCAGGGAACCTCTATAGATTGCGAAACCCAACGTCGAAAGGCCTTACAATCACCTTAGGTCAATGGCCTGATATGAGGAAGGTCCCTTCGGACGAAATCCCGTGACCCAGAAAAGGTGAACGATGCGGCCTGTCAACCATGGATGGGATGCCGGTGATTTGCGGTTTACACGAAACTGCCTCCGGACAAATGCCGCCTGCTCGACGGCAGGGTGAGGCGCCAGCGTTATTCGAGGGGTCCTCGATAGATTGTTGAGTGTTCTCAAAACCATTCAAAAACAGAAACAAGAGGCGATTGGGAACTCAAAACCTACCCTCTCGCAGCCAGAGCAGCGGACCTGGCTTTAAGACAGGAGGTTCAGAGGTTGTGATGTTCGAAGTTTCAAAAAAAGCCAACCAGAGGATCAAAGAATTGCTGACCAAGAAGGATGATGTCCGTCCTATTCGTATCATGCTCGCGAAGGCTTCATGATCCGGACAGTCCCTCGCGATGGCTCTGGATGAGCCACAAAATGGGGACAAGCTATTCAATGTGGATGGAGTTTCCTATGTGATGAAGGAAGACTTCTTCGATCGGGTTAAACCGATCGCCGTCGATTACACCGACTCACCCGAAGGTTCCGGTTTTTCCATCTCCTCTACCGCGTATAGGTTTTCCTTGCAGGTGGTCTTGTAGAAACCACCCTGTCCTTCCCCTTTCCCTCCTCTCAGCCTCCGGTTGACTTCAGGGCCCTGTTCCGGCTATTCATATCTCGTGGTGCCCTATCATGCTTCCGACGATTCGAATGCCAGGAAAAAGCTACCGGGGACCACTCCCCCCGTTAACCGATGGGGAGAGAGTGCTTCGGGACGAACTCCGCCGTGACGTGGAAAAACTTGCCGGAGAGATCGGCGAGCGAAACGTATTTTTGCACAAAAACCTTGCCGCTGCGGCCGATTTTCTCGAGTTCTCCCTCACGAAGTCTGGCTCCACTGTCCGCCGCCAGACATACGAGGTCGCTGGAATGACCTGCTCAAACCTCGAAGCGGAAATTCGGGGGTCGGAGAGACCGGACGAGATCGTTATCATCGGTGCCCATTATGATTCTGTGGATGGATCTCCAGGGGCAAATGACAACGCCACTGGGGCCGCCGCCGTGCTCGCTCTGAGTCGCCTCTTCTCACCCAGGAAAACATCCCGAACCCTTCGCTTTGTTGAATTCGTCAATGAAGAACCCCCTTTTTTCCAGTCGCCTCAGATGGGTAGCCTTGTCTATGCGAGGCATTGCCGTGAGCAGAATGATAGGATCGTCGCCATGTTGACCCTTGAGACTATTGGCTACTATTCTGACGAGAACAGAAGTCAGAACTACCCTTTCCCCTTCGGCCTTATCTACCCTCCTACCGGAAATTTCATAGGATTTGTTGGGAACACCCTGTCTCGGAAACTCGTCAGAAGCGTTGTCTCGTCGTTTCGCACCCGGACGAAGTTTCCTTCCGAGGGCGGTGCCCTTCCCGGTTTCATTCCGGGTATAGGCTTTTCGGACCACTGGGCATTCTGGCAGGAGGGCTATCCAGGAGTGATGGTTACTGACACAGCTCCCTTCCGCTATCCCCACTACCACACGGGTGCCGACACACCCGACAAGGTTCATTATGACCATATGGCGCGGGTGGTCGCCGGTCTGGATAGAGTCGTCGCAGATATGGCTGGGCTGACAAGGGAGTAATCAGTGAGTGACTTTGTGTCAGCCTTCACTGTTGCTTTTTCTTAAGATTTTCTCGATAATAACGAACAGAATATCATCCGAACCACCGGGACGCGATCAGTGGCGGATTAGAGGACCATCGAAGAATCGAATACCTCACATCCATTTCTCCTTTCGTTGGTATGAACCTTGCATACTTCATCGTAGTGAAAACCGAATAGACAACGTATCCGACAAGGGCAAACTGTTCGAAAGGGCAGGACGCAAAGTCACCGGCCTAAAGCCTTTTCACCGAGGTAAAGGCAGCGGGACTCCCGAAGATAGCAATCGATTGTCTGCCCATCCTGTCGGATGGGCTTTTTGTTTTGCGTCGATTTCTTAGCGCTCTGACGCCGTCATTTCCTGATCGAAAGACGGCGCTGCGTGGCCAGTTGACTGTGGGCTCAAAGGGGAGAGAGTCCTTGCAGATCACCAGGCCGAGGATCTTCAGGGCGCGGACTTTTGTGAGACTTCTCAACTCACAAGGAGGAGGAGATTATGTTTGGGGAGCGCATCCTAATTGTTGACGATGAGGACGGCATCCGGGAGGTCCTCAAGGATTTTTTTCAGGGGCAGGGCTTCGAGGTGAGTGAAGCAGCCGATGGGACGGGAGCCCTGGAAAGGGTTAGGAAAGAGCATTTTGATGTGGTGGTAACTGATTTAAGAATGCCTGGACTAGACGGTATCACCCTATTGAGAGAGATCCGGCACATCCATCCCGATGTTGCAACCTTGATTCTCACCGGATATCCATCGCCAGAAAGTGCAGCTGCAGCCCTGGAAATAGGGTGTGACGGTTATCTCAACAAGCCGGTCAATCTGAACCTTCTGAAGTATATGACCTTACGGGGTTTGATCTATCGCAGATGGGAGCAAAAGCCCCGAAGACACTGATTCTCTCTTGAGAAAGTCTCTCGGGGAGCCAGTCCGGGCCTGAGCCGTCTTTCATAGGATTTGAAAATCTTCGACCCAGACTATTTCACATGCCCCAGCGCCGGTATCCGTTCGGGTCAACGAACTCCTCCACTGCCAACCATCGCGACCGTCCACTTGGACGAGGTAACCTCTCATAACTACAATACTGCCCCGTCGAGCACGACCGACCTGTCTGGCGACATCGTTTCGTGCTGGAATAAGGTGCATATTCGCGCTGCTGATGGCAACCAGTTCCGGAGGGACGGGGATATGCTCTGTTCTCCAGAAATAGAACCGGCTCGTCTGACCGATCTCGATATGTTCGAGGACGGCTTCATCAGACATTGGGCCCCAGCCAAGAGCCAGGTCCACTGGCGATAAATCTGATTCCCTACCAGACCTGTACCTTTTCGTACTTAGGACGCGCGCCTCAACCCAGAAGGTCGCCAGGGGCGTGATCAGGTAGTCCTTGTGGGAAAATGGAATCCCCCCTTCTATCATTTCCTGCCTCGGCACACTGGGCGCCACCATCCCTGAACCGTGTGAGACGGGTCGACTTCTCCACCACCTATGGACACCGAAAAGCACCGACGACAAGACAATGAGGAGAAGAACTGCCGATCGGAGAGAGCGTTGACGTGATTGTCCCTTCAGGGCTGCCGGCGGCTCCCCTGTCGTGAGTGAACTCAAGGAAGGAGGAGGCAATGACTCTTTAAATCTACGGAAAATGATGCCGCATCGCTGACATTCAGGAGATTCTTCCTGCTCATACCCGCACTGAGGACAACTCAATCTATTCTGCCTTTTGAGCTGTGAAAAGTCATTTCCAGTCTCCAGGACCGGCTGCTGCTTAAGGCCGAGGCCCTCGATTGGCACGATCCGACACAATGCCCCGGTCTTTTCAAAGACCCGCTTAAATGTCGCTGCCGCCCGACGGTCCACATCATTTTTTATGACGACCGGTCTTTTTTCAAAGATCCGCTCAACCTTTCGACGTTCTATCTTATGCAGTGAAACGAGGTTTTTCTTCACCTCTTCAACTGTAAATCCCTCGGCGATCCTGCCGTCGAAGACGACTTTGTAGCGATTCGATGTCATGGACTCTTGGGGTACGGGAGTGTATGAACGGTTTTAGACTCACGGTAGCGCCGGATACGAGAAGTGTGCAAGATCCATTCCGAAAGGAAAGCCCCCGATCCGCGCGTCCCTGCAGCAAGCGATCTCCGATCCGGTCAGGGATGACCCGGAGTTTTTCGGGCGATCACTCAGGAGGGTCCCACTCCACGTCCATGGCCACGGGCCCACGCGGGGCCCCTCGAGTTAGGATCTAAAGAGGGTAAAGGATGGTCAGGAAGAGGCACCAGGAGGGATTTCTGTCGCTCTCAACCCAATCCCAGTCAAGGTCTGATACCGATCTCCCTACGATCCGCTATCGTAACGCTCTCGATGGATCGTCGGGTCTTTACGTGGCGGCGCCTCGATCGGATCCCTCGGTTTCCCAATGGGAAGAACCCCTGCGACTTCCAGATTTTCCGGGATCTTCAAGAGACTCTGAAGCTTCTTCGGTCTGAAAAAAGTACACCAGAGTGACCCCAACCCCATATCTGCTGCCGCAAGCATCATGTTCTGGACACAGGCTGAAGCGGCCTGGATAGCGCCGTGCTCTTGGTCGAAGAATTGTCCCAGTCCGGACCGTGACGGATCGACCACTACCACAACCAGAACAGGGGCCTCTTCCAGGTAGCCCATTCCGTATTTAGCGACCCAGCCCGGCCCGCCTTTGTCAATGACCTCCTGCTTTGCCTCCTCAGCCACTTTACGGATCTGCGCTTTGATGCCAGGGTCTGTGATTATGATGAAATTCCAGGGTTGGAGATTGAGGGGGCTCGGTGCCCAGGTACCGGCGTCAAGGATAGCAGTCAAAATCTCATCCGAGATAGAAGAATCCTCAAACGACCGGCAACTTCTCCTCGTCTTCACCAGGTCCTTGAATTCCATGATACGACGTCCTTTCTGTGAATGTTTTCCTATCCATAGAGGATGACAAAGGGCAATTGCCCGAGATTCAGACCAACTCGCAAGGAATAGCAGCCTCGCCCCCTCGGGTCCTTTTGGAACTGAGGCCCGTAGATGGGAATCAGAATTACGGTGAGGGCAGTATAGGACAAACGCAATGGCGTGTCAATTGCAGGAGCTTCCCCTAATCTTGTGATCGAATCAGTGGCATAGCCTTCTACTAAAGTTCACCTCGAACCATTCCGACGATAAATATGCATCAGAGGGAAAGAGCCGCCCAGAACCTGATAGGCAGCCGGGGAGAAAAGAGAACGCGAGAGCGACCCCCCGAATTTATGGTTTTGCTGGAGATAGCGAGTCAGCGAGAGGAAATGAGAGATGTCTTGGGAAAGGATTTTGAAAAGGAGCGATGAACTGGATTTGCGTTGCGAGATTCCACCTGAGAAATCCCGTCGCTCATCCCAGATAGGAGGAGGTCAAGAGATGTATCAAAGAACGGATCAAACCTGCCACGCGCCTGTCTTCAGGGAGTGCACACTCATCGAGGCCATAGTAGTTTCCGTTGTTGGCTATATGCTTATTGCGGTCTTGTTTCCTTTTTATCGGTTCCCCAAGATAGACTGCCTTATCAAGCAGTTTCAGTTCCGCATCCGTTACGCTTTTCGGGGGAACGACAATCCCAACATACCGCTCTGAAATCGTATCTGGATAGTGGTGACCCGAGACACATTGGATCCCACTGTTCCGGCCACCGACCACTACGCTCCAAACACCACGGTGGCCTGTCAAACGGTCTTGTCTCAACCGGCGAGTATCATTGGGAGTATTCCAGCTTCTCGAAAATCTCTCGGGCAGCCGTCGATATGTCGCCAAGGCTAATCCGATCCGGTCTTTTCAGGTCAAGCCGCCTATCGAATTCCTGGTGCAACCTGGCGGTCCATGGGTTATGCCTTGTCGCCTGGTCGCCCAGCAGGGCGAACATGGTGTAAGTCGGCTCCCTGTAGAGGCCTGTCAGATAAGCCCGCTGGTACCTGGTCCCAGATGAGAAATCGGTCTCCCCGTCGGCCGCCATCCGGTCTGCCATCGCAAGCAGCGTTGGCAAAAAACTGTCAAACCCCTCCTCAATGAAGTAATCCCGGGCGATTCGCTTGTTTCGGTAATACCGGTGTGTGAAAACATTTTCGCAGACGCTCTCGAGATCCCGTGACAGAGAATAGGTCAGAGGCCACCCTGGCCAGCTGAAATCCCCAGGGTTTTGAGCCTCCTGTGCCCAGAGGAGATTGAAATACTGCCGTAAGATCTGATCGAGGCTGTCCCTGTGAATATAAACCCCTTCCCTACCCTTGGATACAAAAACACCCGTCCAGGGTCCATCCCTGACTTCCTGCCAGGTCTCAATCTTTTTGCGGCCGAGAATCAAGTAATCAAAATCCACTTTCCCAGAAAGCACCTCAACATGGCTATCGCTCTCAAGAATGGGTGCCAACATGTGCGAAAGCCCTTCATCGTCCCCAGAAACCTCATAGACAAAACCCTGACGGAAAAGAAAATCCTGGAGCTGTCCACGGTCCTGGAAATAGAAGAGATCCTCTGTAAGGCGTCTCAGCCGCTCCTCGTATTTTTTCCTGTAGAATTCTGCCTCGAGGGTCTCCTTCGTTGATTTTGAGTATCTGGCATAGTAATCGGTATACGCCAGCCAACGGAGACTGTCCACGATTTTTTCAACCCGGCTTGTCCGGGTTATAACCTGTGAAACACCATAGAAAAGGACAAGGCCGATGGTCAGATGTAAGAATCTCGACGTGAAAATCTCTCTCAGAAATGTCATTCCGTCCTCACCCCTGGACAGCCGTCATTGGGGTAATGGCGCCCAGTTTCTTCTCTGCAAATTGCCGGTACCTGGAGGTCGGGAATCTCTTGAGGAACAGACCGTAGACATACCGAGCCAAATCACCTCGACCGAGCCGGCCGTAGATCGCTGCGAGATCGAGATGGGCCTCCTCCATAGCCTGATCGGAGGGCTCGTTGCCCTCGATCAGGGTCTGAAGTGTCTTTGCCGAAAGGTCGGGGTCAACATGTTTGTAGATCAGCCGGCTCAACAAAACCTGAAATCGCGGTTCCATAACCCTTAAGTACTGTGCCCAGTATTCAGCGAAGATCTCCGCAGCCTGTTTTGCATCGGCCCTTAAAAGCAGCTTGATGGCCGTTTCATAGTGACGTCTGCCCGCCTCAGACGCCCTCCTACGGCTCTTAGCGCGGGCGAGTTTGAGGTGCAGGCCCGGATTTTTCGGCTCCTCTTCCAGTAGCTTTTCACACGCAGCGATCCCCTCACCGTATCCAACGGCCCGATCCGTCTTGGTGTCGGCAATGAATTGTGTTTTTTCTTTTCGGGCCTCGATCCCATACTTGAGGTACTTGCAGGCTGCAAGGCCAAAGGCAAAGCCTCCGATGTGAGCCCAAAAGGCGACATTCTGATACATCCCCCTGATGGAATCAATTCCTCCAACAAGATCCTTCAGAAACCACAGTCCCAGGACGACCACCGCAGGAATTTGAATCCGTATCGGGATCCACAGACTGATAATGAGTTTTATTTTGGAGTAATAGCAGCGGTAGAGATAGACGCCCATAATGCCCGAGACCGCCCCGGAGGCACCCAGAGATGGGATAAAGAGGCTGTCCCTCATGAACAGTCCAACCATAATCCCATGGACGAGATTCGCACCAATCCCCGTGAAAAAATAGAGGAACAGGTAAGCTTTCCACCCGATCTTGTCTTCAACAAAGATTCCAAAGACATAGAGAAAGTAGGAATTACCGAGAATGTGCCAGAAACCATCGTGGAGAAACATGGAAGTAACGAGCTGCCAGGGATACTGTTCACCCGGCACTGAGAAGAGATACTGTTGAGCCCAAAAATAGGTCTTGTAGTAATCCCACCGGAGAAAAATGAAGATCACCCAGTTGACCAGAATCAGAGAAACTGTGGTCAGTGGGATTCTCTTGAGCCTCAGATTGGTTCCAACAGGAATCATTGGTCCAGTTCGCCCATATTCTTGCCACCCGTCAAACCCGGTGGCTCTAAGGTGTCAATTCAACTAATCGGAAGGACCGCAAGAACTCTTTAATGCCGTCGAGGAGGATCTCACGCGATCCCACCGAACTCAATGTTTTACTGGGATTTTGTCTCTGGCAAACCCTGCCCGCAGATCAGCGTGGACAATTGAGGCGAATCCTTCGAGGAGGGGGGGGTGGAGAGACTCTCAGGAAAGGTCTTATCCAGGTCCCGGCGCACTCTCAGAGTCCCATTGTTCGACCTGGTCAGGGGCATATGCTGTCTGGGTGACGAGTTGATAGTCATATCGCAGCACCATAACCACACCGATCCACACCGCGCAAATGCCGAGGGTGAGCCAGCTGAGTTGGGCGATGCCCAATCTCAACGGTAACCATTGCGTGAGCAAGAGGATAAGTAGGGAACTGAAAATCTTAAACATCCGATAACCAAACATGTCGATCCAGGCTTTGGCCTGGTATATCAGGACGGGATCGACGGGCACGTAGAGTAGCTCTCTTGATGCTCGGTTAATCGAATAGGAAAGCCCTCGGTCACTGATCTTCGTCAGCCCCCCCATAAAAAGCGTCGACCGAAGCATAAAACCCCATGAGCAAAGAACCATCATGAAGGGCTGGACCAGCAAGCCGGCAATAACCCCGAGCCGGCGGTGAACAACAGGTGTGAGTCCGAGGTTGACCGCGATGGCGACGCCTCCCAGGAGGCTACCGAACATGGAAAGAAAAGCGGTGCGGGCTTCTTCCTCTGGATAGATCGACTCCACGGTGTTGAGAAACTGGTACTCGACCAGTGGCGACGCCAACTGGCCGAGCAGGAGAATCGCAGCGATCAAAAGCAAGTACCGGCTGCGGCCCAGCGCACGCCACCCCTCGCTCGCCCGGTCCGGGGCGATTGGACCGGTGACCTCACAGTAAATCCCTACACGCCCCATGGTCCATGTCAGTCCCAGGATGACCAGAAGGATCGCCGCGCCGACCAACAAGAGATCTGGAGTCCGCAGGGGCGTGTGTTTTATGAGGATCATACCAACAGCTCCACCGATCACACCTCCGACTAAGCCACCGGTGCCAACCAAACCGTACCAACGCTTTCCGTCCTCGGTGTTGTAGATGGAGTTGGTAAGACTCCAGAATTGCTCCACAAGAACAACTGCGAGAATGTCCACGAAAACGTAAAGGCAAACCGATACAGCCGCCGACGGATTCATCAGAAGAACACGAAACAGGACCAAAACCCCTGTGAACAGGGTCAACGTTCCCAGGACCACGTATAACCGGTTGTACTTTTCCACCAGACGGTGATACCCTCCGATGATCAACCCCATTGTCAGGGCTGTTGCGATCCAGACATAGGGCGCTTTTTCGGCACCCAGGGACGTAATGAACAAAGAGCGGCTGGCCGGCTTCAGGTTGTAGAGGGCTGTGATAATCAGCAGAAAATTGAAAAACAGGAAGGCTGCCCGGATTTTGAGAGAACGAAGGGCCTGAAATCTATCGACGCATGCTGACCCGCCCGTTTTCGTTGGAATCGACATTGTCAGTTCCCTAACTCATGTTTTGTTGCATTTCTTCCGATAAACCTTTATATTGGTTGCCTATGCGTGCGGGTTTGAAGATTTTCGTCACCCTCTTATTTATCCTACTTGCCATCCTTCCGGCAAGAGCCCAGGAGACCTATCCGTCCCTTTGGCAGAGCGGCGATTGGGTTTTGCAACGGGGGCTCGAAGACCTGCTTTCCCAGCTTGGCTTTCAGAGAGCCGTCGAGGAGAAATCCCTTTCCGTTGCCCTCGTCGACATTACTGATCACGCCTCACCTCGTCTGGCTTCCGTTAACGGAAATGAGATGATGTACGCAGCGAGCCTCCCGAAGATTGCTATCCTTTTGGGGGTTTTCGACCGGATTGACCATGGCAACTTAGAACTCAGCACAGAAATCACTGATAAACTCAGGCTGATGATCCGGAATTCGTCAAACAAGGCGGCCACCGAAATGCTAAACGAGGTGGGTAAACCCCACCTTGCTAAGCTTTTACAATCGCCCCAGTATCAGCTATATGACCTGGCCCAAAACGGCGGCCTGTGGGTCGGAAAGGACTACGGGAAGGCTCCGGCCTGGAAGCGTGATCCCCTTCACAATATCTCTCATGGGGCCACTGCCCTCCAGACAGCCCGCTTCTATTATCTCCTCGAGACAGGGCGGCTTGTCTCGCCTGAAGCGAGCAAGACGATGAAAAAAATTCTCGGAAAGCCTGCCATCCACCACAAATTCGTGAAGGGCCTGGAGAAGGCCAGACCCGGTTCCGTTATCTACCGCAAATCGGGGACGTGGCATCAGTACCATTCTGACAGCGCCATCGTCGAGCGCGATGGCCGCCGCTATATAGCGGTGGGCCTCTCCAAAAGCCGGAGAGGCGGGGAGTGGCTCGACCGCCTCATCGTGGCCCTAGACGACCTCATTTTTCTATCCAGGAAACAGCCAATCCAGCTTTCTCGACTCGATGATAAGAACTAATGAGGCGATGCAGGCGGGTAGCGAACGTCTGGTGTTCGACTGCCGAGTTCTGCCTCAACACGTTCGACGTTACGACTGTCATGTAGAAGAGCCGGCGACCCTCCAACGGTCCCTCAACAATCGCCACCGAATTCATCCAATTGAACACATTGCCGTGGTACTTACGGCACTTGAAATCGGGCTCGGACTTACATTTGTAAAGAGATCCTGACTTGAAATAGACCGCGAAATCAGCCAGGGCCGGAGAAGAGGCGTAGCGAATTCGGCGCTGTGTCATATATATCAACCTCTTTAGTTCTCTGCTGGAGAAAGGGTCCACAAGCTTTCCCTGCTCCAAGCGCAGGAGAAACCGAATCAATTCTCGGGGGGTGGCATAGCTTGGAACCCCGGGTACCAGTCGTTTGCCCTTCCACGTGAAAAACTTGCCCTGCCGAAGCTTCTCCAGATCGAGGCCGTTTCGGGAGATAGGGTCGTGCAGGGCCCGTGCCAGCAGGGCGGACAGTTCATCCTTCGGTGTCTCTTGGAAGAACGCCTTAGCCACACCATCTTCCACTGGATAGTCGCGGCCGAATTTCACCATCAGCAACAGATGGCTCATAACCATGCTGGCTGCGGCATTGGAGCTCGCAGAAAGCATCCAATCGAGGTAAGTCCACAAACTGGCCCTGTCACCAATCTGCAGCGGCCGATGCCTGAGTCTCTGAGCCGCCACATCCCAGAACGGCACCTTGTGGTGATCCGTAAGGATAAACTCATCCGCCGTCACCATAGACTCCCGCAGTACCCGGAGCCGGCTTGTCACGTCGTCAGGGTAGATGTCGGCAAGAGCTTGAAACACCCCAAGGCCGATAATGAGTTTGCCGACACTTCCCGGGTTACTCCGGACCCCTGCCCGGTGTTCCGCATAGCGGGGATTTCGGATGTCGGTGACGTCGAAAACGGCCAATCCATAACGGTCTGGTGACCCAAGCAGCCCTCGCACCTGCTCGCTGAATCGAGGGTCCTCAGCAGGCAGCTCCAGTTCAGAATGATTCAAGAGACGAAGGCCGACCTGCTCTGTCTTGAGCAGCGCACCAGGAAAAAGGCGGATTCCTCGTACCTTGCCTTCTTGCGCAAGGCGGTATCCTTTGAGACGGGCAATACCCGTGTAATGATCGCCATCCAGCGGATAACTCCAGCAGGAGGCACTCAAGACCAGAAAAAGAAATGCGGCTGAGACGGTCGCGACGGTTCTGTGATGGATGTTCCGCCCAATCGACCACCTCTTAGGGAGCCGGGATCGACTATTTGAGTGCGGATAGATCGCTCCTCTTAACGTATGATCCACTGCCATCACCCCGTGAGCGGGACCCTATCGAGGTCCACCGTGAGCGAAAGTGTGTCCTCGAGGTCTCCCGGTCGAGACTGTTCAGGAAAAGGCTACGTCGAGCACGGGAGCTCTCCAGAAATGGACGGATCTGGAACAGCACCAAATGGCCTTGGTAGAAGCCAAATTCAATATCCGCCGGGGCGTAGGTCCCTTTTGCGTTGCGGAGCGGCGGAAAGCGGCCCGGCAGCGTCTCGGCCAACTCGATGAGCTGGGCGATCTCTTCTCTCTCTAAAACCCTTTCCGATCCACTCGCCCGGGTCTTGGCAACACCACCTTCGGGTAGGAGAACCCCTTTCAGCGGTTCTGTAGCCTGGGTGAGAAGACGGACCTGGCCGTCTCTCGTGTTGATACGCAACTCTTCGGCCTCTTGTCCCGCCACAGCGCCCCCCACGCCTTCATTCACGGCCACGGAGAGCCAATCGGGGCTCCCCCTTTCCAGGTCGACAGTCACCATAACACCTGACTTGTCCGCTGGCACGCTTTTCATCAGAAGCACCGAGGCGTAGACGTGTTCTGGGTGTTTCATATGAGCCTGGCGCCATGCGTAGGCCCGCTCCTCAAAAGGAGAGGCCCAGACGCGATGGATGGCTTCGAGCACAGCCTCGAAGCCGACCACGTTCGGCACCGTCCGGTTCAGCCCGGCACCAGTGAACCCTGGAAGATCTTCCACGTTCGTATCGCTCCGAACAAAGACTCCATAAGTTCCTTCGGCTCCGAACGTGTCAACCATTGCAGCACGCAAACGGTCTCGGAAATCGGCTCCCGGATCCACCTTCAAAATCCATTGTCGGAGCCGTTTGAGAAAGCGATGTGTCTCCTCACGCCGCCGGGAATCATCGTCTATGCGACTGACCGTTCTGTACTGTTTTTTCATCCACCGAAAAACTGAGGGGCCTCCCGGTTCCAGGGGGAGATCCAGAAGGGCTCGGAAAAAACCGAAAGGGATGACCAGGCCCTCGGGCACATCGTCCTGGAAATGGCGTTTAAGTTCTCCGAGGTTGGCCGCCTTGGGTCCCGCAATACGGCCTGAATCTGATGCACGAAGCCGCTCGAGTGACATGATCTCACGCCGTCCAAGATCTAGTTTGCCAAGATCTGGGCGGATCAAGGTGTCTTGCTGCACCCCCTCCCGTCCGAAAACGTCATCCCATTCCGGGCCATCCTCCGCAAGGCGCACCACGCCCCTGGAGCTTACAGCAAGGACGACCCCACGCCCTTCCTGGACTCGTAGTCGCGACAGCAGTTTCCTGTCTACCACCACATTGGGAATGCCGAGATTTCGAGCCAGTAGTTGGACGTGGGACAGGGAGTTCCCCTCCCCTACGGTCACAATACCAGCAATAGGCGGAAGGTTTTCCGTCGTTGCCGGTAACACGTAGATGCCCTTTCGATCAAATTTTTTCCCCTGTCGGGGAAACCTGAGGATGCCCCGGGCAAGCCCAGGATTGAGACCCCGAAGTCCTCCTCCCACCGCTTTTCCGAATAGTTCGTGGCGGATGCCGAGTAGCCTATTCGAATCCTGTATCAGACTATCCAGCACAGCCGCATAGAAGAGTAGAGGACTTCCGTGTAAACGATCGTGCATGTAACGTCGTGCAAGCGGTTCGATTGTGGCCAGATGTTCGACGGTTCCGGAAAACTCAAAACTGAGCCGCCGGTTGCCCCATTCTGAGGCTCGGGCTAAATACTCCAACTCGGACTTGTAGGTATCTGACGTAGGAGAAAATTTGGTGAGGCTCGCCAGGCTCTGGCGAAGAGCCTGAAGCTCTCGCGAAGAAATGAGTCCGATACCGTAGAGGGCGGTTACCGTGTTTTGGAGCCAGAAGAGTCTCTCGCGGCGAGTCGTCTCGCCCAGGTTCTCTAGCAAAACGTTTCCTGCTCGAAACACTTCACGTTCAAGCTCCAAACTGAGGTCTAGCATCGCGAGCATCACTGTTGGACTATCCACATGGAAAATCTCATCGCGAAGCACAGCCAGCAGGTATCCAGCAGCATTGAGGCGGGTCGCTGGAGCGTTCCCCCCAGATAACTGGGCGGCGTTTCTCTTGAGGGCTCGGGCCGTAGCGGAATCCTTCAGGCGGTTCGCAACCGAGAGAACCTGAAGGTTCAAATCACGCTGCTGGTAAACGCTGTCAATAGCCGCTGCCAAACGCTCATAGTCCTTAGAAAGCTCGGGAACACCCTTTCGAGCAGCATAGGCTCGAACACGCTCCGCGTCTCCGGCGTCAGGCCTGACATGGATTTTTACACGGAGGTCCTTGAAGCCCTCGTCCTTTTCAGCGATTGTGAGAGCCAGCTGTCGCATCCTGGTAATTGATGCCCCTTTTTTCTTGTGGGGTACCAGACGGACGGCCTCGTGAAGAACGATGAAGCTCCCATCTCTCCACTCAGGCTCATTGACTAATGCAAGGAGCAGGTTGTGACCGCTTTTCGTTTCGTCCTCAACCTGAAGTGCACCAGGGTAATAGAAGGCCTTCCGGAAGATCCAGCCATTGTCTGAAGCGACCAGAAACTGCTCAAGGAGAATCTGTCTGAGGATTTCCTCTTTCTCAGAATCGTCGACGAAGTCCTCTGCCTTGATATCGGCGAGCACATTGGCGATGTGGTAGCCGTGGGCACGGAGTGTCCTCGCGCGATCGCTCCACTCGCCATGTTGAACCCCGCCGCCCCTGTCCTCGCAGGCATATGGTTTGGGGGGAAGCACGGACCCATCAGCACAGAACCAACGGATTCGCTTGAAAGGACCCCTGGAAGATTGCTTCATCTCCCGGATCCACGTCCGCAGGGTATCCTGGTCAGGAAGAGAGGTTTGCCCAGATGCGGTTCCTGAGATTAGGAAAATTCCGATGAAAAAGCTTACGAAAAGCGTGTATACCATTGAACCGGGATGAGGTTCTTTCTTGAAACTGATCCATTTGGACAAAACTAGATTCTATCTTAGGTATCTTCTTTGCGTCAATGGGAAACCCGATTCTCACATTTTTCGATGCCCTCGGCCCAAAAGACATATCCAGCCGAGCAAAAAAAGAATCAGACCTGATGGGCCCGCAGGTGTCGAAGCCTGGGGCCTCGACATCGTTCCAAGCAAACCACCGACGGATAGGAAATTGAAAACCAACCCTGGCCGTGATATATCCAAAAATGTCAGTGTATTCGAGGAGGCTCTCATATGGCATCACGCTCGGGTATCATTGCCCTCATGGGGTCAGGCGAACTCACGGGCACGATGGTCGAAGTTCACAAACAACTGCTCGGGGACCTCACCGCCCCTGTACGCGCTGTATTTCTCGACACGCCAGCTGGATTCCAACTCAATGTAGACCAGCTGTCCCAGAAAGTCCTTGAGTATTTCTCAAGCCATGTCCAGCACTCCATGTCGGTAGCCTCTTACAAATCATGCGAACGGACCACTCCTTTTGAAGCCGAGCAGGCCTTCCGCACATTACGGGAGGCCGATTTTGTCCTCATAGGTCCAGGAAGTCCGACCTATGCCCTGCGTCAGTGGCAAAAGACGCCCATTCCAGAAATCCTCTTGAAGCGGATCGAAACCGGTGCGGTCTTGATCGCCGCAAGCGCCGCTGCGCTCACTGTCGGCCGATTTACCCTACCCGTCTACGAGATCTATAAAGTAGGCAACGAACTCCATTGGGCGGAAGGGATGAATATTCTCGGTCATTTCGGATTCAACCTTGTCGTCATTCCTCACTGGAACAATGCCGAGGGGGGAACTCATGACACCCGGTTCTGCTACATGGGCGAATCCCGGTTCAAAGAGCTCGAATCCCTGCTGCCAAAAGACGTTTCCATTTTCGGTCTGGATGAGCACACGGCCTGCTTGATCAACCTTGAACAGAATCAAGCCTTGATCAAAGGCATTGGCCGTGTGACGTTGCGCTCCGGGGGGAACGAAATGACGTTCAAACAGGGGGATCGAATTCCTCTCGATGTTCTCAGGCGAGGTCAGATGGCAAAGCAGTGGAAAGTGGACGCCGGGGAACCTCCGAAACCGGTGGCACCACCTGACGGAGAGGAGGAATCGTTCTGGGACCGAGTCCATGCAGCCGAAAAAGCGTTTGGGGTCGGTCTTGAGAACGACGATCCACGAGAGACCACCAACGCCCTTCTGGAGCTTGATCGGACAATCTGGCAGGCCCAGCAAGATCTCGAGAACGAGGAATTCATCTCCCAAGCCAGGGAGATTCTGCGGGAGCTTATCGTCCTCATCGGGACGAGACTTGAATTATCTCCAAAAGACAGAACAGATTGCCTTGCCCCGCTGGTCCAGGAGTTAATGCGGTTGCGAGAGAAATTCAGGCGAAAAAAACAATGGCAGGAGGCCGATGCGATTCGCGACAGCCTCAAGCGAGCAGAGATCGTATTAGAGGATACCAAGGACGGCCCAAAATGGCGACTCGGGTCCTGAATCAGGGTCGTGCCACAAGCACAAGTTTGACTGAGCGTCCCGGTTATCGAGAAATCACTGCAAGCCGTCTGCTAGCCTTTTCAAGAGCATTCCATAGGCCTTCTGGCCCCGCCTATAGCTAGATAGTCGGAAGAACTCGTTCGGTGAGTGTTGACGTTCGTCCTTTAGGCCGAAGCTGAAAACGATGGTATAGACACGGAGGATCTCCAAGAACAGCGCATTGACCGGAATGGTTCCGCCCATTCGGATATAATAGGGTGCTTTTTCGTAAACATCTTCAAGTACTGATCCGGCAATACGGAGAGCGCCGTTTGTCGATGGAACGAGATACGGCATCGCCGTGCCTTCAGACTTGGAGGCTGTTACCCTGACTCCAGGTGGGCTGACTCTCTTCACGTGGGCCAGAACAAGATCGGTGATCTTCTCAGGGTCCTGGTCGGCCACCAATCGGCAAGAGATCTTGGCATAAGCCCTGCTTGGCAGAACTGTCTTGTGGCCCTCTCCCTGGAAGCCACCGCCTATACCATTTACCTCTAAGGTTGGCCGGGCCCAGGCCCGCTCATAGGTTGTAAACCCAGGCTCCCCAAAGACACCATTCGCCCCAAGCCCATTCAGATATTCCGCCTCACCAAAGGGAACACGGGCGAATAGTTCCCGTTCTTCATCAGTGAGAGGGCGGACATCGTCGTAGAATCCGTCCACAGTAACCCGTCCGTCCTGATCGTGCATTGAGTCCACGATCTGAACCAGGGCATGGATTGGATTGGCGATGGTGCCCCCGTAAGTCCCGGAATGCACATCATGGCCAGGTCCCTGAACATCAATGTGGACGTTCGCCACTCCACGGGTGCCCAGGACCAGGGCTGGCTGATCCTCTTCCCATTGGCCTCCATCGGTACTCAAGACCAGGTCGCAGGACAGCAAACCCTTGTGGATTGACATAAAGTTCGGCAACTGGGGGCTGCGAATCTCTTCCTGGCCCTCAAAGAGAAACTTCACGTTAACCGGCAAGCTTCCCTGGGCCTTTAGCATCGCCTCTGCCACAATGATCGGAATAAACAGGTTTCCCTTGTCATCAGTCGCGCCGCGACCGTAGATTCGTCCGTCCCTGATCACAGGCTCAAATGGCGGGGTGTCCCACTGATCGAGCGGATCCACTGGCTGGGTGTCGAAGTGACCGTATATCAAAACCGTCGGTTTGCCCGGGGCGTGAAGCCACTCTCCGTATACCACCGGGTGGCCGCCCGTCGGCATGATCCGAACCGACTCGATCCCGGCCCCTTTCATCCTGCCCGAAAGCCACTCAGCGGCCCTCAGGACGTCCTCCCTGTGATCAGTTTCAGTGGAAATACTGGGGATCTTTAGAAACTCGAGCAATTCGCTCAGAAGTCGGTCCCGGTGTTCGTCGAGATATTCTTCCCATGTGGCCATCGACTCGTCTCCTTTACCTGGTCAATTGTTTAGGCCTGGATGCCAACCATCTACTTTAGACTTCTGATGGTGAAAGGTCAAGAAAGCGAGTTTGGCCTTTCCCGGCTTTTATGCCCCCGGGTTTTGAAAGGTCAGATCAGATCCCTGTGACGGTTGAGTGCCTTTTTCTGAGGAAAGTCCCTAGAAATCGGGATTCGCAGAAATTTGTCGGGTGTGCAGGTGGGTGTCGGATTAGAAGGGGAACCATGCCGTCAGTCTGACCCTGAAACTATAGCAGCAAGCCGAGGAGAATCCACGCCAAAAGAAGAACCAATGCGAACACAACAATGCCAAAGTTTCCTCGCGATATACCTGGCTCAAGCACTGAAACCCTCGGGTTTCTTGGGTGGTGATATACCGTGACGATTGTTCCGCGACGATACCGGCGGGTGATCTTCCGGGCCACATCGTATGAATGCTTGTGTTGTCGGAACATGACCTTGTTCCCCTCCAAGACTGTTCCATCAATCTCGTAGGTGTAAATCACCACAGGCTTGTAGGCAGTCCCGTGGCGGCTCCGGACCTCCTCAATCTTCGATTTGATCACTTTCCCCTCAGCGGTCGGCCACTGCTCACTCATCCTCCCCCACCGGAGGCGACGGGCACTGCTGAAAGCAAACCACCCCCAGAACACCAGGCCAACCCAGAATATGAGGACAACCCAATTCATCGTCCATGACCTGAGCCCTTACGTCTCCCTCTGGGAGAGAGATCAAGGTCTGATGCCCTTCGAATGCAGCGATCTCCCTCGACCGTTGATCCCAGGTTTTGCAAAGCCAATCCCTTGCAGACCCATGCCTCAGACAGGTGAGGATCAATGGCGAGTGCCTTTTCAGCACAGTCGATGGCCTCATCGAAGCGCTTCAGGGTACCGAGGGCAGAAGCTTTATTTACCCACGCCTCAGCTTTGTCCGGTGCAATGTTCAAGGCTCGATCGCAGCAGGCGTTCGCCTCATCGAATAGCCCCAGATTGATCAACGCAGCAGCCCTACTGATCCACGCCGTGGCGTTGCCAGGATCGATACCGACAGCTTTTTCATAGCACGAGGCCTCTTCATCGAACCGACCGAGACCCCCCAGCACCGACCCTTTATTTATCCAGACCCCGGCCTGATGCGGGTTTATAGCCAGAGATCGGTCATAACACGAGATGGCTTCGTCAAATCGTCCAAGCTTGTGTAGGGCCACCCCCTTGTTGTGCCAGGCCTCAGCATAATCTGGTTTTATAGCCAATGCCCTGTCATAGCACTTGAGCTCTTCCGGGCCCCTTCCCAATGTCCCAAGAGCTACACCCCTGTTAAGCCATGCATGAGGATCCTTGGGATTTTTGGAAAGGGCCTTGTCGAAGTAAGCGATGGCTTGCGGCAAGCGTCCCAGGTGGCACAAGGAGACGCCCATATTGNNCCGGGGGGACTTCCTCGCGGAACTCTTCCCAGAGCAGGGCCTGAAGGCTTTTCACAATGACCTGGAAATCGCCTGGTCGCTCCGCTGGATCCTTGGCCAGACACCACATCGTCAAATTGTTCAGTTTTAAAGAGATAGAGGGAATCATTGTCCGGGGCTCGACGGGCATCGATTTCGCATGGACATCCCTCCACTCCTGGGCCGACCGTCCAGAAAACGGTCTTTTTCCCGCCACCATCTCGTATAATACAATCCCGAAAGAATAGATGTCCGAGTGCCTGCCAACCTTTTCAGAATGAACGAATTGTTCGGGGGACATGTAGGGGAAGGTTCCTGCCAGGCTCGCGCTGGTTTCCCGAAGTGAGATTCTAGGCGGGTGAGTGGCCGCACGATTGGGGAGATCTTCAAGAAGAGCCCGTGAAAGGCTGAAATCCGTGACCTTCAAGATGCCGTCCTGGGTGAGCATGCAATTCTCGGGCTTGATGTCGAGATGAGCAAAGTCAGGAATCTTCTCCTGTGCATGGATCATTCCGCGGCAGAACTGAATTGCATAGCGGAGGACAGTCCTCTGAGCCAAAGGGTCGCCTGAAAGGACATTCTTGAGACTCGACCCAAGGACACACTCCAGGAAGATGTAAGGTCGATCCTCGATTTTGTCGACACAGAAGGCATGGACGATGTTTTGATGGCGTCCTAACCTTACCCAGACCTCTGCCTCTCGAATGAAGTTTTCCACCGCAACACGATTCGACAAATGCCGATCCTGAAGGGTCTTGATGGCGTAGGGAATACGGTTAAGGTGATCATAAACAATGTAGACGATTCCAATCCCCCCGGCCCTGATATCGTAAACCTCGTATCGATCCTGAATCAGGTCCCCCACTTTCCACCGTCTGGGGGGGTGACACCTCTCTCTCCTTTTCTCTGACCGGATAAAGGTCTTTTCCACTGCCATCTCCCTTCATCCCAAAATGTCATTCCCTTACAAACGGGACCCGATCTTTTTCACAGGAATTGGTCTTGAACGACGATGTCGTATTTCTTCGGATCGAGGCATCGGACAATGGTTCTCTTGAAGCCTCCGGTTTTCTCATCTTTGTCCGAAAGATTGATGGTCTGTCCTGGTGATTTTTCCGGGGTAATCGCCAAAACCTTCGGGCGATCCAGGAGCTTTGGGTTTGCATGGTTCTCAGAGACGATCCCCAATTGATCGTCGTCCAGTTGCACCAGGCAGCCGACAGGATAGACTCCCATGGCGTTTACGAATACCTTCATAAGGACCGGATCGAAAAGGACGCCACATTCCTTCCACATCAATTTTAGCGCGTCTACCGGAGAGTAAACTCCCGGGCGGTAACACCGTGGTGTTGTCAACGCATCGTAGACATCGGCAATCGTGACGATCTTGCCGAACAGAGTTTGCCTCTTCTTTCGCTTCAAGCTGGGGTAACCCGACGTATTGAAATTCAGGTGATGATCGAAGATACCGAACAGGATTCTCGGATGGACTTCGGCAAACTGACGGAATTCGATGATTTCTTCTACACCAATCATCGGGTGGGATTTGACAATTTCCCATTCCAGGGGGTCTAACCTCTCAGGTTTCTTGAGAATCTCATCCGGTATTTTTACTTTTCCCACGTCGTGAAACAGAGCCGCTAGGCCGAGCTCGGCAAGCGTTTTCTTCGAGAGTCCTAATTTGGCCCCTAAGGCGAGAGAGTAAATGCAGACATTCACAGAATGATTGTAGGTATACTCATCGTAGTTCTTGACCGTTGAGAGGCCCAGCAGCGCAAAACTGTCGTGACGGAACAGATCTACCATGGACTGGGTCAGTCTTTTTGCCTTTCTCAGTGCCAGAGGCTTGTCATCCAGCAGATTTTGGCAGACTTCTTTGACCATGGCTATAGACCGGAAATAGATCTTTTTGGCCTGCGCCTTTCTGTGCCGTTCATCGGCAAAAATAGGGTCGAATGGTTTCAGGGTAATAGCATAGATGCTTCTTTTGATCAGCTGGTCAGACAGTGAGCCTCCCCCGTCCCCACTCTTTCCCCCATCCCCGGCAAGGAGGTAGGAGAAGCCTTTGAGATCCTTGCGGGAAACGCCTTCCTTGAAAAGCACCTCGCCAATCGCCCTGTCTTTCATCTCTTCCATGACGAGTTTGAACCTCGGATAGGTGTCCTTGCTCCCAGTTACCCTCTCTTCGTTTACGAAGATGGCATCCATCAATATTTTGAGGGATAGGCGCTTTTCATTCTTTAGAATTGTCTGTATGAGATGGAAGCATTCGTCAACGTGCCGGTCGATCGTCTCATTCTCGGGGTTGTAAACTTTTGTGGTTCTGATAAGGCGACTGAATCTCAGCACGAAACTCAAACGGATTTCATACAGATCTTGGAGCGAAACCATGGGTCTGGGCCTCCTCAGCTGGGGTTAGTAAAGGAGTCTGAAGAACCATTTCTCCTGGTCCTTCTTCCAGCCGACCAGCAATGCGTCTGCCTCTTGGAGATCCATCGAAGCCAAAACCGATTCCACACACACTTTTATCTCTTTCCATTGTTGTCTTCTTCGAAAGACCCTCCGGTAGAGAACCTCCCGCAGCATTAGGGCCGAGTCGGGTTCCCGAATCCGGCCAAGGTTTTCAAGAAAGGCCTTTCTCTCCTTAATATCCCGTTTGTTGAAATCCCGGGACCGGATTATGGCTCCAAAACACGGTAAGGCCTCTCTGTCCAGTTTCTCGGCCAGAATTCTTGACGCGGTGATCCGTATACGCATTTCCCGGTCGTCTAGGAACGTGGGCAACAGGGCTTTGACCTTTTGGCTTTTGCACAGAGAGAGCCCATAGAGGGATTCGTTTCTCACCTTTGCGCTTTCGTGTTCTCGCACCTGAGCCAGATAGGGCACACACTCGTCTTTTCCGATCTTCCCGAGAATGTTGACCACATTGAAGACCAGTGGCCACTCATTATGTTTCAGGAAGCCTCCCAACGTTGGAATGTCTTCCTTCCCCAGTTCGATCAGGGCACTCGATATGGCCATTCTCCCTTCAGCTGATTCCATCTTCAACCAGGCGCTGCACAGCGGGGCGATGGCGTTCTTTGAAAGCTGAAGGAGGTATTTCTGAAGTTGTTCATGGTCAAAATTCTCAAACCTCGCCAGCGATCCTATAAGTCTTTCAATGCTTTGAGGTTCACCCAGGTACGCTCTGATTCTTTCGATAAACTTCTCCTCGTGGGAATCGAGCCGACGATCCCGAATCAGAATCTTGGTGAATGACAGAATCTTGATCAGGTTCTTGAAGTCTTGCACCAGGAGCAGTTTATCCAACACGATTTTGAAGAAGTCGAAAACAGGGCCGGGATCTCGACCATCTTTACCGGCGTTGCTGACGATCTCAGCCAGAATCATGAGCAGATTGACATAATCAACCTGTTCAATCTGTGCGGGAATTGTCTCTTTGACCTCATCCAACTCTCCGGGTTTGAAAAGCGAGCGGGGCAGAGGCGTTTCAGATTCCACCCGCTCCTGTCCCCCGAGGGGCATTTCCATTTTCTTGACGACTTCTTTCATGTTTTGGGGGATTTCGACCGGAGCCCAGAGAAAATCGTCTGTTGCCCAGAATTCGATTGCTGAAAACTCCTTGTCCCACAACAGAGTGACCAAATCTTCATAGGAGTCCTTTAGTATTTCGTAGGAGCGGAAAGTCTCAAGAAGATCGACGAGCTCATTGTAGCTGAGCCCGGCGTCAAACCAAAGTCCTCTCAGTCCGTTTCGATGCATCAGGAACGGAAGGCTTTCCGTCATGTTCTCATTCTCATAGATCACCTCGCCATCGACCACGAATTTGAAGTCCTCGATGTCAAACCGAAAGGATCCGTGTTTTTTCAAGTAGCGCCCCATCGTTCGAAAAAGCTGGTCTACGAATTTCTTCAGCACGGGGTTTTTGGGCGCATAGATTCGGTAAGACCGAGTGGTTTTCACAAAAAATCGAATCAGTTGGCTGGCATCTCGGTATTTATCGGATCCGCTCGGCACAAAGGACGGCCCCCCTTTGTCAACGCCTGTATTTCCGAGATTGCGTGTCTCAGGTTCCATCGCGGATGTCTTCCTCGCCAGAAAGGCAAATTAACCCGAAAGGGATCGCTGCAATTGTCATACCAGCCTGTAATTACTTCGGTTTCCTATGGTTGGAAGGAATTCATCAGATGGGCGGTCGATACGAAAGGGACAGCTACTGCACATCTCCCGATACTCAACAGGTAAAACGATCCGGCTTCATTCCGGTATCACCCCACGTCCTGGCATAGCATTCGCATGCTGACCCCACGGTGACAGATGCCCGCTTTCATACGACAGTGAAACCAGTAAAAGCAGTGGGCATCTGACAAATCTAGAAAACAGGGCGATTGGAGAAAAATGCAAAGGTTCATGACGTGGGCCCTATCTCTGGGGTGCCTGATCGGTGTCGTGCTTCTCCTGCTTCTGGCCCCGGAGCCTCTGCAGAACTGGTGGGACGAGACCTTTCAGGGGAAAATAGTCCGGGGAATTCCCCACCTGCCCCTCTTACTTCTGGCGGTCGTCGCCTTTTGGGGATCGAACTTGCGCCAAGACAGGGTAACTCTTTTGGCCCTCCTTCTCGTTGGAACCCACGCACAACTTACCCTTCCTTTTCTTCATGAACCGGCGCCAGGAGCAGTCAGAGAGGGTCTTGCTGTCTTTCTCCCCTGGGCCTTTCCTCTTTTGCTGAGCTGGCCTGAAGCGAGCCTCAAGAGCATATGGGGGTGGGGACGCATCGCCGCAGCCCTCAGCATCTGGGTAGGCGCGTTCATCTGGGCTTGGAACAATGGCTTTGAGCCATTCTGGCCGACTTTTCTCGACAGTCTTCCCGGCGGAGTGAGAGGCCTTTCCGCTCTCCTCGCGCTTTTGGCCCTCTGGACACTCCCTGTCACTGAAGGACGGGACCTCCGTTTGTCCTGGACAGGATCCTTGATTTCACTGGGGCTCGCCTCATTGCACGGCGAGCCATTGTGGCCCGAGCCGGTTTCTGGTGCTCCCTGGCCAGTCTTCCTTTTCTTCAGCGCCCTCTTCCTTTTAGGTGGTCTGTACGGCGTGACCTGGCGGCGGGCTTACCTGGACGAACTTACGGGGATACCGGCTCGTCGAGCTTTTGAAGAAACCCTGTGCCGGCTGGGTAGGAGGTACAGCATCGCCATGGTGGACGTGGATCACTTCAAGCGCTTCAACGATCGGTATGGACATCGGGTCGGGGACCAGGTGCTGCGCTTCATCGCCACTCGCCTGGAGCAGGCGCGTGTTGGCCACACCTTCCGTTATGGCGGTGAGGAGTTCGCCATCATCATGCCCGGTCGGAGGATCCATCAGGCGGTCCCCCTCCTGGAAGGACTTCGTAAGGCCATAGAGCTGGCCAAGTTTACAATCAGAGGTGACGATCGGCCGCTCCGCAAACCCACGCGGAAGGCCCGACCCTCTGGTGGAAGGGAACAGGTCACAATAACCGTCAGCATTGGCGTCGCCGCTCGAGGGCCCCACCACCCAGGCACGGAAGACGTCGTCAATGCGGCAGACGAGGCACTCTATGCGGCCAAAGAAGCGGGACGAAACCGTGTCGAGCACGACGGAAAAAGGAAAGGCCGGGATGATATCGCGAAGCGGATTAAGCTGTCTCCCTCAGCCCTCGAGAAAAAAAACAACGGGTAAGAAATCGTTTGGAAAAAGCCTAGAAGGTCGTCTGGGGCGAATTCAGAAGGTGGGACCTACTGATCCGGCCACACGACCGGAGCATGTGCCTCCTCCCTGGTGATCAAGTCGAAATACCTCCCCATCCAGTATACAAACAAATAGTCCTGGCCTGAGTGCTCGACGTTGATCCTCTCAGAAGCACCGCTCAGGGTGGCCTTCCTGAAATAGTTGCTTTTCCAGTAGTGGGAGGATATGACCTGGTTGGGAATGGGCTGGACGCTGTGGGTTTCGTCGGCGATGAGATTCGAGATCAGACGCTTGTCATCCGGGAACATCCTCAGCGTCTCAAGAGCCTCAACTCGCTCTCCTTCAGATGTGTCTGAAATTACCGACTGGATAAAGCTCATAAAACTCTTGCGCGAATAACGAAGGAACTGCCACAGCCTCTGAAGGGCATAATTCACGTCCAGAATAAGCTCTCGGTCCTCTCCCCCTGAATTGAGAAACAGGGCAAAGGCATTCGCATATATAGCCTGATCATCGCTGAAATGACCGAAGTTCTCACGTCCCACCTGGGCGTATAGATCTCCCATCTCGCCCAGGGTTTTTGCGATGACCTCACCCGCACCGGCCCGAACGAGTCTCCTGAATTCCC
>JABAOH010006509.1_pt2 | contig 42544 bp, 41 predicted proteins | sample 7062181 | NCBI WGS metagenome assembly JABAOH01 (sample SAMN14538630, study PRJNA623070) | marine sediment metagenome | biome: marine biome [ENVO:00000428]; feature: marine pelagic biome [ENVO:01000023]; material: deep marine sediment [ENVO:00002113]; isolation source: pool of 5 deep marine... | reverse complement strand
TGTATACAAGGGGACTAAAAGCCGCTTGACCCTCTCAAGTAGATATGCCCCGGTGATCCTCGAACTTAGAGCATACCAGGAAGCAGCTCCGGAAATCAGGAAGAAGAGCTGCATAACCCAGACCCAGATCAATCCAGCCTTAACTACAACCACAATAAAGCTCTGCTCCGCATTCTTTAAATGCCAGCCTTCTGTATCAAAGAACCTGGAGCAGTGTAAAAAGAAAATAGCTATCATTGCTACAACTCTCAGCCAATCTAAATCATATCTTCGTTCTTTAACCAACTTTTCTCCTTTAAAGATTCTTACGCTCAGTCCATTTTGCCTCCATGTTCTTGGATGGCAAAAGAAAAATTTGCCCTTTAAGGCACAGTTTACACTCTGCGCAGGCCTTTATTTTCAGCACATTTTGCTCATCCTGTTGGAAAAATGATAGAAGAAATCTCCATACTTAATTGAATACACTCAATTCAAATATAGAAGAAACAAATATGCTAGGTAAATATATACCTGGAATCAGGCAATTAGACAACCTTCTTTATCGCTTTTGTTAATCCGATTTATAGAAACCTTATCTGCTATAATCCTAGCTGGCCACTTCAGCTATAAAAATGAAGCTAATACTGAAATGTTCGCGCCAATAACCTGAACTTCATTAAATAGCATCGCAAATGCCTTCGAGAAAACAACAAACCTGAAAGCTAGATTCTTACCTAACATTTTACTTATGAAAGGAATTTTTCCGGGCTTTTATCAATAGATTCTCTTCGAACTACGAATAGATAAGTGAGCTAGAAAAGTTATTCCAAAGATAACCATAGCAGGAGTAGAAAAATTACCGATTAGTTGGGCGCAGAACTTGCCAATTACAGCGATAATATTTGTTGCAAAGAGCCGTCGGATTCATTGTTCCTGTTACTATCGCTTAATTCCGTCTCAACAAATACCATAAAAAGTCCTTTGGCTATTGATCCTGCCAAAGTTAGAAAATGGAATAAGATTACCTATAAACAAGATATATCATTGGGAAAGTCCTGGATTTGGTTACATATATCTAAATAGCTTGCCCCTCCTCTAATTGTAAACTTCTGCCAAATGCGATTATATCAAGAACAGGAATATAGAGAGCCACTTTAGTTGCCGACCAAAAACCCAACCCAAGTGATTAATTCAGACAAAATGACCTATAATAGTTTACTGTTCTAAAGAAAGCTGACTAGCGTTCCGGTATTGAAGAAAAATATGCCAGATTTTAGGATACTGTTCTGGTTTCTTCTTGCAGATATAGCTGTTCGAGGGAAAACTTTATAAAGGTTATCTTTTCTGCCCTATTAACACTATAGCCTAAAACAAGCTTGCATTATCCCTATAGTGGAAGATCTCTTTTTTTAAATATGATGATAGCAAGACCATATAACAATAATCCCGACACACTCAAACCAATTGATACAGGCAAAACACTGAACACTCCCCTTGCAATTTCGGACGGTTCAAAAGCGGCAAACGGAGTGAAGTATTGCAGCCAATCCAGCTCCTTACTCATTCTGGGCAGCGTATTAACCAGAAAGAAGACTACGGATAATAAACCGGAAGCAGCCAGCGCGCGTTTTTCATCGTTAAACAAGCAAGAAAACAAAAAAGAATAGCCCCCAATTACGAAAAATAGAAGAAAGCCGACAAGGTTCATCTGCGCAAACCTGGTTATATTAAGAACTGTATCCTCAACCATAAAATAGGTTCCCAGTAAACCGGCAATCGAGGTTAGAAACACAATCAAAAAAAGGCCAAATACTAGAACTAAAGCCTGGGTTATAACAATACGCGTCCTTGATTCTGGCGTAGCCAGTAAATACGCCATCGACCCTTGATCCACCAAGTGCGCAACGAGCCGCGTAGCTATGAGGACACAGTAAATCAGCAAAAAGAGAACAAAAGATATTCCGTAAAATCCGCTTGCCAGAAAAACACCGAAGTCCAGTATGCCTTGTTCAATACCAAAAGCACGGGCAAGGTTTTCGGGCATTGACTTAGCTATATCCATGTTAGAAGGATAAATGCCAATGACCGCAATAATATAAAAGATCAATATCAACGCGCAAACCAAGATGAGATTACGGTTTCTCTTTAGCATAGAAATAAAGAGCGGATAGTTCATGGCATCTAAACCTCCTTCTCATAGTAATGCATAAATACTTCTTCAAGTTTTTGTGTCTTCATGTCCATGCTGTTAATGCCACACTTAGACAATGCCTTTACAAATTGTTCGTAATTCCCTTTTACCACCACATGGATATTAAGACCATCTTCATCTATCACTTTGAGACCGGAATTTTTAAGAATTTCAACGTCTTCTTTTGTTTTAACAGAAATAATAAATACTTTCCGTTGAATAGATTTCAGGTCATGGATATCTTCTACCGCTACTAATTTTCCCTCTTTGATAATTCCTGCACGATCACAGGTATATTCAATCTCCTCAAAGTTGTGGGAAGACATAAAAATGGTTTTACCCTTTGATTTTTCTTCAAGGATGAAATTGTTAAACAACCTTTGCATTAGCGGATCAAGTCCAGCGCTTGGTTCATCCAAGATCAGTATATCCGGATCATGCATAAAGGCTGCGACGATTCCCAGTTTTTGCTTCATTCCTTTGGACATTTTTCGTATCGGGGGTTTTACTTCCAGTTGAAACTGTTCGATGAGCTGATCTCTTCTGGAAGTCTCTTTTATACCGCGCATATCTCCTAAAAGTTCCAAAAAACTAAGCCCGTTCATTCCCTCCAAAAAAGAAATCTCTTCAGAAATATAACCTACCCTTTTTTGAATCCCAGCGCTTTCCTTCCAGCAATCAAGCCCATCAATCTCTGCAGAACCATGAGTTGGATGCAAGAATCCCATAAGATGACGTATTGTCGTTGTCTTACCCGCTCCATTGGGTCCAAGATACCCAAAAATCTCACCCTTTCTCACCTCAAAAGACAGATTGAAAATGCCCTTGTTGTTTGGGAAAACCTTGGTCAACTCCTTAGCACGGATAATCATTCTAATCGCCTCTTTTAAAACAAGTAAACTCGAAATTGTAACGTATTTTTATTTACATCTTTTCGAAACCTGGCTACAAATTCAAGTAAATTTATATTGATTAAGTTCGTTTAGGAATGGTCAAATCCTATTAGCCTCTATTGTAGAAAAATGGTTTAATAGAATTAAATAATGATAGTATGTGAAGTAGCAATTAACCTAATCTTCAATCAGAATTTGTTATTTTCCTGCTATATACGATTAGTAATAAATCCTTTCCGTGCAATTTTTCCCCACGTTCTCTCACCAGAGACGTATTCCAGGATTCCTATCATTCTCCACCAGGCCGTTACTTGCCGATAACCAAAGTTTTCAAATATGCTGTAAAGAATGAGCTTAAATAAATGCAGCAAACCAGGAAAACGATAGAAAGAAAGCTCTTCCAAAAGCATGGAGCTTATTGAATGCATAGTCCCCAACACCACCGCAACAAGAAAAAATAAGAAAACAAAATTCAAGTCAACGAGACGAAAAATTATTGATAAAGATAATACTCCGTATCCAACAATCTCAATCACGGGGCCAAACATCTCAAAGACGCAGAAGAAGGGCATCACAGCTAAACCTATTATCCCGAAGCGGGGATTGAAGAGCATCTCTCTATTCATTAAGATGCTATCCATAAGCCCACGCTGCCACCGCGCCCTTTGTCTGCCTAGATCTGCTCTATTTTCCGGTACCTCAGTCCAGCAAATTGGATCAGGGATAAACGCTATCTTATAATTTTTTCTTTTCTTTCTTTGAATTCTATGTATCCGCATAATCAGCTCCATATCTTCCCCAACTGTATCCGTCCTATAGCCTCCACATTCAATAACCGTCTGTCTCTTGAATAAACCAAATGCACCGGATACAATGAGCAAGCCTCCAAAAATAGCCCAGGAAATTCTACCAGCAAGAAATGCCCTCAAATATTCAACTACCTGGAAAATTGCCCATCTATTCCTAGGCAACGTAACCTCTATAACACTACCCGCTCTTACTAAACAATCATTTGCCACCCTTACTACTCCACCCGCAGCTACAGTCGAAGCGTCCTCCAGAAATGGTCTTGAAACTCTAATTAAAGCCTCGGGATCTAGTAAGGAATCGGCATCAACACAACAAACCAGTGGATAGCGTGATACGTTTATTCCAGCATTTAACGCATCTGCCTTGCCACCGTTGTCCTTGTCCACAACTATAAGGTTGGGATATTTATCGCTTTGGTAAACCGCGCGTACTGGAGCAGTTTTCAGTGGATTATCAAAATCTTTAAAAGTCTCATTCAGAAGATATCTTTCCTTAAGAGCAGTAAGTGTGCCGTCCATTGAACCGTCGTTGACTACAATTACTTCATGTTCCGGATAACTCAAATGTACTAAAGATTTCGTACTTTCAGCAATTGTTTCTTCTTCATTGAAAGCAGGGCAGATGACCGATATTGGCTTAAAGAAGGTAGATTGAAAAATTTTGCGAAGTTCAATAATCTTTACAAGTTTAATGTATCTCCGTATGAATATAAATGCTGATAAAGTAAGAAATATATAGGTTAGATTTAATATTAGGAAATATAGCAGAATAAAATGATTAAAAGAGCTTACCAGAATTTTCATACGGCATGACTTTCTGCATAGTAGGCACGCTGTTCAAAAATATGCTGTGCGACCTTCCTTGCTTTATCGCTCCCGGTACCTTCAGCTACAGACCAAAGTGCTGATAATCCTTCCTCTCCTAGCTTTGCAAGAGCCACCGCTGCGTTATATCTAACCCACCAAACCTCGTCATCCAGTACCTTAACCAATTCAGGGATAGCCTTCTCATCTCCAATCTTGCCCACAGCTTTTGCCACCTGGCAGCGTATCTCCCAACTCTCATCTTTAAAGATTTTCAACAAAAAACTTAAACTTTCGGGTCTTGATAATTCACCTATTGCCTTAATAGAACGGATCCTCGTCTCCCTTTCTCCTTTCTCTGCTAATTTTGTTAATACCTGGTAGGCAGGCTGATATCTTATAAATCCCAATACGTCAATAATAAAAGCCAAGCGGCTTAGCGGTACATTCTTATCTTCACAAAGGTTAACGAGGTCTTCAGCAATGTCCTGCCCAAAATCCAATACAATCTCTGCAAACTGATCTTCAGACCAACTTTTTGACTTGGTAATAGTCTCAATTATGCAATTTAATTCTTTCTTTGCACCAATTCTCGCCAGAGACCGCGCTGCAGCGAAGGTGACAATAGGGGACTTATCCTTCAAAAGGTCAACCAGCAAAGGAGTAGCACTAGTATCTCTCATAATTCCCAACATAGTGGCACCATATGCTCTACGCCACACAGAACGAGACTTAAGCCTTTTGACGCTGAACTTGTCAAATCCAAGCCGTTTCCAAAGCTCAACCATTTTTTCCAAAGCCTGGCCTCTTATATCCTGAGAATATTCAATAAGAATCTCTCCCAGAAGATCTCTGTCGCCTCGTTTTATCTGATGCTCGGCTTTACGCGAAATTTCAGCCCCATTAATATAATCAAGCAAAATTGGCTCCCATCTTTCTATTTGAGTTTTTCTCCGCCTCTCACTTATAGTGTTTATAGCTCTTAAGTAAATTACGTAAAGAGTCAGTAAAAGTGTTAAGAAAAACAGAATTTTTAGTAGAAGTATGACAAACCCGGAGGAAATGACACTTGTTCCAGTAAAAAAAGCCAAAACCCCAAACAAACTAGTTTCGCTTTTTGACTCCAATAAATTCATGCTCTTTCCAGACATTATGAAGTTGATCTCAGGGCTCTGGTTACTCGAGCCAGAAGAACATCTGGGCTAAAAGGTTTAACTATATAATCAATTGCACCGTATTCGAATCCCTTAACCATATCCGCTTCCATTCCTTTTGAAGTGAGAAATATTACAGGAATATCTCGAAGGGATTCATCCTGTTTTAGTTTCTTTAGAACCTGAAAGCCATCTATAACCGGCATTATTACATCAAGCAGTATTAAGTCAGGTTTCACTTTTTGAGCTTTTTCCAAAGCCTCTTCCCCGTCTTTGGCACAGTGAACATCGAAACCGCTATTTTTCAACTTATGCTCGACTATGGCCATAACGGTGGTACTGTCCTCAGCAACCAAAATCTTACTCACTACTATTTTTCCTTACCTTAGTTTTCCCAAAATATTCTATAAACAAGATATTTATCCTTTTTAAGAAAGAGTATTGGATCATATTTCCTTCGTCCCATGTTGGGAACAAGTAGGAAATCCATTTAAGGGTTCTCAAGCGTAAGGCTTTACTCCGAGACACCAACATTGGAACAACTACAAACTGTCGTAGTTTTCCGACTATCACAGAATTAAGGAAAAATATGTGACTTCTATCCTATTCTATGCACGCTTAGTTGTTTTGGAGTTATTACAAGTTAGAATCATGGGCTATTCGTATTTGAGTCATTGTGCTCTAAAATATTAGGTTTCGGGTGAAAGAAGACGGTTATGTTATATGTATTCCTTCAAAGGGTATGAAATTAACAAGCCGATATACGCCAGTTTAAATTGCCGAGAAGGAGCGTGTTCAAGTATGAAATATTGCTTGAGAATCATAACGGTTGTTTTTGTAATCATAAGTTCAGTCAACATTTCTCCGATTAATGCTCAGACAAGACCCGATCTTGGCAATACCGAAATAGCTCAATATGGACCGAAATCAAGAGAAGAATTGGAGACCTTTTTGGATTCAAAGGCAAAAGAGCTGATGAAAAGATATCATGTTCCAGGCCTAATGATTTCTTATGTGCGCGGAGACAAGATCCTGCTTAATAAGGGTTACGGCGTTAAGGATTTGACAAGAAACAAAAAGATTAATCCTGAAACTGATTTCATGCTTGTTGGTTCGGTGGCAAAAGTATTTGTCACGACCGCCGTAATGCAACAGGTCGACAGAGGGAAGATTAATCTTGACGAGGACGTAAATACTTATCTGGATTTCAAAATCAAGAATGCATTCAAAGAAAAAATAACCACAAAGATGTTGATGCAGCACACTGCAGGTTTTGAAGAATACTACACTGGCCAGGTCACAAGAGATAAAGACAAGGTATTGACTTTAGGAGAATCTGTTAGGAATTATCAGCCGAAAGTTGTCTATAGGCCTGGAGACATCTATACCTACAGCAACTATGGCTATAATTTGTTGGGTTATTTGGTGGAGAGAGTAACGGGTCAGGATTTTGCCCGGTACGTAAAAGAAAATATCTTTCTTCCCTTGGAAATGAGCAGATCATCTTTTCGTAACCGTCTATCATCTGCAATGTTTGAGGATGATGAGTTCGTAAAAGGTTATCATTATGATTCCAAAAAAGATTCATTTTCTGAAGACCGGGAAACAGCTTACTGGATCCAATATCCGGCCGGAGGGATGATCACCAATACTCATGATCTAGGAAACTTTATGATCATGTATTTAAATCAAGGGAAGTTTAGAGGCAGGGTCATTTTGAAACCGGAAAGTGTTAAAGCTGTTCAAGAGGAAGTATTTACACCTCATAAAGATCTATTGGGACAGGCGGTGGGCTTTACTATCAACGAAATAAATGGTCATAGAACAGTGGAAAAAAGCGGCGATGCGATGGGCTGGACCGGTCATGTCGTATTGTTTCCCGAATATAGGCAAGGTTTTTCCTACAGCTACAATACTATCGTTAGCGGTTTCAATTTGGACCTGCAGAATGCCATTGCAGACAAGTTCTTTCCCGATATTTCAAAAAAGCAAGACCGATACAATATGCCTAAAGATGAGCTAAAGAAATTCGAAGGTTATTATCGTCTTACTCGATACAATCAATCCGGCGTTGCAAAATTGATGGTACTGCTATCACCTCAACACAATATTCTTGTTAAGGCTAATGATGATGGTACCATTTCCATTGGGGCAATGTTATTGGACGACACGATGAAATACGAACCGATTTCAAAGGATTCTTTTCAGAGGGTCGGAGAGGATATTTTAGAAGGGCCTGGCATAAAAGAGGATTTGGGAGATAGAATTGCCTTTAGGCTTGATGATAAGAGTGGCAGACCTGAATATCTTTTCTTTACCTTCGAAAAACTTGCTATGGAGAGAATGCCCTGGTGGCAATATGGAATCTATTCAATATTTGCCGTGCTTTTTTACGCGGTGATAGCGATCCTAGTAGTGCTGTACTGGCCGATCGGCAAACTGATTAAATTCTTGAGAAAAGGCGGTGATAAGACAAAGATAAGCAAGGAACAAGAAACAGCGAGCTGGCTGGGCGGAATAGCAGCTGCTTTGATTACCGGTTTTATGGTCATTATGTATACTAAGTTTAACGAAGAACTATTATTTGGAATACCGTTAATCCTCAAAATCGGTCTAGTTGTGCCAGTGCTCAGCATACCATTCCTTTTGGCTTTGGCTTTCTTTACTGTAAGAGGCTGGCAGGAAAAATACTGGAGACTACCGAGTCGATTGCTTTACTCACTCTTTACCTTCTCTGTTTTTGTTTTTGTTCTCCTCTCGTGGTTCTACAACCTGATTGGGTGGAAATATTGGACGTTGCCCTAAAACAACACCAATGTCGATTTGGCATATACTCTCGAAACGTGCGAGAACCATCAGGAAGCCAAACAGGCACGCGTAGCTTCGTCACTCTAAAGAAGGAGGCTGTGGGCCTAGGTGAATGTCGAACACGCTTCGCTCTTCCAAGGGAAACCCACTGTTTTCCCTTTGAGGTTTCCCCTTCCCGATGTTAGACCCAGGAAACAGTTTCTGTGCCGCAGAATATAGCCCTCTTTTGGTTCGAATCCATTTTAAGCGTATGAGCGACAAAGAGCCCCGGACAGGGTTTCTTTCGTCTTTGTGGGTAGGTCGCTATTTGAATTCTGAGCCTGATCCGATCAGGATATTGCTGAAGCTAGACCCAACAAGGCGGATTCTTTTAGTGCCGATGCGGGATTAGATTCAAATCTTATGCAAAAAAACTTACCGCAGGCCGGACTTGAAGTTCAAGCCAAATGCAATTATCGCTGTTGACACTAAGAGAACAAGAGAGCTAGATAAGACTAGAAATCAGATTCAGGAGCAAGAATTCACAGGGTTCGCTCCAAGTACATATGTATTCTTCTAGCACCTTCAGCTGTTCCAATTTTAGTGATAGGGAGACCATTGCAGATTCGCATCTCACGTCTTTTATTTCAGATAAAACAAATATTTAAATTGAAATATGAAACAAGAAAAAACAAAATCAGGATTGATAAGAAATAGTATAAGTAACGAACTTTTTGCTGCATTAGTCAAGCCGAGAAGCTATCTCAATCTGGTGGCAGTTTTATTGTTCAGTGTGTTGCTATTTGTGCTCGGCATGGGTGTATTCTTCACAGTAGTCGTAGGTTTCGCATTTATCTCTTCACTAGTATTTGCTGTCGTGCTTTATCCTTTTGTCGATCTTGATATTGGTTCACTAAAGATTGACGTGCTCGGTGAAGCCATAGTGGTAACAATCATTGGGCTTCTAATCCTATCGTTATTACTATATCTGATAAACAAGTTGATATGGATATTCAAAGAGAATGTATCGATTAGAGTAGGCAGATTCTATTTTGGGAACAAAAATCGTCTCCAATCAAAATAACGATGTGGGCAAAAAAAATTAAGAAGTGAGAACTCGAAACAAACAAGGTGAAAGCTCGACTTCAAAAACACCCAAGCAAAGGATTTATGCCTCCATAATTATACTAGGCGCTAGCATTTTGCTGACTCGAACAATCATAACGGTCTCAGGTGGCGCGCTGACCTATATGATGTTATGGGTTGCGATCTTGCTTGTAGTGGAAATGGCAAATGACGTCGCTGTTATTGTTGCCTCAATCAACTGGTTTATATCCAATAACAGGAAATATTCTCACACCCCTCTAGTGCTAGGTGCTATGGCAGCTCTTTTGCATGCTTTTCGAATCTTGGTCTTTGTGGTTGGGCGCGTTGGGATCTGGGTAGATTTTGATTATCGACCCGAGTATGCAGATAAGATTCATTGGACTTGGTTTGATGTCTATTTTGCTTCGATAATGTCCTTTCTGGGGGTCCTGGCTGTGCTAGTCATTTGGGCATACCGAAGACAATACAGAGAAAATAATGCTTAAACATTATATTGTACTGGAGGCACTGCTGCTTAATCAGCTCTCTATTGAACTGCTTGATAGGACCAATTTGAAGATCTATCCAAAAAATACAAAGACAGGAGCATTGACAATACCTACAAAGGTATTTGGTTTTTCTTCCTAAAGGCTGAGATGTAAAATAAAGGCGATTTTCAATCAACACTAAAATCTAAGATATTCTCGATTTGCATTAAAATCTCCATGTTTGAATAAAGGATACCAAAGAGAGCCAGATCGTTGAGAAGATATAGTTTCTAAAGAAAATAATGAGAGAAGGTCCCCCTAGCAATTCCAACAGCTTCGGTTATGCGTTGAACTGACGTCGCCTTGTATCCTTGCTTGCAGAATAGGTCCACGGCGTTTGCAAGAGCTCTGCTCTTCTTAATCCAGGTCGTTTTGTTACCATAACCAAATCTGATTTTCCTCTCGTAAGGAACCGACCGACGGTCGGTCGAACAGCAGTAAAACTCTATCGAGGCGCTGTCCAGTCCTGCTTATTCAAGAAGTTTTCAAGGAATTTCGGATGGCTTAAATAAGCCAAAAAAGTGGGCTCAGTGGGTCACTATTCCCCGTCTGCCAGTGGCTGAGCAGTTAGGCAATTCTCATCGCCTGATGGCTAGCCAGTGGCGGAAAGGTTATGAGCAGGGAACTCATAGCCTGATGCTTTCATGATGCTTCTGGAATTGGAGGACCTAAATCAATAACTTTGAGTCAGCAGTGGGGCATGGTTAGATAAAGTAAATTGTCCTCCTTATCCTCTGCTTTCTTAGATTCTTATACGAGGAAGGGTTAGATACGACCTGACAGTTGCCGCTGCATTCCTCAGCCCGTTTAGAGTGTCCCGCAAAGGTTTATCTTCGGGGTCAAAATTCCAGTACTTGTTGGCGACGCTCTCCATGCGAACGGACAAATTTTTTAAGTCGCTAAGTAGCTTTCGCTTTCTATATCCTTCAAGCAAGAACTAATCCTCCTCCCTCAGATGCGTTGGGACTAATATTATTCTCCAACCCTTTTATAGCTCGTAAATAACACTATCGTACAGACGCTGAAGCCAGTATGTAATTGCTATGATTGCCGGGATGCCAACAAAGGCCATAGCAACAGCCATCAAATCTTGACTCTTCATAACCGGTATCTGAATCAGTGCTTTATGCATTAACGACCACACTGGACGGTGAAATAAGAACATTCCAAACGAAGAATATGAGACCACCTCGGTTAATCGTCCGATCTTTTTCTTATTCGCTAGTAACAGGCAGACCTTATGGGTGAAACAGATGAAAAAAAACATAAGCGCATTGACTATCCCGAATGAAATCAACGACGAAAACGGCCTGGTGGCAAATTCATAATTACCACGAACCACTAGGAAGCCGGTAAACAGAAACACCGCCACAATCATTTGTATCCAGCTCATCCTATTTAACAGGTCAAACCTTGCGCTGTATAGACCAAGAAGAAATATCCCGTAATAAAGAACAATTCTCAAGTCCATGATATCAAAAAACTGATTCATCAAATAAACCACAACTGGGAACAGCACCAGCACGGCCAGCTTGCTCACATCGCTAACCCTTTCTGCCCTTACGAACATATAGATAGCGTAGTAGATGAGTAACAGACCGACAAACCACAGGGTTACTGACGGTTTAATCTGCTCTGATGCAAAAAGCAGTTGAAGACCCAAAACGTGTATTGCCACTCTCAGCGGCTCGTTAACATCATATATATAGAAAAAGGCAATTAGTGCCAGATAATAAAGTGGTAGTAACTTGATGAGCTTGCGCGATACGTATCTCTTGACAGCCTCCGTGTCTGAGAAATTTCTCTCCTTCAGATTCGATAGATATCCCGAGATAAAGACAAACAGGCCAAGTCCGAAATACTTAGTGGACTCCCTCAGAACTGAAGGATCGATCTCGATGCCAGCCCAATTGAGATCAAAGAAATTGAAGCTGTAACCAGGTAAATGATAGATGAGAACGGAAAGAATCGCAATCGCCCGCATCAAATCAAAATGAATAGTTCTTCTTCTCGACATTACTCCGTCTGCCAACTCCTTCAACTTCACATTAGGCGCTGTCCCTCAGAGCCAGCTGAAACTGCGACACGATTCAACAGCTTATCATCCCCGACGATGAATAGCAAATGGAGAAGGTTGACGGTTCCCTTAAGCAGAGACTAAGGGGCTCTTGCTATTTCACATTTTGCCTTATTTATGAAGAAATCTCCGGCAGGATCTTTGTGCTCGGCCTTCCGCGTCTAAACCGAGCAAGATTATTCTTTGCACTGGCCAACGTCTTCTTCAAAGACTGAAACCATCTTTTCGACCGAGTAAGACCAGGGTTGGGAGACAAGGCGTCTCACCAGCCCTTAGAAACTGTCCTAAAAAGTCACAAAGTAGACCCAGTGGAACATAAAGACTAGCCCTTTTATGCGTGAAACAAGTTAGACACATTCCTAAAGACTGTTTTAAACTAAGCGCAAAAATTGGATTTAATGAAGTTTAGGTTTTTCTGTCACCTTCAGGAATTTCTTCAAAAAGCTGCTTCTACACTATTATTTCAAGAAGATATATCAAGAGAACTGACTTAATAGATAATTCTCCTTGGAGATCGTCTCCAAAACAAAAATCCTTAATTTCTTATAGCAGGATTTTTAATTTTTACCTCACACTAAAACGACAACAGTCTATCTTAAGCCACGTCCTGACGCATGCTTGGCATACTTACTAAACCAACTGCTCTCAGTACTGTTGCTGTATCAAGATAGGTTGTGTGTTTTATTATTTTTCCATCTTCTCTAAACTTAAGAGTGATACAGGTATCTATATCCATGCTACGGCCAGTCGGCTCATAATCAAGGAAGCGACCTGTGTGGGTTCCGGTAAAATTATTCTCCATAATCGCTGTGTCTCTACTTATATAAAGTTCTCGAATGGAGAGATGTGCATCCGATGACATCTCAATAAAAGATTTAGCTCTCGCAATCACATGTTCTCGTCCAACTGAAGTCTTCTTGACCGGTGCCTGATAAAGGATAACATCCTCCGCATACAAAGCTCCTATTCGCTCAAAATCGTCTGAATTCCAAGCGTCAATCCATTGTTTGACAATCTTGCGAATCTTGCTCTCGTCCATAGTAAACCCTCCTTTCGCTAAGATTTTGCTTCATTATACCCATTGTCTCATCTTCCCAAACTGAAATTTTTTCGGATACTGGATTCATTACTCATCTCTCACCATACTTTTCTCTAAGGACGATTTGCCCAGAAGGGTATCAATTGCTTGAGATGCTCAATCATGAGTGAAGGTGTCATACTTCTATGATTCGTCTTGATTGCTTTTTCTCTTGTATTTATAAGTGTTGATATCTGCAGCACGTCGGCTTATCCGGTGCTCAAGTGGGCTTTTATAATCCTTAGCTTATTCACTAGCCCCTTTGCAGCTTTCTTCTATATCCTGGGTTGCCGTGAACCGCTTAGGGGCACCCATTATATCTACGTAGCGGTCCGTCAGCGATACGTGTCCGTGTGAACAATGCATTGTGTTACCGGGGACTGTCTCGGTATCATCGCAGGAGTTGTTCTCGTAGCATTCAGGAAACTGCCAAGGTGTGTCGATATACTCCTCGAATACCTGTTGGGCTTTGGTTGGGCTGTTTCAAGGCCTTTGATGCGCGATTTAGCTGCTGGCTCCTATCTGCGTTCTCTATAGCTAACGTTCTTGCCAGGGTTCATCTCGATGAATCTGCTTATGGCAGAAAGGACATCAATAGTTGCTAAAGCGGGTAGGACTGTCTTGACTATCGTGCTTTTCGCACTGAGCATAGCGACCATAAACTGGCTTTCCCATCAAGGGGCTCTGTGATAGAGATAGCTTGGAGCCTATATTGGCCAATATTCGAGTTATCGCTCTGATATTATGTTCCAAATAACCAAATACATCGAGAGATCAAATATCGAGTCGCTTATACCCTGGGGCCCGTTTTTCATTTCTTAGCCAATCCGAGCCACATCGCCCGCCAAGCAGTTCTTGTTTTTGGCTTTTCTTTAAATTTACTGATTATTTCTTTACCCATAAATTCAATCCACTGAATACTTATTCTTCCCTATCGCTGCGTAAAAGCCGCACCAGCTAAAGAGCGATTCAAAGAGCGCAAAGCCGGAAAAGAAAAGAAGTATCGGGCTCCACGAAGTTGTAATTGCCCACAAAAGCAACCCGAGCCAAAGAACGAGGCGTACAATGCGGTCGGACCTGCCAATATTTTTTTGTGCCCTCCGCGCAGAACTTTTTGTAAATCTTTTTAGCGCTGAGCGGTAGACAAAACCTGCGATAAAAGCCAGAAGGTACATCCCGAGAATGTATCCCCACCCAAATGGAGAGCGGATAAAACTGATTGGCGATTCATTAAAAAAGTTTCTTTTCAAATCCGGTATGAGTGAGAGTGCGTTAATACCTTCTTTAATATCAAAGGCCTCAACCTCACCTATAGCAAGTGAATATTTGCTGTTATTCTCTGTGCTAAACACGTGGATTGTATATATGCCAGCCTCAGCTCGCGCTTTGTATTCCGGCCCCTGCCAGTAGGAGCTCTGTCCAAACGGTTCAAAAAACTTTGTCCATTCATACTTCTGGGCTGAGAGCAAAGCCAGAGGCTTACTATCTTGAAATATTTCAGCCGATACATCTTTTGCTTGGCCCTCTACATCAGGCACCAACACATTCACATACAAATTAAAATCCTCATTCGCATTGATGGTATAGGTATGCGGAGAGCCTGAAAGCATACCGTAATATGCTTTGGATATTTCCGGATCAATAACAGATATCTCCTCGGTTTCAACAATCCTCGGCTGATGTGCTAGCGCTTCTGATAAATAAGTCGATAAAGCTAAAGTAATTGCGAGGATAAGACAACACAGAATTCTGTTCTTGGATACTTTTTCGAGATGTTTGATTTCTACCTCCCAATCATGTTGCTGGTTATTTTATTCTCCCTGCCAGAGCCTATTCCTACCCTAGTCTTACTTAGAAATATGCAGTGGAACTTTGCTTGTGAGTATCTCCGATGGAGCTGTTGTGATATTAAGTGTTACCAGTATCATTAATATGGTTTAAGCTATCCGAAAGCTGATTCATAACGCATTACAAGAAACGCCTAAGTCCTTTTTAAAACCTCAAAGCTCCCGTGTGCTTAGCTGTAAGGTCTACCTGCTGCTCAGGAATAGTGCCACTAGAATAGGAACCAGCCAAAATGCTGTCATCCCGGGTATTCCGGTTGCCGATAGAAATCTACCAAGTTCGGCCCGGCTAATTGATATACTCAACCTAGATGCCCCTTTCAACAATCGCCATAAGCCGAGGTCGGTTATAACGTTGTGTGATTATACAGGGGAGGTTGACAACCAGAGCATAGATAATATTTATCGCCATACCTATCGGAGGGTTCCACAAAACAAATATCACCACCGCCATCATCGCAAGCCAGTGAGTCAGTTCAGCCCGATAAGACTCGTTTACCCACTCCCTTAGATACCCGCTGTCATGAGAAGCGACTTTCTTAAGGGAGAACCCACCTGGAAATATTGCTCCTCCCGATGGCAACAGCGACTTCCATCTCCTGACTCTAAATAGACGCTGATACAGAGCTCCATTTGCTTCCCATGATCTGGCCTTGAAGATACCAGCCAACCTGCTTAATTGATCATAGGACAACCGGCGGCAAAAGAGAGCAGCCCCAAGATGTATCACTATCCAGGCTGCTGCGTTGACGGTAAACAGCCAAGGCCCCGACATAACCACTACGCTCCCGGCCATCCCTCTCTATACTTCAAGTTTGCGTCCTTTCCATCTGACCTTTCTTATGACAAGGGTTTTAAACAGCGAGTAGACCATAACTCCTGTAAAAAACATCAAAGGTATTGGATACACGATGGAAGCCCAACGGGAGAACTTCCCGATCCTTTTCTGCATCCAGTCCACCTGAAGAACATAAAGACCATAAAAAAGCCAAAACGGCCATCCCCTTAATCCATGTTGCAACCCTATCTGCAGTGAGTCTATGAAAGCGCTAAACAGGCCTGACACCCAGGCGATGACAAGCAGCAGGAACAGCGGCTGTATGGACCCTGCCCCTTTGGCAAAACCCTTGCTCCAGCCCTCTATCAGAGATTTTATTCCGTTGGGATACATCCGAAAGCTGATAGCACCCAAGCCGCCGAAGCAATGCACCGGGAGTCCAGCTTTGGTGAAGTGCTTGGCCAACACAATGTCCTCCAAGACAGCATTCCTGGCGACTTCATGTCCGCCTATCTTGATATAGTCATCGCGACGGCAGGCAATGCAGGGACCGAAACCGCCACTGGATTTGATCCTATTACCAAGGGGAGTAAATGCGTTAAGGCCAGCCATCAGGACTATATTAAAAAACACGGAAAGCTGCTCATATGGCTTTATGGTTACATGATAGGGTTGGACTGTCAGCAAACCCCCTATTTTATGCAAGGTGCGTGCTATATCAGCCAGGCCACGTGGTTCCAACCAGGTGTCGGCATCCAAAAAGACAATCAGTTCACCGCCACTGTTTTTAGCACCCTGCCAACACGCCCAGGCTTTGCCGTGCCAACCTTCAGGCACTCTCTGTACGGAGATGACTCTAGCGCCCATTCCTTCGGCAATCGAAGCAGTATCGTCGGTAGACCCGTCGTTGACTACGATTATCTCATCTGCTGACCTGCTCTGGCGGTTTAATGATTCAAGCAAGGGCTTAATTCTCTTCGCCTCGTTGCGTGCTGGTATGACGACCGATATTTTGGATGATATGTCCCCACTGCCATGGGACAAAAGCGGGATCTTCCACATCAAGAATAACCCGATTGCAAGAAACAGACCTGACAAAACGATCGCAGTAGTCGGCATCATCTTTAAATATACCAAAAATAGAAAATACCTAACAATCGCGATATAGAAGGTATGGTGTCCGGTGTCGCGTCTACATTTTCTACTTTGTCAAAAGTGAGACCTTACCCAATTTTTACCGCAGCTTGAAATAGGTTTAAGGATATTAAAAAAGGGTAAACTTTCTAAGTGTTCGCCCCACACCCAACCTTGTCAGGGTAGAGTTTGGTTAGAATGTTCTGTTAAGGACTAACAGCTTGAAAGGACTGGACAAGGTTGGGTTCTCTTTTTTGCTGATTTAGTCATTTTTGATATTAAAAACAGCTCAAACAAGCCTACCCGAACTGCTCCCACTTCTAACTCTATTAGTACCGACACTAATGGCTGGGGGATTGTCCAAGCTTGCTTGCTCGAGCTGCTCATACATCTAACCTAACTCTAGGACTCTATATTTTCTATAGGCCAAGTGGCTAATTTTCCTCCTTATTTGGCTATTTTATAGGCAAGATGTACTATTGGTGGGGATTGTTCTAAACAGAAAAGCCCAGACATTGGTCTAATTATTCTCTTTACACTTTTCGGCTTATTCCATTAGCGATCCATTAGCAGAGGCCTCAAAAAAACAAATGTTGATTTTCCCATCTTCCATATTTGCCTATTTTAAGCCAAAAAAAGTGGGGCCGGTAGTACGGTTTCCGAACGCAGATCTCATAAATATTTTTCTAGATTTGGAAGAATACATTATTGGTTTTTAATATTGCATTATCGTGCCCTACAGCTACTACCCGAGCTCTACTAATGATGGATTCGGCTGTGCCCCAGCTGCCCGGACCGCCGTGGTTGAACACAATGAAGGTCCCCGAGGCTGTATTCCCTCTGACCCAAACGGGCATTCGGGCATTGTTGTGTTCGACCCAGAAGTAGTCTTCGGGCCAGACCTTAACTACTGTTGAACCCATCACTATAACCATAAGGGATGGTAACGAGAACAAAGCCCATCTGAAAGTCTTCTTCATCCTCGATGAACCCCTTCTATCCCAGTATGAACACTTCCCGCCCAACGGCCTCGAGCTGAACCGCCTGGCCAGCCCAAGGCTAGTATCGCACGAATCGCCAGGTGCCGGGCCACCCAGGTCAACTCGAGCGAGTGGTTAGGCGGCGAGTTGCCTATGACCCAGGGTCTTGCCATACTTCAGAATGACCAAGAGAGCAGGCACCCACAGGACGACTCCGTAGACCAAGTAGAAGATCGCTCTCAATTCACGATCTACAAGATTGGCTGTGAAGAAACCATAGAACCCAGTGGAGCTCCCATGCATCATGATGGCGAGCAATAGGCTGCGTGTACCCGCGTATACCCACGAAATGAGGATGCGCAGAGCCACTACATGCATGAAGAAACCGGCGATGTAAAGCAGCCAGTAGTACCCACCCATTGCTCCGAAATTCGCGAGGAAGTCCGGCCAGAAGTGCCAAACGCCATGGATGATCCCAAGTGTGAGTGCGGCACCCAGAGCGCTGTGTTGCAAGCTCATCTTCGGAAAGGCAAACCCTGTCCAACCAGTCTCTTTGAAGAATCCTGCGACAAGACCTATAAAGATGAAGGGGAAGACGATCGGGGGCACCATCTCCGGAGAGACGATGACCGACAGAAAGAGCATGACAGATGCGAGTAGAGTCGGGAATATCGCGAGCGGGAGATACCACCGGGCACCTACTTCCCATTTCCTCATTCGCGAGAATAGATCCTTCAGCCCTCTTCTGCCGTCTGCTAGATAGCTCATCAGAATACCGATCGCGAACGGCGCACCCAGCATAGGGATGGCCATGAAGCCAACATCGCTCAGTTCCGGCCCCTCACCCTGCAAGAATCTTGTACCCGCGGCTAAGTAGACGCCAAGCCAGCTAGTCAAGAACACAAGGACGAAATAGAGCGCGACAGCGTGCCTCTGAACAAAGGGTTTCTCCCACTTTGGGATGGGAGGAAAGTTTNNTATTTCCAGTAACCTTTAAGCACGCCATGAAGAGGTTCTCCCACTTTGGGATGGGAGGAAAGTTTGTCAAGATGCTTGGACAGTTCTTTCTGAACCGATTTGGGAAGGGCCTTGATATCTTTTCTGACCGCTCCTGGTATCTCGATCTGATACACCTATAGCCCCAGCTCTTTCTTGAGAGTTTTCCAGTCAGTAGTTTTGCCCTCTCTAACTTCTGCTCTGGCCTTCTTTCCCCTTCTCAGAAGTTCTTCAGTAACTTCTGGCTCGTAGAACCAGTCCTCGTGCTCAGTCCTAATTAATTGCTCATAGGCTTCTTTAATCTGTTCAGGGGTTAGATAGACAGGTATTTTCTTTACTTTTTTAGCCATAGTTTTTGCTAATCTCCCTTCGAATAATTCTTCATACATCATAAAACATGTATGGAGGATGTCAAATTTTGATGCATCTATAAGGTGATGTCAGCTGAACGGCAACAAAGCAGAAACACAGATCCGAAGGCGTAACGAAAAAAGTTCGAGTCCTATTGGCCTTGGCAAGAAAAAATGGCTTAATAGAGCCAAAAAAATCATGGTGGGCCCGGTAGGACACTATTCGAACTCTGAAATTGATCCTATCAAGATATTGCTGGAGTTGGAAAGCTATATCTGCAGTTTCCATTGATACCCAGATTAGGTTAGTATTCATCTTTGATGTTCCGCTACTTCTTATAGTTGACTTATAGTGGCTGGTTTAGCTAGTAAAAAGCACAAAAGAGTCAGCTCGAAGCTTCTTGTATAAATTTGCCTAAGTTGAAAAGAGCGTGTATTCACTGGGTAAATGGTGTTTTTGTTTTTGCATAGGTTGGCAATAATTTGCACTATTTTGGCTCAACTCCTTAGCAGAATATTAGCAGAGTCTCAAGCAGAACTTCAAGGTTTGAAATTAAGGATCTATAATCTAAATGATACCCAAGCACATTAACATATAACACCAAAAGGGATACAAAAAACATAATATTCTTCTTAACTTTTGTAGGCTAGTACGGAAGTTTTCTAAAGATTCGGGCTTGCCCGTCTCCGGCTTGACTCATGTGTGTTTTAAAGTGTGGATAGACGCGTAGGGAAAATCCAAAAGTTTGACTATATAAATCGTCTTCCCTATAATTCTTCATATTATCTCTTTATCAATAAGAATTAAACAGAGATAAAAGGAGTGATAAAAATGCAAGCTGCTTTTAATCAAACCTTCCAACTTATTGGAACTTATATTCCTAAATTCGCTGGAGCCATAGTTATTCTGATTGTCGGCTGGCTGATTGCCCTTTTGCTTTCAGCTATCACTCGCAGCGCTCTTCGACGTACAGAGCTTGATAACCTTCTAATGCGCTGGGTCTTAGGAGAGGAAGTTGCGAAGAAAGTAGAAGTTGAACGTCAGATTGCTAAAGGCGTTTACTATCTTATCTTACTTTTTGTGCTAGTTGCCTTCTTCCAGGTTTTAGGACTTACTATCATAACCGAACCCCTTAACCGTTTCTTAGTTGCGATTTTTGCATATGCTCCTCGACTTCTTGCTGGTGGGCTGCTGCTGCTCATCGCATGGGCTGCTGCTAGCATTATCAGACTTGTTATCTCGCGTATTTTGAGTGCTGCTGACATTGATACACGTCTCAGTGACCAAGCTGGCTTAGCAGAAAAAGAAAGGCTACCTCTTTCTAAGACTATTTCTAATGCCCTCTACTGGCTGATTTTTTTGCTTTTTCTGCCGGCAGTACTAGATGCTCTCGCTCTTGAAGGACTCCTCGATCCAGTTCAGGAAATGCTAAGTCGTATTCTTGCCTTCCTTCCTAATATTTTTGCTGCTTTTCTCATCTTAATTGTTGGCTGGTTTTTCGCCCGTATTTTACAGCGGATTACAGCTAATCTCTTGGCTTCTGTTGGAATTGACGGATTAAGCGAAAGGGTTGGACTTAACCAAGTGCTGGGCAAACAACGACTATCTCAGCTTTTAGGTCTCATAGTATATATTCTTATCTTCATTCCCATATTAGTTGCCGCCCTCGATGCCTTAGCGCTCAAAGCAATTACCCAGCCAGCTAGCTCTATGCTGAATAAAATTCTAGTGGCACTACCTGCAATCTTTGCCGCTTCCCTGGTTATAATAGTTGCCTATGTGGTTGGACGAGTAGTCGCTGAGTTGGCTAAAAACCTACTTACATCCCTCGGTTTTGATAATATTCTTGTCCGAATCGGTTTGACTAAGGAGCCAATCGAAGGAAAACAAACGCCTTCAGAAATCTTGGGATACTTGGTCCTTGTAGCTATCATGCTCCTTGCCGCTATGGAAGCCTTTCGTCTTCTTGGCTTTACGCTGCTAGGTGATCTAACAGCTCAATTCATTCTCTTGCTGGGCCATATAGCTGCAGGCTTGTTTGTTTTCGCTCTTGGCTTATACCTAGCTAGCTTGGCTTCGCAAGCAGTATTAGCTAGCGGATCAGAATACGCCAACTTACTTGCCCTAATCACACGTATTTCTATTTGGGCGCTTGCCGGCGCAATTGCCTTGCACCAGATGGGAGTAGCTAACCAGATTATCAATCTGGCTTTTGGTATACTACTTGGTGCAATAGCAGTAGCGGCTGCCTTAGCCTTTGGTCTGGGAGGGCGGGAAGTTGCCTCGCGTCAGATAGAGGAATGGCTAAAGTCAATTAAGTCCAAAAAGTCTACAGATTAGAACTTGACCTCACCCTTTCTTTATCTACTACAAAACTAACGAAAAACCTGGCGCCACAGCTGATATCTCCAAATAATTGGTTAAGCCCAGAATACTTTGACATGTCTTGATGTAATTGAGTTCAAATCCTATTAGCCCCTATAACAAAAAATGGCTTAATAAAGCCAAAAAGTGGGCCCGGTAGGACGGTATTCGAACGCAGATTATGTAAAGATTTTACTGGATTNNATATTGTGACCAAACCATCTCGGCTCAGGCCTGGCGGGCAGGTACCGCTGAGCTATGGGCCCACATTTTGAAGTAACTTTTTAATCTGCTGTTTAGAAACCTTCTTCCGTATCCGCTTTTGAGATACTTCTCTCTTTTGATGGCATCCTTTTCATTCGTACACGCTTCAAAATAGATCAATTTCAAAGGTCGTCTTGATTTGGCCGCAGCGACGTAACCATCTCTGTGCTCCTTTGTCCTCCCTTCCAAATCGGAGGTAAATCCTATGTATAGGTTGCCATCTTTCAAGCTTCTCAAAACGTACGTATAAAACATTCTTTAGATTATGAGTCCGCAGCTCCCCGCCTGCCATCGTCTGCCCCGAATATTACACAGCTCACTCAATCTGCTAGTTACAGCTAGCCATAATATTGTGACCAAACCATCTCGGCTCAGGCCTGGCGGGCAGGTACCGCTGAGCTATGGGCCCGTACAGTTAGCAGTTTGTAGTTGTCATTAAAACTTGACCAAGTTTGATTATATTGCGTTCAAAAATTCTACATCAACTTGCAACTAATCTGTTGTGCAAAGCAAGCTTTGCCCCTACAAGAATCATACCATTTCACAGCTTTTGACTTGTTGCTCCTTTTACGGATGGGCACAGGTCCCATCCCTACTTACTCCTTTTACGGATGGGCACATGTCCCATCCCTACAAAAAGCATATGCCGGTCCCATCCCTACAAAAAGCATGTGCCGGTCCCATCTCTACAAAATTACATATAGGTCTCATCCTTATAAAAGATGCACACTGCACACATTCTATATCTACATATATTACCTTCCCGGTAGACCTTAGCCTACTCTGGTTGCCAGACCCAGGGCTTTAGCGATCGCTTTGTTGAATTCGGGGATATCCTCCGGTTTACGAGAGGTTATTAAATTTCCATCAACCACTACAACTTGATCTATATAGTTCGCACCTGCAAGTTTAACATCATCCCGTATGCCCTGATAACAGGTAACAGTTCTTCCTCTCAGAAGGTCAGCAGTAATTAAGAGCTGTGGTCCGTGACAAATTGCAGCAATAGGCCGTCCCAGCTTGGAAAATTCCTTGATAAACTTTACTGGCCCCTCCTCAACTCTTAAATGTTCAGGAGCCGATCCGCCAGGAATAATAACCGCATCGAACTCTTCAGGTTTAGCGTATTTGAAGGAACTATCGGCAACTACCGCTCTTCTACCATACTTACCTTTGTAAGTGGTTTTTTTCAGACCAACATTAGTAACTGCTACGCCCAGTGCCGTAAGGAATTCTGTTGGCTCAGTTCCTTCTTCATCCTGAAACGCTGTTGCGATTAACATAGCTACTTTTTTTGTATCAGACATTCTGAAATTTTCCTTTCCTGTAGAGCTTAAAATTATAAGTTTCTTAAGTTCTCTACTCCCCCCTATGTGCCTCTTTAGGAAAGGGGAAACCTTATTAGTAATTATCAGCTTAGAAAAGATACGCTTATCTCACTCTAGAAAAGGTGGTAAAAAGTGAGCGTTCTACTGTCAACTGTACACCGGACTACCGTTAAATTACTTCTTCTGCCATCTCCCTTATTATATTTTCTGCTGATATTAATCCCACCGGTTTCATAGGTTGAGAAGGAATCCCATGAACTATTACAATGTGCCGAATATCCTGCTCAATCATCATTGATACCGCTTGGGCAACAGGTGCTGTTGGTGCTATTTTTGGGATCGGNNGCTTGGGCAACAGGTGCTGTTGGTGCTATCTTTGGGACCGGACTTGTCATAATATATTCAACACTAATTGCTTTCAGATCCTCCGCACAATTTCGCAGAAGATCCATCTCTGTCACTATACCACAAGCTTCATCCATATCATCAATTACTACCAGACAGGGTGAATTTTGCTCAGACATCATTCTTGCAGCTTCCAGCAAATCAGTTTCAGTTTTGCACATAACTACTTTGTGTTCCATTAAGTCCCTTACCATCTTACTCATTTTGCCCACACCATTTAACCATTGTTTGATTTAAGTTGCCCGCTTTCATATTATTAAAAATTAGTTTATCGTTAGAAAAATTGCTCCTCGACTCGCTTCGTTCGCTCGAAGAATAAAAGATTAGTGCATTAATACTTCAATATCACACATTCTTCAAGCTATTTGCTATTCGGATTCCAAACTCCTCGCATTTCTTTAATTCATCTCCAGAAGGAACAAATTGGATTCTTAGATATGGTTCAGCAATCTTGAATCTTAAACCTGCTAATCTCTCTTCAATAAGTTTTGGGGCCTGCCCGCTCCAGACAAAAGATCCGAAAGCTGCTGCTTTCTTGCCCTGAACTCTTATAGTAGCAAGACTTGCAAGCAGGTCCCAGACAGGTTTTACGGCATCGTTATTGATAGTAGGGGAACCAACCAACAAACAATCTGCTCTTTCAACTTCATCAATCAATTCAAGGGGTTCAACTTCAGCTAAATTATAGAGCCGTACATCAACTCCCGTTTCTTTTACGCCCCGCGCAATGGATTCTGCCATCAATGTTGTATTTCCATATGCGCTTGCATATAAGATAAGAAGCAACTTCTCATATTTCGGCTCCTCAGTGCTCCATTTTCTATAAAGATCGATATACTTATTAAAGTCCTTCCGCAATATAGGCCCATGACCTGGTGCAATCATTTCAATGTCTAAATCTTCTACCTTAGAAATTGCCTCCAGAACATATTTTTTGAAGGGTCTTATAATAGTACTAAAGTAATACTTAAAAGCTCCACCAAAGTCATTTATCAGATCATTAAAAAAGCGATCATCGCAGTAATGAGAACCAAGAAAGTCACAGGTAATGAGCACCTTAGTTCGTTCTAAATAGGTGAACATAGTATCCGGCCAGTGCAAAAAAGGTGCAGATATAAAACGCATCCTTTCTCCGCCGAGATCAATAGACTCTCCTTCATTAACAAGACGGAAATTAATATCCCTTTTTATAAGGTTGCGCAAAAATACTTCAGCTTTGCTCGAGGCAATAACCTGGATTTCTGGGAGGTCTTTTATTAAACCGTCTAATGCTCCAGCATGGTCCGGTTCGGTATGATTAAGTACTATATAGTTTACCTGACCTAAACCTCCTAACTCTTCAAGATTGCTTAGCAACTGAGGGAGGTATTTTGCCTTTACTGTATCTATAAGTGCTACTTTTTGTGACCCGCGAACCAGATAGGCATTATACGTGGTACCATTTTCAGTTCTCATCAGAATATCGAAAACTCGAAGCTGCGGGTCAATCGCACCAACCCAAAAAACTTCATCTGCTACCTTAAATGGTCTCATAATCTACCACCATTATGCTCTCTCAAAAAATTCCTTCTCAGCTCCGCATTCCGGACAGATCCAGTCATCCGGTAAATTTTCAAAAGCTGTTCCCGGAGAAATGCTGTTTTCCGCATCCCCTACCTCAGGATCATATACATACCCGCATACAGTACATCGCCATTTATCCATAGACTCTCCTTCGTAAAACTCTATTCCGGCCACAACCTTCTGTTATAGCCACTTCAATTCTATCTTTCCCTTTAATAACCTTTAATAAAATCGAAATATTCCAACTATATTACTCTTTCAATCAAAATTACCACAAACTATGTCTTGATTACTATCTTGACATAATGTTTCTCTGCAAATTCTATTTAACTAAGACTATAAGTTTACCCTATAAGTACAGATTAACAAACCACTGGATATGCCATTGGAATATAATTATAAGATAAATATATTTGCAATATAAATTAGTTTAATATATAATTGTCTAAAGGTGACCTTATGGATACGAAAAAGGATAGACCAAAGCTTGCCCTCTGTACACACATTATGCCTTCTTTTGACGTTGTTCTTTCTCATGCTCAAAAAAACAACTACAAAGCAATTGATTATTCTCTTGATTGGAGAATACCGCTCTTTTCTGTTAATAAGACTGAAAAGTTCAAATATTCCATTCGTGGGAATCACCTGGAAATCCGCTATCATCTACCCTTTGTCCCTATCGAACTGGGACATAAAGACAGAGATACCGCTATAAGCTCATTGAGGCTGCTCAAGAGATGCCTTGAAATCATCAACTTTTTTGGAGGAAAATATGCAACCGTTCATATCGGCCTGGGGATACCGGTCCGGGATCTAAATTGGAAGCGAGCAAAGCATAATCTGCGCGAACTTGTAAGATTCGGACGCAACCTGGGTGTTACGGTTTGCCTCGAGAATCTTAAGAACGGGTGGACTAGTGAACCCGACCGTTTCATGGAACTGATTGAGGAGTCAGAGGCAAAAGTGACTTTCGACATTGGCCATGCATTTTCCAGTCCCTACACAAATAACGGAGGTGCATCGTGCCCTGAATTTATACGCATGGTTGCTCCTAAGATAGTAAATGCCCATATATACGAAGCAGAGGATCCAGGCCACCTCCCTCCTCAGAATCTGGAAATTATCTCTCCTGCCCTGGAAGAGCTTTTGCAGACTCGGTGCGACTGGTGGGTAATTGAACTGGGCGAAGAGCATATGGTCAAACACACAAGAAAATTGCTTAACTCCTTTCTCGAAAGTTACTTCCCACAAACTTCTTAAAAACTGCCATTTCCTTTCATGCAAATTTATGTATAAAATTATGTAACGCAAATAATACCCTATAATAATAGGGCAAGATCGGCCATAAATCCTAACATCATCTAGCTTTTAAACTGTGGAAGAACAGATAGAAAAAAAAGCTCGCAAGCTTGCAAAGATAATAACTAAATTGGGAAGCATTTTGGTCGCCTTTTCGGGCGGTACTGATTCTGCTCTTATTCTTAAAGTTGCCTCCGATAATTTGCCCAGAGAAAAGACTCTTGCCGTTATTGGTTCTTCTCCCATATTTCCATCCAGGGAAACCAGTTTTGCCGCGGAGTTCTCAAAAGCCTTAGGGGTACCGTATAAAATAATCAAGACAAATGAGATGGACAAAAGAAATTTTACCAGGAATAAAAGAAATCACTGTTATATTTGTAAACGTGGCTTTTTTTCCACCCTCACCAAGCTTGCCAACAAAAACCATCTTGCTTTCGTAGTTGATGGCACAAACTATGACGATATCAAAGAAGATCGCCCTTCCTTTAAAGCCCTCGAGGAACTAAATATACGCCACCCCCTGGCTGAAGCTAAACTCAGGAAAGATGAAATCAGGAGTCTTTCTAAATATCTTGGTTTACCTACGTGGAACAAGCTTCCCCAGCCTTGCTTTGCATCACGCATTTCTCTTGGTATTGAGATAACCAGAGAAAACATTATAAAGATCGCAAAAGCCGAAGAATGGTTGCGCAACCAGGGCTTTGAATCTCCAATAGTGCGGCTTCATCCCGAAGGCATGGCAAGGCTCAAGCTTAAGCAAAAAGATGCATTTCGCTGTTTTGAAAGTTCAATGCGTGATAAGATTATCAGGAAATTTAAAAGATTAGGTTTTTCTTTAGTTGTTTTGGCTTTAGAGGAACGCTAACTCCAAGAATGGTGATGCTACTTGAGGCCTGTAATTTCAGAGATCGCCGGACGGGATAGCGCAGCTGCTGCTATAAAATATTGTGAACAGAATACTCATAAAACAATCATCCCTACTTACGTGCACACCCCCACCGAATACGGGGATTTTAAGCAAATAAAAGAGACTGTAAAAGGGCTTGAAAAAGTACTCGCAAAAAATTACCAAACTCGTTTGGAACCTCTTATTGTATTGAAGAATCCAGAACTGTGGAGAGCTTTAAATGGAAGGTATATCTCACTTTTTATTGACAAATTTGGCTTCTATTCACCCTGTATTGCATGCCATCTTTACATGCATCTTATGCGTATTCCTCTTGCTCTTGAACTTGACAGCAAAGAAATTATTTCCGGAGAAAGAGAAAGTCATGGCGGTGAAATAAAAATAAATCAGACAGCAGAGACATTAGACGCGTACGCAGAAGTTATGGGAACAGCAGGTATCAAGTTAGTCTTCCCTATTCGTCATACCCACAAAAATGAAGAGATTGAAGCAATAGTGGGAGGCGGCTGGAACGCATCCGAAAAGCAGATGCTTTGTGTATTAAGTGGAAACTACCGGGATATGATCCCTTCAAAGAAAAAACTCGAAAGATATCTACAGGAATTCGTAGTCCCCGCAGGGAAAAAGCTTGTCCGCTCTCTTAAAAAGGGTGATAGCAATTATCTTTCTATAGTTGCTGAAGTATTAGGGGTTTAAATGAAGGTTGTTGTAGTTATTTTTGACGGGCTCTCCGATCGACCAAGTCCCGAGCTTAACCAACGGACTCCTCTTATGGCTGCCAATAAACCAAACTTGGACCGTTTTGCAACCCTGGGTATAAATGGCTTTATGCATCCCATTTCAGCAGGGATTGCACCCTCAACGGATCTGGCTCATTTTGTACTCTGGGGCTATTCACTGGGAGAATATCCGGGCCGGGCAGTCATTGAGGCATGGGGCGAAGACAAAAAAGTCGAGGAGCATCATATAGTCCTGCGGGCTAGTCTTGTACCAGTAGAAGAAAAAGATGATTATTTGAATATTAAAGGAAGAGAGATAACCGTTAATGAAGAGGAATTAAAAGACATAGCCTGCTCTATAGATAAGCAAAATATTGGCGGAATTACCATTAGATATGAACATTCCGAAAAACGGCAAGGATTTCTCTTCCTGGAGGGAAGAGCCAGCCCTCTCATTAGTGACTCCGATCCTTTTGATACCAATCTACCCGTCCTTGCAGTACAGCCGCTAGCTGAATCTGCAGGTTCGGAAGATGCTAAAAACACCTCTCGCGCACTCAATAGATTTCTTCTCAAGATATATAGAAAATTAAATGATCATCCTGTAAACCACAAAAGACGCAAGCGTGGACTTCTTCCCATAAACTGCTTGGTCACAAAATGGCCTGGTATACCAAAATCACTTGACAGCTTCAAGCAGAAATATAATCTGAAGGGTGCTGTAGTAGCAAATGGCGCTCTGCTAAAAGGTTTGGCTATCAGTCTCGGTATGGACTTCTATCAAATTGGTGAAGAAGGNNGAGGTGTCAAAAAGCAATCGAACTACTTACTGAGGATTACACTTTCGTCCACATTCACAGCAAAGCGGCCGACGAGGCTGCTCATACCAAAAATCCCTCAACCAAAAAAGAGGTTATTGAAAAACTTGATGCATCCCTATCCCCTTTTATAAAAAAAGAAATTTATAAGGAATCCCTTCTGATCGTGACTTCTGACCACTCAACTCCCAGCATCGGGAGCCTCATACATTCCGGTGAGCCGGTTCCAATACTGGCAGTGGGACCCGGGCTGGGAAGCGACGATGTCAATACTTTCGATGAGCAAGCATCCCGAAAAGGATCAATCGGCCCTATATGCGGTAAGGACCTGATGCCTCTAATACTAAATTATTCAAACCGTATCAGGCTTCTGGGAACACGGTCTTTCAGTAAGGATTTTTTAGCAAGACCTACTAAGGATCGAGCTATTCCCTTAAGACCGGATGCAACATACGGGGAATAAATTCCTAATCTCAAATTGTAATTTCTAAGCAAATTTCCATCCTCCATCCCGATTGACACCGGAATCACAGAGGACTAGCAAAATTCAAATCTTGAAATACGAAATTGCAGATACCTCACTAATAAGTCTGAGATAAATGGATTGTTCAAATGAGTTCACAATGAAGTCCTGGTTATTTGATATTGTTCGCGGGCATATCAGGTTTTTGGTTCGAAATCATTGACCTGAGACTCAAACCCGAAGGTCTCACCTGGAAGAGATTTACTTTTTTCTCCTCGTTTCCATAATAGCAAACTGATTTCCATCCGGATCTTTAAAAACCGCTATCTTTCCCCACGTTTCGGTATGTAATGGTTCAGAAAATTTCACCCTCTTTAATTTAAGACGTTCACATATTTTATTTATATCCTTAACCTTGAAGGCAATTCCCGTATGCCTCCCTATCATTTTGCGTTCCTCCTCGCTGTTAGCAACCCCAATTTCAAGAATAGTCCCGGATTTGAAAAATTCGGCATCAATCGCACCATGCTGTTCTTTAAGAGGAAGGCATAATGTATCACGAAAAAACTTAATAGAGCGCTCAAAATCATGCACAAATACGCATACTTTCCCAATATTCTTTATCATAGCATGCCTCTGGTAAATTCTCCCACTTGCCGACCTTTGAGCACCTTACTCTCCTATTTCTGTATACCCATTTTCATCTATTTTGTATTCTCCTAAACAGGATGTTAAATTGGTCTATTAACAAGTTAGGTTAACACTTAAGCCAAAAGAGATGGAAAGGCGAAGGCGAAGCAAGGAGAAGACCGTGTCGGAGCCTCGCTATCTACCTTCTGGTTAAAGCCCTTGGTTATGCGCGGGGCGAGACTCGAGCGGCGGCTAAGTTTAAATATTGCTGGATTGAGAAGGTGCCGACCGCGTGTCTTCGACTGCTTTGCCTGAGCAAAATGTGTCAACCTATCTCCTTTATAATCCACCATAGTTTATGCTTAACACTCACTCAGCTATCAACATATTTTCCTTAAGCACTATTGCAGAACCAAACTTATTCACTACGTCTATATTTGTTACCGTATGCTGAGTAGCATGACCAATCTTTACTTTTCCTCCAACTAAAGCCAGATAAGGTATAATTTGGTCTGCCATATGGCTATCTACGGCCGCTCCTGTATTAATTTCTTCGTAAAGCGAAGATGCAGCCTCAGCTCCCACAACTTTTGCTTTTTTTCCACGCTCTCCTAAAGCACTTGCTCCTATCCTTCCCTTTTCCATTTCCGCAACCAACACCACACCGGAGCCGAGCGATAAAGTAGAAGAATAATCTAGCTCTAACGAGAGAGGAACTCCTGGTAACTTTTTCGCTAAAAAATCGATTGAAGCTTTTCTTTGTCTCTCTGCTACCTCAGAATTCTTAAGTCTAATTTCAGCATACGAAATACCAAAAATCCTCTTCACTCTCCCAGGTAAAAGCGCTTCAATTATTCTGAGTATACCAGGGTATATAGATGCTTTTAGCTTTCCTCCCCCTTTTGGATAAAATCCTCTTTTAATCAAGGATATCTCTATCTTGTAACCTATTTTATTTAAGAAAGGAAGCATTACCCATTTCAAATAGTCGATAGGCGGGCTCCATGGTACGTCCGTCCCTCCAACAAGCTCTATCTCTACCGATTTTTGTGCTCCACAAGCAGCAATGAGAAGGGCCTGGAGAATCAAAGTCACCGACCCTGCAGTTCCTACATCTATAGAAAAGCTGCCACCCCTTATCGCGCCGGGCTTAAATTCAATTTGAGCCGAGCCAATCTTTAGTCCGCCAACATCAGCATTACAAAGTTCAGCAACTGCCTTAATTGCTGAAATATGCTGCGGTTGCAAGCCCGGATTCTTTCGTCTAGCACGGATATTCATTACCCTAACGTCCCTTCCGCGCAATGCGGAAAGAGCAACAGCAGTTCTCAATATTTGTCCTCCTCCTTCACCAAACGAACCATCTATAAGGAGCATGTTTTTCACCCTGTCCATATTTCCCCTCAGCAGCTAACAGTTACTATTCATTGATTCTTTTGAAAAAGACGGTCGAACACTTACATGATACCCAAGCCCCGGCCAACGGTAAAAGCAGGGCTACAATGATTGCAAAAAGCCGGAATTTATGAGGTTTGTTACGTATTTTATCCTTAAAGGATTATTTATCCAACTATAGAAGATAGATAAAAATCTTTTTAAATCATGATCTATAAGACAGCCACAGAGACAACGAAACTTCAAATTGTTAAAATACTTAAGGAGATTTTAATTGCGCTCCGTCTCTATAATCTCTACCCGGCAAACCACCCCATATCTCAACAGGGCCTGGAAAAGTGCTACCAAAAACTTAAGGCGTATCTGCATTCCCATAAAGAATTTGAAATAGAAATAGGCAAAGAACATTTTCTTTTTGAACGCAAACCGATAGCTGATAAAAACGTACAACTCAAGAACCTGGCCTTCCATTTCTTCTCTCGCCACATATCAGGAATTCAAATCAAACAAGAAGTGAGTAAAGAAGAGTTTGAAGAATTTATTTCTACGCTATCATTTCACAATGAGCAAATACCCCAATTTATTAATGTGAAGGAGACATTAAAAAACAATGGCGTTAAAAATATCCAAATTAAAGAATTTGAGTTAAAAACATTTAAGTCTGACCACGAATTTAATGAACCACTAACCTCTTACGGGGAAAAAGATCTTTCTGCGGAAGAGCTATACAACTTATTAAAAACAGACATAACCGAACCATCTGTGCAACGGAAAATTCTCCTCTTGCTTAAGGGTAGTTCTAACAAATTGTCCCAACTTCTCTCACAAATCAGCATAAAGGCATCTCTTGAAGCGAAAGAGTGTACAGTAGAATATCAGGCATTCTATCTTTACCAGGTTCTAAATAAATTACACAACGTTGTGAAACAAGAGCCTTTAGATAGTCATGATAGATATTATCAAAATCTTGCTGCTTCACAGCTTCAGCTTGAAAGCCATCTACAAAGAGAACTTTTTGGAAAATGGGTGCTTCCGGATGTAAAGAATAGGAAGACTTTTTCCTACCGTTTGGTAAAACATTTAACGGATTCACAGCTTACGGACATCGTGCTTTCGCAGATAGCTAAAGGAAAAGATGCTAAGAAAATACTGGAACATATCCAGGTTATCCTTTTAAGTAAGCAACGAACAGGTTTTTCCGCTTTATTAAGAGAGAAACTCTCTCAGACTAAGTTTATCGATCAAGAACTCCTCTCTATGTTAGGAAAGAAAAGTCATACAAGAATAAGTGCTTCTCTCAACGATGAGCCAATGGATGAAGAGCTTCTGGAAATCCCCCTTCATATGCAATCTCCTGAGTTGGAAGAATGCGAGCACCAAGAAATACTAAAAGAAATTGCTCTTCACTCAAGAGAGAGCCTCCTGGAATCCCACTTAAACTCAATTTTGATTAAAATCTTAACTGACGAAGATAATAAACAACACCAGAAGGAAATTGCAGATACCATTAAAAACAGTATAAGTAACGCTCTCGCGGTAAGAAGATACAAAAATGCCTCTAATCTACTCAGCTCTTTGACTAGCCTTAAGTCAAAACTTCACGTTACCCCTTACCTGAAAGGACTAATTGATCTAATAATTGAAGAATTATCAATCCAATATACACCTCAATTGATTTCTGCACTATCTCAGGAAAACAAAGCTGATACAAATACCTACATCATCGGATGCCTGAGAAGCATGGGTACCCATACCACTAAGTCCCTTGTTGATGCCCTATCAGCGGAAGAAGATATGAGTAGAAGAAGGATAATATGCGATGCACTGGTAAACCTTGCTGATGAGTTCCTCGACGCTATTGGAGCTCACATAAATACTCAAGAATGGTATGTAATAAGAAACATAGTATCAATAATGGGCCGTACTAAAAATCGTAAAGCTCTGGAATACCTAAAAAGAACTGTCTCTCATCCTGATAGTCGAGTTAGAGCTGAAACAGTAACCGCACTCTCTGGATTCAAAGGGCAAGAAGTTATTGAAGTTCTTAAACAGTTACTTAAGGACTCTGATGTTAAAGTCGCAAGTAAAGCCGCTAAGCAACTGGGAATAAGGAAAGCCAGTGAGGCTGCCACAGAACTTATAAGGATTACCAAAAAATTTGACCCCTTCTTCAATCTTCTTGATTTAAAAGTTAAGGCCATTGAAGCCCTGGCTAATATGGGAGTACCCGATGCTCTACCTCTTATTAAGAAATGTTCCCATTCCATTAGCCTGCTTAAGCCAGGTAAAGCGCATATCCTGCGTGAGACAGCAAAGCAGGCATTAACTACCTTTGAAATATCTACAAAACCTGGGAGACAAAATGCCAAGTCTTTCTAGTGTAAGTCTTTTGCAGATAAAGACGGGTAAAGAAATTCTAAATCAACTTATGACCATAAGGAGAAACTTATTACTCTATCCTTTACATCATGCGATGGTTACCGAGTCAGCCGGTATATTGCTTAATATGTTGGGGGGCGTATGGAAAGAAGAAAAACAGATCAACTTTACAATTTTTAAAAACGAATTCTACTTCCAGCAAAAACTTTTAGTCATAAAGAGCAAGGCTATTGAGGACTTTAAGGTATCTCTACTTAAAAGAGGGGTACACACTTTCACCATAGATAAAGGTGTAGCCATTGAGGAACTTATTTCCTTTGCCAAGCTTTCCTCTCTTGATTGTTCAGCTTTTTCCAAAACGTCCTTCAGCGACCAGCTTAAAAGGTTAGGAGTGCAAAATATTACAGCTTCAAGAATTTCTGGCTTTTTCTCAGGGGAAGTTCCCAGCGAAATCAAACTCGACCTGAAGGAAGCTCTTAAAAATTTGCACTTTACGGCAATTGAAACTATAAAAAGTGCGATGAAAGCGTGCAAATCAAACCAGCCTTTGAATATCCACGAGCTACGTAATACTGTAAATTCTTTAATGGAAATGAGTAGAGTCAATCAACCAGCTTTACTAATTCTTACAGCTATTAAAAGTTATGATGAATACACTTATTACCATTCCGTGAATACGTGCATTTTGGCACTTGCTATGGGGATGAAACTGAAATTATCTGACGAGCCTTTGAATATTCTTGGTTGTTCAGCGCTTCTTCATGATATTGGTAAAATACTCATACCTCAAGAGATATTGAATAAAGTTGGACCCCTTACCAATGAAGAAAAGGAATTGCTAAGAAAGCATGCGCTTGATGGCGCACAAATCCTTGCCAGTCTACCTGACCCTTATAGATATTCATCTATAGTGGCCTTCGAGCATCACACCAGATATGATATCCAAAAAGAACTTACTTATACCGATAAGAAAAGGACGCACATCTTCAGCAGAATTGTCCAGATAGCCGATGTATATGATGCAGGGGCCTCCCGAAGATCCTACAAAAAGCCGTGGTTACCCGTCCAGTCTGTACGATACTTGTTGATAAAGAGTGGGACTATCTTTGATCCAACCCTTACAAAAGTATTCGCTGATATTATAGGACTCTATCCTATTGGTTCACTGGTTGAGTTAAATACTAAGGAACTTGCACTGGTAACTGATTTAAATCCTGATGATACAGACAGACCAAAACTTAAGATAATTAAGGACAAAACAAATAGAGAGATTGAGCCTTTCGAAGTGGAACTTGCTAAAGACCATACAAGAAACATCGTAAATTTCTTAAATCCGCAAGATTACGGAATTGAAATAATGAAATATATTTGATGCTCATTGACGGTTTACGGTTTACTGATATTCTTTCAAAATCTTAATCTTTATTGCTAAATGACTTTTGGGCAGCCCTTAGAAATACTTTGCCAAGTTTGCTTAATCCACGGCCTGCTGCCTTCGCAGTAGTTACAGAAATATCTTTGATAGTTCTCCTGACTGTTGCTGCATCCTCCTCTATTATCTTAAAAGAAAGACCGCTAGCTTCCAGGTGTGGCTCAACCACCTCTAAAGGAGCAGCTGAAATGGCAATATTTAAAGCGATAAGAACTGCAAGAATATCATCCAGTTGACCGAGAAGAGGAACAGCTCCTGGAATTAGATCTATAGGTGAGACCAAATATCCTAATCCCGCAGCTAAAGCCGCTTTCTGCTTTTTAGAGAATCGTGGATCCTTAAGCAATGCAGAAATAAGCCTGACATAAGCAGGCATTCTCCGAGCAATAGGAATTAGGTCTTTTTTTAAGTCCTCTATTTTATACGAATTCTTTTCGCCAACCATATACTGATTATATCATCTGGCTACTAATAAAAACTTTGTTTTTCCTGCGAAGAATAATAATCAGGCTGAGGTTTACACGATGAGCTTTTATATAAAGTATTTCTAGATTGCCACGCCCTTTTGGCCCTCAATGACAAAGAACTTCCACACATAAATGTCATTGCACTTTAATCTCTCTGCACAAACAATTAAAACAGTCATTGCTACATAACGAAACAACATCGCCCTTTTTTAATTTTGCATTTTAAATTTTGAATTACATCAGAGTGGCCATTCATGAATACCGCACTCAGGACAGGCAATCTCAGCCTGATTAAGGGCGTCAAGAAATCTCTCCTGGTCAGGGAACACCTCTTCTCTGGGTGAGAACCATTGGTCGAGCAAAGCTCCAAAGCGATCGATTACAAAGACGGCAATTAAAGGTTCTTCCTCCTCAGTGTACAATTCCATAAACTTCGCCAGGGTAGTTCCTCCCTCATCCGCTAAAACTTTATAAGGGAGCTTTATATTCTCAACAAGGCTTTGTAGTTCCTTAGGTTTCTCTGGAAAGATAAGAAAAACCTCAGCGTTTTCTTCTTTATAGCGGCTTGCAAAAAACCTGAAAGCTCGCGCTACTCTCTGGCAAAATTTGCACTCGTGATTATGGAGAAAGACTAAAACTAAATTTTTTCTCTGCTTAAAATAACCAACATCAACTAGACCGCCGAATGTTGCCGGTAGAATAAAGGTGGGAGCCAACTCCTCTATCTTTATAATTGTCTTCATCAATACACCCTCCTCCCCTATCTATAAATATTTCCATATATTAACTTTTTTAAAAGTAGATAGTGGAGCCAATCAGTCCAGAGATAGATACTCTGCTGCCTTCTCTGCTGCATAGGTAGCATTTTTTATGCAGTCGGGAATTCCTACTCCCTTGTAAGAAGCGCCGCAGAGAAAAATTCCTGAGTGTTTCTGAACTCTCATTTCAATTTCATCCAGCCTATCAAGATGACCAACAGTATATTGTGGCATACACCTGTACCAACGAAATACTCTCTTCAATACAGGTCTGCTTTCAAGGTTCAGAATTTCTTTCCACTCCTTTAGAACCAGATTAACCAGTTCATCATCACTAATGTTAACCAGCTCCTCATGATGAGCTCCACCTATAAAGCCTCTCATCAGAACATGTCCCTCTGGAGCCCGGTTCGCCCATTTTTGTGAACTAAAGGTGGTAGCCATAAGATTTCTCTCCTCTGCCAAAGGAACAATAAAACCAAAACCCTGCAAGGTTCCTACGTCTGAAGCTTTAAAACCAAGAGATATAGTGGCTGAGTTTACGTGCGGAATTACTCTCAGTTTCTCTGCTAAATTCTTGTCCCACTCCTCCACCAGATCGGCGGTATTATATGCGAGAGTGGAAAAAATGATTGCATCTGCCTCTATGGGCTCTCCCTGCCTAAAATGAATTCTGTACAAGGGTTTAGGACTGAGCTCTAACTTTTCCACTTTCGTTACTTCCTTACTGCAAAGAATGTGTTCACTGCCGATGGCAGCACTAAGTCTATCAATAAATTCCTGCATCCCGTCTATAAAAGATATAAAAAAAGTTCGCTTTGGTCCGCTGCGTTTTGGCATGGCTTTCATCTTTTTTCTAGCCGCAAGTGCGGCGATAATCAGACTCCTATGCTTTTTCTCCATATCCATAAGACGGGGAAACGTACTCATCAAGCTCATCTTCTCAGGATCACTGGCATGGATACCGCCGATTAAGGGCTCCGCCAGCTTGTCCAAAGCCTCCTGGCCAATTCTTCGTCTAACAAAACTTGCCAAGCTTTCATCTCCATTTTCTTTCCTTCTTGGAATGAAAAGATCCATTCCCATACGAATTTTGCCTGCCCAGGAGAAAAGATTTGAGGTTATAAATGGCAAGAATTTGGTGGGAACAAGAAGCATAATTCCATCTGGCAGACGATGGAGTTTTCCTTTTGATAAAATAAAAGTCCCACTATTATGCTCATTAGTGTTTTGAACACGATCCCCTATTCCCAGTTCATTGGCAAGTTGCAGTGCCCACGGTTTATCAACTATAAAACAATCAGGCCCTCCTTCAATAACAAAGCCATCAACATTTTCAGTAAAAATTTGTCCCCCTGTGCGGCTTCTTTTCTCGATTAATACAAAGTCGACATCTTCACCCTGCCGCTTTTTTTTCTGAAATGTATAAGCTGCACCCAAGCCGGAAACTCCGCCACCAATTATGGCAACTTTGGACATTCTCTTATCCCTCTCTTTTTAATCTCTCCTTTATGACACTGGCTAAAGCCTCGATAAACTTGTTTGAAGTATTTAAGGAAGGGGCACGATGAAATGTAAGATTAAGCTCTTCGGCTTTTTTGCGCAAAGCAATATCGATATCATATAAAGTTTCAACATGGTCTGATACAAAGCCAATAGGAACAATGAGTACTTTCTTCTTACCGTCTTTGGCAAGCTGGTTAAGCAAATTCTCGACCTCCGGTTCAAGCCATTCGCCGCGTCCTACACCTTTACTTTGATAACCGATCCGCCAAGACATATCTTCCATCCTCTTTATCACTAAAGAAACGGTCTCTTCTACCTCTTCAACATAGGTATCTCCAGCAGTAATATATTCTTTAGGCAGACTATGTGCACTGAAGATAATATTTATTTCACTTTGTTCCTCTGGAGCAAAAAGGGCCGTTCCTTCTTTAACCTGTTCAACAAGGGCATTAATAAATAGGGGATGTTTGTACCATCTATCAATGAAAGTAAATTCTAGTTTAGCTGATTGTAGTAATGCTTCTTTCAGTGCTTTGAGGTAAGCAGCGGTCGTTGCCTGGGAAGAAAAAGGTGAAAGGCTTAGTGCAGCAACGTATTTTATTCCGCTCTCAGCAATTGTCCTGACAGCTTCCGATATATAAGGATGCCAGCAGCGCATGCCAACGTAAACTCTGAACTTACCATTACCTTTATTAAGCCAATCCTCAAGCTTCTGTGCTTGCTCTCTAGTAATTTCAGTTAAAGGTGATTTTCCTCCAATTAGTTTGTATCGTTCTTTCACCCTATCCAACTGCTGCGGGCTCGGCTTTCTTCCCCTCATTACGTTGGTAAGAAAAGGCTCAACTGCATCCAGTGAATCGGGACCACCGTAACCCATTAATAGAACAGCAATCATCTTTCCACCCTACTCCTAAAAGTGTCTCCAGTTTTTAAACAATGAGGATTCAAGTGCCCATTGATTCCGGAATCCAGGTTACCAGGTCGTCTGGGTATCAGGTTGCCGGAGTCCAGGAGCCACCCTCTAAGCTAATCTCTCCGGCTGTATCTGTGCACTGCCTCAACCATTGCAATTACATTTTCAACCGGTGTCTCTGGAAGAATGCCATGCCCCAAATTGAAGATATGACCCGGACGATTTCCAGCTTGCTGAAGTATCTTTTTTACTCGATTCCCGATCTCAGAAGGCGACGCAAAGAGGGCGACGGGATCAAGATTTCCTTGAACTCCCACGTCGTAGCCCAATCGCTTCCAGGCACCATCGAGGTTTATCCTCCAATCCACACCTATTACATCGCCACCTGCTTTCTTCATCAACTCAAGCAGCATAGCTCCTCCATTTGCGTAGTGAATTACCGGAACCTGTTTGTTAAGACCATCGATAACTTTCTTGCTATATGGCATTACATACTTCTCATAATCTGCCGGCCCCAGACACCCAATCCAGGTGTCAAAGAGCTGTATCGTTTGTGCACCCGCTTTAATTTGAGCATTAAGATAACGGATGATTGTTTGAGTCACCTTCTCCATAAATACTTCATATAATGAAGGTTCGTTATACATCATACTTTTGATGTAGATATAGTTTTTGGAATGACCTCCCTCTGAAATATAGCTCGCCAAAGTGAAAGGAGCACCGGAAAAACCGATTAAGGGAACCTTTTTCTCTAATTCCCTGCGTAAGATCTTTATAGTTTCAAGAACATAAGGAACATCAACCTCCGGATCAATTATTCCTAAGTTCTCAATATCGCTACTATTACGGACGGGATTATGTATCACAGGGCCTTCATTTTTAGAAAACTCAAGCTTTATTCCCATTCCCTCTAAGGGAAGGAGAATATCAGCAAAAAGAATAGCCGCATCTACACCTAATTTATTTATAGGTTGCAGTGTAACTTCCGCAGCTAATTCAGGAGTTCTACACATAGTAAGAAAGGGTACTTTTTCTCTTATCTTGCGGTATTCTTTCATATATCTTCCTGCCTGCCGCATCAGCCATACTGGAGTCACATCAACATCTTCTCGCCTGCATGCCTTCAAAAACCTATCCGTTTGATTTCTCATATCCATAGTTTCTCCTTATTATCCAGAATTTTCTTAAATAATCTTACCAATGTTTCTTTATCTCTCTTATTTAGTGCTTCTAACAATTCACTGCCAGCTTCAAGCTGAGCAGCTCTCAAACGCTTTGCCAACCCTTTTGCTTTGCGGGTTAGAAAGACCCGTGTTACCCTGCCGTCATTGCTGTCAGGGCTTCTTTCAACCAGCCCTCTCTCAACTAAAGGATCAACAGCCACTGTTGCACTTGGTTGACGGACCTCAAGACGCTCAGCAAGCGTTTTCATATCAATGCCATTATTTCGAATCAACACCTGCAGCACTCCTTGTTGTGCTCTACCAAGTCCTAAAGCCCGGCCAGCTCCCCTGCTGTTTACTCTCATTTCTCTTAAAATATCGAGAAGGAGTGCCGCCAATTCTTGGTCAGCAATTTTAACCTCTTTTGACATTTTGCTGCGAACCATATCGCTCTCCAAATATACTTAGATTTTCTAACCTTTAGAAATTCTAAGTATATTTTATATGAAATATACTTACTGTCAAGGTCTTCCGTAGAGGATTCTCGAAATTTAGTTTTAAAAGTAAAGGCTGCTGCTCGGCAAATCTGCAGCACAAAAAACGGACCTTACAAGTACCGTAGGGTTCTCCCATTCTGCTAACCTGTGGTGCAATACTTATCTACCACTATACGAATGAGTTTTCATCTGCTAAAATTCCTTCTAAAAACCTATATCTGTAAAATCTTGTATATAAAGGAGAGTTTTATCGTTGAAGAAAATAAAACTGCAACGCTATGAAGGAAACCCTATTCTCGAACCGACTCATAGATGGTGGGAATCGAAATGGGTTTATAATAATGCTGCAATACTGGATGAAGGTAAGGTTAAGATTCTGTACCGCGCACGTGGAGAGGATCATATCTCAAGATTCGGCTATGCTGAGAGCTTAAACGGATTCACAATCGACAGGAGAAGCAAACTTCCCGTATTTGATACCGATCCTACAAATCAATACGAACGGCTGGGTATAGAAGATCCTAGAATAACAAAGATTGATAATACCTTCTATATTCTATACATCGCTATCTCTCTCTATCCCTCTTATGACCAGAAACCCGCTTTCAACCTTTCTGACGGGCCTCCCTGGCGAGCAAGGGCATCAATTGCAACCACCAAAGACTTTCGCAGCTTTCAAAGAATCGGCATCATTCTGCAAGATGAAGATCAGAAGGATGTGTTGCTCTTTCCTGAAAAATTTGGTGGTAGATTTGCCCTCCTTCACCGAAGATATCCTGACATCTGCCTTGCGTACTCCACAGACCTTAAAAACTGGATTGACCATACTGTGATTTTGAAACCGCGTAAAGACTCCTGGGAAGAAGGGCGCGTAGGCGGCGGCGCACCACCGATTAAAACTGAAAAAGGCTGGATTGAATTCTATCACGCTTGCGACCGGCATTTTTTCTATAGACTTGGCGTTGTACTCCTCGATCTGGAGGACCCTACAAAAGTCATCGGTAAACTCGATTACCCCATCCTTGAGCCGGAAATGGAGTACGAGAAGTGCGGCTTAGTTCCTAATGTTGTCTTTAGCTGCGGGGCAGTCGAAAAGGATAATAAGTTTTACGTTTATTATGGAGGAGCTGACTCAGTCATCGGAGTAGCAACAGTAGACAAAGAAGAACTGCTCGATGCCCTAATCTAAATTCAAAATTCAAAGATTAAAAATCAAAATGACAGATTAAAATTTAAAAATTTTGGATTTTGAATTATCATTTTATATTTTGCATTTTAAATTTTGCATTTTAAAAATGGCATCCTCCACACTCGGAATACGCGGTGTGACACCGGAGACAGTCTTCAACAGACCCAAGTCCTGAGACACTTATCACCTTTTCATGCTTTTTTTCAGATTATTTTCAATGGGATGGCAGGAAATGCAGTAGGCATTTTTTGGTTCTCGGACTGATTTAATTGCCACCTCATCTATATCAATAAGCTCAATCCTGTGCTTGCGACAATAATATTTGCCGTCTTTCTCTACAACCTCACTCTTTTTGTACATCTTTCTGTCCTTGGGACAGAATACCTCCCACTTATCTCCCTGGTGACACTCCTTCAGACATCCTCTTCCCTCATTCTTTCCTTCAGCGCAACAATTCTTTCAGGTGTCATCTCTTTACTAATTCGATCCATTAAATTTTCTCCCTGGCGATGACACTTATTGCAATCCTGGACTGAAAATAACTGATGCATAGAGAGAAGACGCTCATTTTTGCTGTGGCATACACTCCAGGGGGA
>JABAOH010004206.1_pt1 | contig 42571 bp, 28 predicted proteins | sample 7062181 | NCBI WGS metagenome assembly JABAOH01 (sample SAMN14538630, study PRJNA623070) | marine sediment metagenome | biome: marine biome [ENVO:00000428]; feature: marine pelagic biome [ENVO:01000023]; material: deep marine sediment [ENVO:00002113]; isolation source: pool of 5 deep marine... | reverse complement strand
GTGAGAATATTCAATTAGCGCCGATTCGATAATTTCAATGCATGAATTATCTCACTTTCTGGCCTCTGGAACGAAATTCAATTCACAGCGTAATTGTGAATACTGTGACGTCGTTTGCTGCGGATTGCGCGGTCAGATCGCCCCCATGCAGCCGGGCGATCTGGCGGGATAGGCTCAGACCGATCCCGGAGCCTGATTTCTTTGTGCTGTAAAACGGAATGAATATCTTCTCCAGCGATCCCCCCATGATTCCTCTTCCGTTGTCGATCACACGCAGGATCACCCGGGCCTTGCCGTCTACCTCCGCCGCCAAGTGTATTTCCGGCTGTTCTGTTTCTGTAACAGCTTCGATTGCATTGACGGTCAGGTTGATCAGTGCCTGCTCGATCATTTGTGCATCGGCGGTGATCGCCATGTCGGGCGGATCGACGTTCATGCTGAACTTGATCCCCGCCGCATCGATCTGTGGGGCGACGAGGGTTTTAACGCGGCGGAACAGCTCGCTTACGACACATTGCTGATAGTTGGGCCGGGGGAGATGAGTAAGACTGCGGTACGCATCGACAAATTGCTGTAATCCTTCGCTGCGCTTTTGAATGATTCGCAGAGCCTCGGCTACTTCCGGGGACGATAGTGGCTCTGCGCCGTCCTTGAACAGGATGTCCTCGATGCTTTTGGAAAGCGACTGTATCGGGGTGAGAGAGTTTTTCACTTCGTGGGTAAGAACGCGTATGAGATTGTGCCAGGCCTCGAGCTCCTTCTCGTTCAATTCCGGGCTGATATTGTGCAAGGACACGAGAGTCAACGCCTCGGTGCCGCGTCTGAACTCACTGGCCTTCAATGCAACGTGTTGAGCCCGGTCGCCGATGTACACGGTTGCAAGGGATCTGTCACCAGGTTTCAACGATCGCATACGGTTCCCGAGTTCAGGGTGTATTTGGTCAATCTCCGCGATCCGGGTTAGAGAACCGATTCCTAGTAGCTGTTTGCCCACCGTGTTGAAGAGTGTGACCTTGCCGTGCCCGTCGTATACGATGAGGCCCACGCCGACCTGCTGAATGATGCCGCGCAGGTGAGAAGCCAATTCCTCACGCTCGATGGATGCCCGCCGGAATCGGGATACAGCGGCATCGAGCGCGTTTCGAAGCTCATCAAAAATCCGACCTGTTGGACCGCGTCGAAAACGGATAGAAAGATCCGAGAACTCGATCGACTGAATGAATTGACCTATCATACGGCTGGAACTTTCGACAAAGCGCACGAGCGCGAACGCCTGAACCAGAAGAAACGCAGAAAAAACGGCGGTTGTCACGTACTTCCCGGCATGAATCATGTAAGCTATGATCAAGGCCGTGATCACAATCAGAGCGACACGTACCCCGCAATTCACGCGAAAGCTCCTAAATAAGGCCATATCGTTCCAGCCTGCGGTAGAGCGCGGGACGGCTGATCCCCAACTCGCGGGCCACCCTGCTGACATTGCCGCCGAAGTCAGCCATTGCCCTTCGGATCGTCAGTTCTTCAATCTTTTCGAGCTGGTAAGTTCGATCTATCGAAAGGGCAGTGGCCGCAGTCGAAGTTGGAAGCTGCAGATCGGAGGGGCGGAGCGTCGGTGACGACGACATGATCACGGCGCGCTCGATGGAATGCTGCAGCTCGCGCACGTTCCCCGGCCAATGATACGCTTTTAGCTTATTGAGAGAAGCCTGGTTGATTCCCCCCGCCTGTTTCCTGTACTTGCGCGCGTAAATCCGAAGGAAGTGATGTGCCAGCAGTGGGATATCGTCCACACGCTCACGCAGGGCGGGCAGTTCGATCTCGACGGTGTTGATGCGATAGAGCAAGTCCTGGCGAAACTCCCCTCTCTCGATCATGTCCGGCAGTGACATATTGGTTGCGCATATCAGGCGTACGTCAACATCATGCGGATGGTTGGATCCCACGCGAGTCACCCGGCGGGTTTGAATCACCGCGAGGAGCTTTGCCTGAAGGGCGAGCGGTAAGTTGCCGATTTCATCCAAGAGAAGCGTTCCCTTTGAAGCGAGTTCGAAGCGCCCGGCCCGGTCTTCTTTTGCGTCCGTGAACGCTCCTTTCACATGGCCAAAGAGTTCGCTCTCGAAAAGCGAGCCGCTCAACGCCGCCACATCAACACTGATGAATGCCTCACTGGATCGATTCGATTCCCGATGAAGGGCACGGGCGACGAGTTCCTTGCCTGTACCGCTTTCGCCGGTGATCAGCACGTTGGCGTCGGTTGGGGCGACTTTGTTGATGATATCCCTCACGCGCTGGATGGCGGGCGAATCACCCACGAAATCCTGGAAAGGAAGGTTGATGTCGGCGGTCAACCGCTCCTGGCGCGACCGCAGGTCCTGCACCTCCCGACGGGATCGGCTGAGCCGGAGAGCCGCCGACACGGTGGCGATGAGCTTCTCATTTTCCCAGGGCTTGACAACGAAATCGGTGGCGCCGGATTTGATGGCCTTTACGGCCATGTCAACATCGGCGTAGGCCGTTATCATGATCACGACGACGAACGGGTCCAATTCGAGAATTCGCGCGAGCCAATCGAATCCTTCCTGGCCGCTGGTTACATCGCGCGTGAAGTTCATGTCCAGCAGTATGAGATCGAATCTTTGGCGCCACATCAGATCAGGGATACTCTCCGGATCGGTAGTGGTGTGGACCTCGGCGACATGCTTCTCGAGCAGGAGTTTGGCGGCAAACAGAATGTCTTCGTTGTCGTCGGCGATCAAAACTCGTCCAATGCGATCCATCATTCTCCTCCCGGATCCATTCTATCATATGTCCACTCGCGGACACAACATGTAACGATAATTTACACCAAGCAAACCTCGTATATTTATTTAATTAATTGTAAAAAAACAACATACATAACTGGCACGGCTCTTGTTCTATATATGTGCAACTGCTGAACCAATCGGAGGAGTTGGATGGATCGGATGATCGAAAAGAAGCGCTGGTCCTGGAGAACGATCCTTCTTATCGGCGGCGCGGGTTTGATTTTATTGATCATCGTGGGGCGTTTCATCGACGCGGGAGGCGGCAGGCGCCTGCGGGTGCCGGCCGAGCGCATTGAGGTGGCCACCGTGGAACTCGGGGAGTTTCAGGAGTACATCCCGGTGACCGGATCCGTCATTCCTATGTCGACACATTATGTTGATGCGATCCGAGGCGGTGTGGTGGAGGAAGCCTTCGTCGAGGAGGGGAGCATCGTCGAAGCCGGTGATAGCATACTCAGATTATCGAACACCGACCTGCTCCTGGATATTATGTATCGCGAAGCGGAGTTATACAGCCAGAGCAATAACCTGCGCAACACGATAATCGCCATGGAGGAGAACCGTCTGCGAATGCTGCGGGAGCTTCTCGATGTCGAACACGAAATCGCGCGTCAGCGGCGCCTGACAAAAAACGCCACGGAACTCGCCCACCGAGACCTGATATCCCGGGACGATTACGAGGAGGCAAGAGAAGAGCTCGAATACCTGATGGAAAAGCGCCGCCTGCTCGCCGCCATGCAGAGACAGGATTCGCTGTATCGCGCGGAGCAGGTTCATCGGATCCAGGAATCACTCGCGCGCATGCAGTCAAACCTCGATATGGTGAGGGGAAATCTCAACGAGCTGATTGTGCGCGCACCGGTGTCCGGACGGCTGACATCGTTGAACGCTGAAGTGGGGCAGGTGAAGTCGAGCGGCGAGCGCCTTGGGCAGATCGACGTCCTGAGTGGATTCAAAGTGCGCGCATCGGTCGATGAGTACCATGTCGCGCGGGTCGGCAAAGGACAGCCGGCCTCGCTCGAGCTATCAGGGAATACATTTGCACTCGCCGTCGAGAAGGTTTACCCCCGGGTAATATCCGGCCGCTTTGACATCGACCTTTGCTTTGTGGACGGCGAACCCGAGGGATTGCGGCGCGGAAGAACGGTTCATCTGCGGTTGGAGCTGGGCGAGACGGCGCAGGCGCTTCTTCTGCAAATGGGAGGTTTCTTCCACGACACTTCAGGCCGCTGGGTATACTTGCTCGACGAGGAAGGCAAGACCGCGTGCAGGCATCAGATCACGGTGGGGAGGAAAAATCCCCGAAGCTGCGAAGTACTCGGCGGCCTTGCGGAAGGAGACCGGGTAATCGTTTCCTCGTACGAACGATTTGGAGAAGCCGATCGTGTCGTCCTGGAGTAGCGGCTGATCATGGAACATTCAAACGGAGGTGGTTGACAGTGATTGCAGCCAGAGACTTGACGAAAGTATTCCGGACGGAGGAGGTGGAAACGACCGCCCTGGACCGGATCCGGCTGACCGTTGACGACGGCGAGTTCGTCGCGGTTATGGGTCCTTCCGGATGCGGCAAATCCACCTTGTTGAATATCCTCGGGCTTTTGGATACTCCCACGGGCGGCGAATACATGTTTCATGGCGACGACGTTTCAAGCTGCCCGGAGCGCAAGCGCAGCCGGCTCCGGCGGGGAAGCATCGGATTCGTGTTTCAAAGTTTCAACTTGATCGACGATCTGACCGTTGCGGAGAACGTCGAGTTGCCGCTCGTTTATCAGCGCGTAACGGCAGACGAGCGGAAACGCAAAGTCTCCGAACTCCTGGAAAAATTCTCCCTGCAACCGCGCCGCAACCACTTTCCGCAACAGCTGTCCGGAGGGCAGCAACAGCGGGTTGCCGTCGCGCGCGCGGTAGTCACGGAACCCAAGCTGATTCTGGCCGACGAGCCTACGGGTAACCTCGATTCCGCTCACGGCGAAGAAGTCATGAAATTGCTGATGGATCTCAATGAGGCGGGCACATCGATCGTCATGGTCACGCACTCGCCGGCCTGCGCGGCGCATGCACATCGTGTGGTCAACCTCTTCGACGGGAGGATCGTCACGGAGCAACGCGGCAGGATTTCCCATGTTTAGAGCCCATTTGAAGATCGCGCTGCGCTGCATGCAGCGGCGCAAAATCGTATCCGTGATCAACATTGTGGGATTGTCCATCGGCATCGCAAGCTGTGTTCTCATGCTGCTCTGGATCCGGTTCGAAACCGGCTACGACAAATTTCACGAGAAATTGGAAAACATCTATCTGATTGGAACCCATCATCAGTACGGGACAACAGGAACCTGGAGCGACCAGTCGCCGCCGGCCCTGGGTCCGGCGATGGTGCGGGAATACCCGGAAGTGGTTGATTTTACGCGGATCACGAATTACGGATCGCGCATCATCAAGTACGGCGAAGCCGAGTTCGCCGAACGGCTGTTCTGTGCCGATCCCGGGTTCTTTCGCATCTTTTCGTTTCGCTTCGTCGAAGGCGATCCCGGTACGGCGCTTACCGATCGCTATTCGATCGTTATGACGGAGAGTATGGCGCGAAAGTATTTCGGAGACGAACCGGCGCTGGGGAAAACCGTCCGGGTGAATTACGAGTGGGACTTGACGGTCAGTGGTGTTGTCGCGGATATTCCGGCGAATTCAACGTTGCGGTTCCAGCTTCTGCTGCCGTTCGATCTGGTCGGCTCGCTTCCCGGGTGGGAAAACTATCTGCTCACCTGGTACAACTGCTCCTTTAACACGTACGTGCAGCTGCGCGAAGATGCCGATATTGAAGCTCTGGGGCAGGAGATCGCAGGGCGGATAGAGAGGTCGGACCCGGAAACCAATCTGCGTCCCTTTCTTTTTCCGTTCGCCGATCTCAACCTGCATTCAGTGAGCGGCGAGGGAGGATTCATCACGGTTCTGATTATGTTTGCCATCATTGCTCTGGTGATACTTGCGATCGCCTGCATAAATTTTATGAATCTGGCGACGGCGCGGTCGGGTGAACGGGCGCGCGAAGTGGGAATCCGCAAGGCCCTTGGGGCCTCGAGGCGTGAACTGATCGCACAGTTCTATTTCGAATCTCTCCTCCAGGCGTTCCTCGCACTGATGGTTGCTTTCGTTCTGGTTGAGCAATTCCTCCCCCGGTTCGAGGAACTTCTGCCCTGGATCGATGTGGGGCTCGATTTCAGCGATCCCGTGCTGATCGTGGGAGCGCTGCTCGTGACGTTGGTCGCCGGAATTGCAGCCGGAAGCTATCCGGCGCTGCTGTTATCGTCGTTCCGGCCCGGGGTCGTTCTGAAGGGGATGACGGCGACCGGCGGCCGCGGGGCGGTCTTCCGGCGCGCGCTCGTTGTGTTGCAGTTCGGAGCGACGGTCGTTCTATTAATTTGCGCATCCATTGTATATAAACAGTTCGAGTTTATGGAAACAAAACCCGTCGGATATGACAGGGAAAACCTCGCATACATGCCTATGGATGATGAGCTCAAGGCCGGCTTTGACGCGTTCAAGCAGGCTCTCTTGCGCAGTCCCGACATCATTGCGGTTGCCAAGGGCAGCCGTTCCCTTGCAGGAATTTACACGAACGGCCACAACTGGGATTGGCAAGGGAGAGATCCAAACGTCAATCCGCTGGTCTCTTATCTCGGCGTCGGGATCGACTATCAGGACGTGATGCGGCTGGAAGTCGTCGAGGGGCGCTTTTTCTCGAAGAGAGACGCAGGGGGGGATGGGAGTGATGTCGTAGTCAATGAGACTTTCGCCCGCCTTATCGGCGGCGGATCGGTACTGGGCAAGACGATTCATCACGATGACCACGATGATCCCGACGTTACCGACTACACAATCGTCGGTGTCGTAAAGGATTTCCATTATAAACCCCTGCACGCACCGATCGGACCGCTGCTCATTGAATTCGACAATGAGCGGTCGAACAATTTCGTGTTCATCCGGTTTGCGGATGGCGCTCGCGGGCGAGCAGTTGCCCATGTAGAAAAAATATATCGAGAGTTTCGCCCAGACCGCTTGTTCGAACTCACATGGGTGGCCGATGAATACGAGAACCTATACCGATTCGTTGAAATACGCGGTGACGTTCTGCAGTATTACGCGATTATCGCAATTTGTTTGTCCTGTCTTGGCCTGTACGGATTGGCGTCATATATGACCGAACAGCGTTCCAAAGAGATCGGGATTCGCAAAGTGCTGGGGGCGTCGGTGGTGAGCGTCGTAAGCCTTCTCACCAGGGATTTTGTGCGCTGGGTCGTTGTGGCCAATGCAATCGCTTGGCCCGTGGCATACTCGCTCATCCGAGGCTATCTCGAGGGATTCAGCTACCGGGCCGATCCCGGCATCATACCGTACGTGCTGGTTTCCTTGCTATCGATATTACTGGCGACGCTGGCTGTTTCGGTGCAGGCCGTGCGTGCTGCGCTTTCGGACCCGGCTCAGACGATCCGTTATGAATAAACGCGCGGTCAAATTGTACGAGGAGATATCATGAAACGCATTTTATGGGCCAGCCTGGCCTTACTGCTGGTGGCATTCCCACATCGTCCGCGCGCACAGAATGTGTCCGGATTCCAAGATGAAATCGAGTTCAGATTGTTTTTACGCGAATCACCGCTGGGATCAATCGTCAGCACGATCGACTCATTGGGGAAGTATGAACGTGTGTGCTCCTTATCCACCGGCGGACAGACCGCTGTATATGAGATGAGCATGGCGTCGGACGCGGAAGGCGTATGGGCCTCCATCGAGCTGCACAATCCCGTGAAAGGCGAAGTCACGTTGCTCAATCGTGGCGGAAAGATCAGGGTCGAAGGGGATGGGGAGCAGCCGCCCGAGCTTCCCGGCGAGTACGTCCTCTACGATGATTTCGGCGTGCTGTTCGAGAGCTTGATGCTGCGGCGCTATGACATGGATTTGAAGGGTGCGCAGACGTTCAAACGCGTCCGTTATCCGGAGACGTTCCCCGGATGGACCTTCGATGTGATGGTCGAGTACCTGCGGGAGGAGTCACGCCGCGTGGGTGGGGAAAACCGGTCATTTCATCTGTTCTCTTATAAAGTCAAAGGTGTGAATGCGACCTACTGGGTTGACGGAGATTGCCGGATTTACATGATCGACAGTCCGGTCGAGCAAATGGTGGGCGTCCGCGCCGGTTTCGAAGAACTGCTCCCTTTCCGGGAGACGAATGTCGAACTTTCAAGGTTGAAGGAGGCGGATTGGGTGCCCATGCGCGACGGTGTGCGACTCTCCATCGATCTCTACTTTCCCGATTCGAAACGGGAAGATCTGCCCGTAATCCTCATACGCACTCCCTACAAGAAGGAGATGCTCGAGATTGAGGGTTACCATTGGGCGCGAAACGGGTACGTGTGCGCCATACAGGACGTACGCGGCCGCTTTGCCTCGGAAGGAGATTGGATGCCGTTCGTAAACGAATCCCGAGACGGGTACGACACGGTGGAGTGGCTGGCGCGGCGCGAGTGGTGCAGCGGGCGGTTGGGCATGGTCGGCGCATCGTACCTCGGTTATGCGCAGCTCGTCGCGGCGGTTGAAAGGCCGCCGCATCTGGTGACGATAATCCCCAGCGTCGCACCTCCGGACCCGTTCTATAATATACCGTACGAGTACGGCTGCTTTTTCCTCCTCGGATCGATGTGGTGGAACGAGGTCGTGCGAAGCGCCGCAACCGCCGATCTGTCAGGAAGAGCGCTCGCAGATTTGAACGATCGTGACTGGTACGAACGGCTGAATCATCTCCCCGTCAGCGATCTGGATATCAGACTGCTGGGAGAGAGGGACGATACCTGGCAATCATGGGTGGAACACAACACCAATGATTCCTTCTGGGAGAGGGCGTGTTATCTCGAACGCCTGGAGGACGCGAACATTCCCGTCTTCCTGCAAACGGGCTGGTTCGATGGCGACGGCATCGGCGCGAAACTGGCATACGCCGCACTGAAGAAATCGAATGCGCCGTTCGTGAAGCTGGTAATCGGGCCCTGGGGGCACCAGGACCAGGCTTCGACGCACGTCGCCGGCCGGGAAGTCGGGGAAGAAGCGGGCATCGATCTGAGCGGTTTGTATCTTAGGTGGTGCGATTACTGGCTCAAGGAAATCGACAACGGTATTCTCGAAGAGCCGGCCGTGAGCCTGTATGCAATGAACTCAAATCGCTGGCTGGAGGGCGGCGAGTACCCGCTCCCGGGGACCGAATTCAAGCGGCTCTACCTGCACAGCGCAGACCCGTCGGACTCGGAACGCCGTGCCGGGCGGCTTGGTTGGGAGCCGTCGGCGGGAGGTCCCGGTTTCGACACATACACATACAATCCAGCCGATCCAACGCCATCACCGCGGCAGCGGATGCGTCTCAAGAAGTCCGGGCATAAGGGATCACGCAGTTACGCGCGTCAAGACATACTCACGTACGAGACCGAACCTCTCGAAGAACCGCTGACCATCGCGGGGCCCATGTCGTTCACGCTGAGCGCTTCGAGTTCGGCGAGGGACACGGACTGGTTTGTGTCGCTGACGGCTCTGGATTGCGGTGATGACGAAGTCCCGCTGGTTCGCGGCGCGCTAAGGGCCCGCTTCCGGGAATCGACGAAGAAACCGAAACTGCTGAAACCCGGGCGGATCTACGAGTACTCGATCGACATGTGGCACACCGGTATCACGCTTCGCCGCGGAGAAAAGCTGCGAGTTGAGATCTCATCGGCATGGTTCCCCGAATTCTCGCGAAACCTGAATACGGGAGGACATAACGAAAAAGAAACCAATTACAGATCTGCAACGCAAAAAATATTTCTTACCAAGCCCCATGCGTCCTATCTCACGATACCGGTTGTGAAGCTGGATGACTTGCCGAAAGAGTCCGGAGCGCCCCACCCCGGACCGTCCCCAATCGACATTTTGGCGAGAAAATATACGCTGCGCCCCGGGCTCTTCATGCAATTCACGCGTGAAGAAGACACTCTGGAGCTGCAGGTGACGGGTGAGGAAAAGGTGAAACTCGAAGCCGTTTCTGCAACCCGCTACGCCCACCCGGATGGGAATGCAACGTTCGAATTCATGCACGACGAAAACGGACAGGTGCCGTACGTTCTCGTCTGCCGGGACGGTTACCGCCTTCGCGCATCCAATGAGGAGATGCATCCCGGGAGGGCACAGGTGTCGCGCGAGGAAATTGACATCGATCCATCCGCCTGCGAGAAGTATGTCGGAGAATATAACCTGGCTCGAGGGCAAATCATATCCGTCACGATGAAGGACGGACAGCTCATCGTGCAGCTGACCGGGCAGCCGGCCGTTCCCGTGTTTCCTTCCTCCGAGAGGACGTTTTTTTACAAGATCGTCGATGCGGCCATTACCTTCGAGGAAGACGAGGGCGGCAAGATCCGCTGCCTCATTTTGCATCAAAACGGAATGCTGCTGGAAGCGCTGCGAAGGGAATAGCAGGAAACTTACGTTTCAATGAAAGTAATGAGGGGGATGAACGAGAAATTACATCTGCAATGTCTGGCCGTAGCGCTCTCCATCTGCATGTCGGCATGGTGCGGTGCATCGCCGGCAAGGGGGGAAGTTATCTCAAGGCCGGAGTCAATCGGCGACGGGTGGCGGACTTCGACGCTGGCGGCCGAAGGCCTGGACGAAGCCCGCATCGCAAAAATCACGGAAGGTATTGCGAACGGCCGCTTCGAAGGCATCCATAGCTATCTCATAATCAAAAACGGCAAGCTCGTTCACGAAAATACAATTATGAGCCTCAAAGCCATAATCGCCGAGCATCGGATGGCTATTATCGGACCCAACAACTCCAATTTGATTATTCTTGACAGATGAATAACTCACAGGGGGATTTGAATTATATGTGCAATCAATGCCCATAGAGCTATTATTCTCCATACTGCACTTCTTTATCGTAGGAGAAGCAGTAACACATTGAATTCCACTATAAGTGTTATTATCGATCTGGCATGACTCAACAGTAATTCCCGATCGATTCGAAATCTGAAATCCATGGAGTCCATTATATCTGAGGTAACTATTTTTGATGCTAGTACCGATACCACATCCATCGCATTTCACACCAAAACCTTCATGATTATCTATGAACGACTCTTTAATAGTAGCCTTTGCTCCCTGTCCGATGATATGCACACCGCTGCCGCTTGAATATTCCGAAGAAGATAACGACTGGGCTCCGGTTTCCTTGAAGTCGGAACCGGCAACCCTCTGGTTAACGCAATTTTGTTCTCTCGAAATTCTTCGAAAAACCGAGAACATTCCGAAGGGTTACTCCCGGGGTAGCCAGATGTTTTGGGATGGGAACTGAGGCCCCTTCGGTTAACGCGATCCCTATTCTCAGTTGAGGGCGGGGGCGTCGTATACATGCAGAAAGCAAATAGATTTGCGGTTCGCCCGCGTTCTCTGCTCTAAAAAGCGTTACGCTCGGGGTCCGTTTTGAAGCGGCATTTTGTCGAGAAATAGTCTCAGAGTCTCAGATTCTAAGCATCGGTCCTGGATTTGGTTAACGCATTTCGTACTATCTGGGGTCCGAGCGTAACCCTTTTCGGAAATAGACCGTGGCTCGCGTAGAAACGCAATTCCAGCTCTTGTTCTACTATTGCCCCACCCCCCTGTTGCCTGCATCACGGGAAGCCGCGAATGAATTGGGCCCTTAATGTTGCCGCAGGATCAAAGCGGATCATTTCGCATTTCGTTTCAAGGCATCAGTTTGATGACGTAGCGCGCGGTTTTCCAGGACCAACGCACGGTGAGACCTCAAAGCTGAGAAAATTGTGCGTAAGATGATTTTGAGCATGAAATGCATGATATAATGGAACAGGCGTAAGTGCAAATATGCAAGGCGGACGGAGTTTTTAAAATAGACACCCTTTGATGATTATTGATTGCTCGATAAGTGCATTTGTGGTAGGATGTAAGCTACGAGGCAAGATTAGCGTTTGAAATTCAGGCTATACTTGATACCCACCTGACCCATGACTCCGAGGCAACGGGCCCGTCGTACCCCCCAAAGGGATGCGGTGACGATGCGAATGGCGACTGATAGTTAGATCAATTTTCAAAGTCCTGAATGCAGCGGCTGCGTTCGGACTTTTTGCCTTGGTGGCCGCGGCACCTCGCTCCGCGGGAAACGGCGGTAAAAAAACGGGCGTACCTACAGACGAAAGAACCGTGAGATGAGAGCCTCCCCTCGTGTGCACATTCTTCTTCCATTAACCATAATACTAGCCGTCATATCGTCATTCGCACTTCTTGTACAGCCGCCAGTAAAAAGTTCCACACCTTCTGATGGACTGACCCTTCCCGATCATCGCATAACCATTCAGGCGGCGACTTCCACCGGCCCGCAGACGAGTGCGATGGCCTTCCTGGATACAATAGTCCTTGCGGAATACACCTTCGACGCTTCGGGCGGGGGCCCGGACGCACAGGGGTGGATTCCCGCTGACCGGACCGAACAGACCGGCACCTATTTTCACGTCGACGATTTCGCAGGACTCAGCGCTCCACTTGAGCCACTGCGAGGGAGCCAGTCGTTGTGGTGCGGCACGCGAGTCGGTCACGATCCCCGGCTTGAATCCACCTATCCAGGATACGGCGATGGATGGCTGCAGTGGTTCGAATCCGTGGTTTTTCCGTCAGCTGGCGACGTGACGGTGACGTTTCTCATTCGTCATGACAGCGACGATATCTGGGACCCGGAGGAGGACTTCACGACGCTACAGTATTTCTCGAAAAACGGTAATTGGGAAACTGTAATAAGCTTTATTGGCAAAGGTGACTCGTTGGCCAGTTCCGTCATCCCGGCCGATAGCCTGAGTGGCAGCGTCAAGCTGAGGTTCGAATTTTCGTCCGATGAACACTATTCCGACCAGGACGGCATATACGACTCGGAAGGTGCCGTGATCATCGACAGCCTGACGGTGATGGACACCGGCGGAATCATCGACTTTCAGGATTTCGAAAGTGAGAGTCCGGGCGATTTCACAACCTCCGACGGGAACTGGACAGCGGTGGCAGCACCGCCATTCGGTGATTTTTCGGGATTGTTCGACGGCGCAACGGTCGTTCAAGAAGATCCCTATGTTACGAACAACACATACATGTGGGGATTCTTCAGCGGCTCGCCGGACAATTACTCGTGCGGCGGTCATCCCGGGCAGACCGCCGTCCCGTCCACGTCCAGTCCCGGTTCGCAGAGCTATTTCGATTACATCCACAATGAGGTTTGGTCTCCACTAATCGACTTGACACTTGACAAGTACGGCCAACCGATCGATCGGCCGGACTCCTTAGTGCTCGAGTTTGACGTCTACCGGGATCTGCCCCTTGACAATCTTGTGTTCTACCTGTACCTCTGGCGTTTCATAAGCGATGGTTTCAATACCGATTGGTATAACGAAGGTTTTGTCTTCTACAGTCCCGGTGGAGAGAAGGATTGGCATAAGGTCGCGTTGGAATTCGCAGTTGAACCGGGAGCCACTCATATTCAATTGGCGCTCGGCGCGCGCGACTTATGTTTCTTATGGTGCGGCCTCTGGGGCACGGGAGCTTGCCACAGTCATTCGCCGTTGTTCGATAATGTGAGGATTTCCACTCGGACGACCTACGATTTCAAAGTGACCAACACGAATGATTCGGGCGCGGGATCGTTACGCCGGGCGATCCTCGATGCCAACGCCTCTCCGGGGGCCAGTCGGATTGGATTCACCATCCCCGGCGCCGGCCCCCACACCATTCAACCTCTGACTGGGCTACCCGCAATAACGGAACCAATTTTCATCGACGGGTACACCCAGCCCGGGGCGAGGCCCAACACCAATCCAGCGGGCGTTGCCGGAAATGCGATCTTGAAAGTCGCACTTTCCGGAGATGCCATGGGTCCGGGTTGGAACGGTCTGACGCTGACCGCGGACAGCTGCAAGGTCCGTGGATTGGCCATCCATCACTTTGGCAGTTCGGCAATCTATGGCCAGAACAGCGGCGGCCATGTCATACAGGGGAACTACATCGGCACCGATCTGACCGGTACCGTCGACATGGGCAACGGGGGCTTTTCTGCCGTGAACCTGTACGGCGGCGACAACTCGACCGTCGGCGGGACGTTCCCGGCGGCGCGCAACGTCGTATCGGGGAACGACTACACTGCCATTTACATGTCCGGCGATGGGAACGTCGTGCAAGGCAACCTAATTGGTACCGATGCCACCGGTGCGGTTGCGATGGGTAACGGCAGCCAGGGCGTGAAAATCCAGGGCGTGGGTAACACGATCGGAGGCACGACCGCAGCCGCCCGAAACGTCATCTCCGGGAACAGCTGGGGTATCTCTATTTCGAGTGAAGGTGAATATATTGGTGCAGACAACATTGTACAGGGTAACTATATCGGCACTGATGTCACCGGGACTGTGGCCATGGGTAATGAGTACGGCGGCATTAGCTTGAGCCGGTCGCCCGGCAACATTATCGGCGGCACCGCGGACGGCGCGGGCAATGTCATATCAGCTTCCACAAGCGGCTATGGTATCGAAATCAAGTACGAGACTTCGACGGGCATTGTCGTCCAGGATAATCTCATCGGAACGGACGCTTCGGGAACCTCTCCGCTCGGCAACATGTCTGGAGGGGTGAGCATTCGGAGAGCGGCATCGGACAACACCATCGGCGGAACAGAGGTAAGCGCGGGGAACATCATCGCCTTCAACGGTTACTCGGGCGTGGTGGTGGCAGACAGTTTTCTTGGCAATACCATCCTTGCCAACTCGATCTTCTCGAACAGTCAAATGGGGATAGATCTGGGAAACGACGGCGTGACGACGAACGATGCCGGTGACGCGGACACAGGTTCCAACGATTTCCAGAATTTCCCGGTCCTGACTATGGTAACGTCGGGCAGCGTCCAGACCGAAGGCGTTCTCAACAGCACGCCCAATACGGAGTTCAGACTCGAATTTTTTTCAAACGAGGAGTGCGATCCCACTGGCAACGGAGAAGGCGAAATGCTCATCGGATCAACCCCTGTCACGACCGACGCTCTGGGCGATGTGAGCTTCAACGTCAATTTTCCGACCACCGTGTTCCCAGGTTCGTTCGTTACGGCCACCGCAACGGATCCAGCCGGGAATACGTCGGAGTTTTGCCCTTGCGTACCGGCTATAAACACGCCGGCAGGCAGATCCGTTGTTGTCCAGCCGGCCGACTCGGCGACGGGGAATTCACCGGTCACCGTGACCTTCGACAGCGTCTCGACGCCCGGCATTACGAGTCTGTTGATTGGAGACACCGGTCCACCGGTGCCCAGCAAGTTCATCGTCGGCGACCCAGCAACATACTACAACTTGAGCACCACGGCAGTATTTCTGGATTCGATCGAGGTGTGCATCAATTACGTTGAAGGCTCGGGCCCCGGATCTGAAGGTGATCTTTTACTGCTGCACTACGACCAGACTCTAGTTCCACCGGAATGGGTCGATATCACGACGACCCTGGATACACTACTCAACGTGGTGTGCGGTGTAACGGACTCACTATCACCTTTTGCCCTTGTCGTTCCGGATGATGGGACCGGGATTCACGATGACTCAATGATTCTGAATAAATATGCGCTCTACCAGAATGTGCCAAATCCGTTCAATCCGACGACGGTGATTCGTTACGACGTCCCAGCCAGTGGCGGTCGGGTGAAACTTCGGATCTATGATGTCGCCGGTCGGCTGGTACGGACGCTCGTTAATAGCATGCAAACCGCCGGCAAGAAGCGCGTGACGTGGAATGGGCAGAATGACGATGGGCATGGTGTGGCGACCGGCGTGTATTTCTATAGGATGACAGCCCCGGGGTTCGAGATGACGAGAAAGATGGTGTTACTCCAGTGAGCGCCCAGCGAAGGGCGCGTTGTTCTAGTCGGCTGAAAGGTGCCGACCGGGGTAACTGCTTGTCAGCCCCGTAGCGAGGGATCGGGTAAGAGCGGTAACGCTCGCTGCCTGAGCGATGCGACAACGTCTCTAAAAGGAGGCAACGCAAACCGGCAGGCCGTAACGCGAGTGAACCTAGATGTAGCCTCGTAAAAACCAAACTGAGGAGGGCGACCCGGTATTTGAGCGGGGAAGCCAGTATCATAGGATGTAGGACAAGCGTATACCGCGTGGGGTAAAAATATTCAGCCCATATCCAACTCACAATCTTTCTTTTAGTTACATCTCCAAAAACATGCCGATTTCAGCCGATTGACAAACAGTGCTTGGCACCGGTAATGCTCATTTCTTGTCCAAAACTTCAGGGGGAAATAAGCAAAAAACAGAGAGTGGTTATGAAGAGGATCACGCTTGGGGAGTCAATATCGTTCGTAAAACTCTTCGGAATTCTCCGTTCGAGAGCAATCATGCCAATTCCGCAGGTTTTACATTTCCTACATTTTCAAATAGCCGAAGAACTTAGCCGATCCACCAAAGCAGGGCGAAACCTGTGCCGTTAACCAAAAGGACTCTCCATGACGAGGACGTAGTCAAAGAGGTCGGCCGAATCGCTCTCAAAGTCTCAGATTCTGAAAACAACTTTCCAATTTGGTTAACGCGGTCTATCCCAAATTGGTTCACTATTAGCCATCTGCAAAATACTGGAACATCCACATCTATCGGGTGATCAAGGAGTTGATCCTGTACAGCCGTTTTTCACTAGGCTATAATGGGACCACTCCCGGGAACCGCACCTTTTGTCTTGCCCACCACGTTGCTAACCTGCTGGAGGGTAAAATGATCGGCCAGACCATATCCCACTACAAGATCCTCGAAAAACTCGGCGAAGGCGGTATGGGCGTGGTCTACAAGGCCGAGGACACCAAGCTCAAGCGCACCGTCGCCCTCAAGTTCCTCTCTCCTCAAGCCGTCGGCACCGAGGAAGACAAGACTCGTTTTATCCACGAGGCTCAGGCTGCGGCCGCTTTGAATCACCCGAATATCTGCACGGTCTACGAGATTGATGAGTATGAAGATCAATCCTTCATCGCTATGGAATATGTCGAGGGAGAGAGTCTCAAAGCCAAGATCAAATCAGGCCCATTACAAATCGATGAAGCCGTCGAGATAGCCGTCGAGATCGCGGAAGGACTGGAGGAAGCCCATAGCAAAGGGATCATTCACCGCGACATCAAGTCTGCCAACATCATGCTCACCACGGCCGGACGGGTGAAGGTGATGGACTTTGGCCTGGCCAAGTCGTCTGGTAGAACGCAGCTGACTCAAGCGGGAACAACGGTTGGAACGGTGGCTTATATGTCTCCCGAACAGGGAAGAGGGGATCCGGTTGGTTTTCAGACCGACATCTGGTCACTGGGGATTGTGCTCTACGAGATGCTTACGGGCGAACTGCCCTTCAAGGCTGACTACGAACAGGCAACGATATATCTCATTATGAATGAGGAGACTCCGTCGATCAGAAGTCGTCGTTCTGATGTGCCGAGAAAGCTCGAGCAGATCATCGAAAAGGCTTTGAAAAAGGACATTGGGGAACGGTACGCGAGCGCTGAAGATCTAAGGAAGGATTTGGAATCGCTTTTGGAAACTCGAAGACCTCGGACTACAGAAAGGGAGGCAAGTGCAAAAGAATCCAAGCCTTCGATAGCAGTGCTTCCATTCAGAGATATGAGCTCCCAGAGAGACCAGGAATATTTCTGCGAAGGGATTGCCGAGGAGCTCATAAACGCACTAGTCAAACTGAAGGATCTTCGGGTGGCGGCGCGGACCTCGGCATTCCAGTTCAAAGAACACGACAGTGATATTAAAACGATTGGACACAAACTTGAGGTAAAAACGGTTCTTGAGGGGAGCATTCGAAAAGCGGGCAATCGGCTGCGGATCACCGCACAGCTGATAAACATCGAAGATGGATTTCACATTTGGTCGGAGAAATATGACCGAGAACTCGATGATATCTTCGCGATCCAGGACGAAATATCGTTGGCGATTGTGAAGAAGCTCAAAGTCAAACTTCTTGGAGAAGAGAGAAGCGCGCTCGTAAAACGGCATACCATCAACCAGGAAGCCCACAATCTTTATCTCAAGGGCCTCTACTTCTGGAATCGTCGGCACGAAGGCGGTATGAAAAGGGCTATGGAGTGCTTCCGCCAGGCAATCGATAAAGATCCCGGTTATGCGCTCGCCCACGTTGGAGTTGCCGATACATACAATATTACCGGTATGTTTGGCTATCTTCCACCCAAAGAGGCCTTCCCGAAGGCAATAGCAGCGGCAAAAAAAGCGTTGGAGATCGATGACACGCTGGGAGAGGCCCACGCGTCGCTGGGCTTCGCGAAGACATTTTATGAATGGGACTGGTCCGCTGCAGAAAGCGAATTCATCCGCGCTATCGAGCTTAGCCCGAACTACGCAACGGCCCATGAGTGGTATGGCCTGTACCTCACTGTTACGGGTAGATTCGATGAGGGGATCAATGAGGCAGAGAAAGCTCGGGATTTGGACCCCCTATCGCTGATTATAAATGCGATCGTTGGGCTTCTGTATTATTTCGCACGTCGGTACGAAGAGAGCATCGCGAACCAGAAGAAAACCCTCGAATTAGACCCTAACTTCCTGATAGCGAACGGGTGGATCGTTATGGCTTATGCGGAAAATGGCATGTGTGACAGAGCTATCCGGATAATGAGCCAAGTCGAAGCGTCTGCTGCAGAACACCCTTTCACGCTTGGGTATTTCGGATATTACTACGGGGCGTGTGGTCAAGCCAGAGATGCCTTGAGAATCCTTGACATTCTGAACGAACTGGCAAAAACGCGGTACGTTTCTCCAATGCACCAGGCCCACACCCTCATTGGCCTTGGCAGGATTGACGAGGCATTTGATTATTTTGAGAAAGCCTACGTAGAAAGGGATCCGTTGTTGACGTGGTTGAAAGTTGGTTCCTTCTACGGCGTTCATTTACCCGACTTACAGTACAATGAGTTACTGAAAAAGATCGGATTGTGACATGATCGGCCGGACCATATCCCACTACAAGATCCTCGAAAAGCTCGGCGAGGGCGGGATGGGCGTGGTCTACAAGGCCGAGGACATCCGGCTTGGCCGTACTGTGGCGCTCAAGTTTCCGCCTCCGGATCGGCTCGAAAACGCCGAGGAAGTTGAACGATTCAACAGAGAAGCCCGAGCGGTCTCGGCGCTCAACGACCCTCACATCGCAACGATCTACGAACTGGATGAGGTCGACGGGAGAAAGTTCATCGCTCTCGAGTATGTCCCCGGCGGTACGCTCAAAACGTTCGCGAAGAATGTTCATGACGCCGGCCGCAATCTGAGTCTGGAACAGGTCGTGGATTTCAGTGTCCAGATCGCCCGGGGGCTCGCACACGCCCACGAAAACGGGGTCGTCCACAGAGATCTCAAACCGGACAATCTCCTGCTAACTGATAAAGGACAGGTCAAGATCACCGATTTTGGATTGGCCAAACTCAAAGGTTCTCCGCAACTGACAAAATCAGGGAGCACTGTAGGAACGGTTTCATATATGTCACCGGAACAGACCCGCGGGGAAGAGTTGGATGCTCGATCGGATCTGTTCTCCTTGGGTGTTATTTTGTATCAGTTGGCGACCGGACAGCTGCCGTTTCGTGGAGAACACGAAATGGCCATCGGCTATTCGATTGTCAACGAAGAGCCGGTCTCGCCCAAAACCCTTCGCCCCGATTTACCCGACGACTTGGCCCGTGTGATCACACGGTGTCTAGAAAAAGACAGGGAACGACGCATTGGAAGTGCCAAGGAACTGTCGGAAGCGCTAAACGCGCTTCTTCCCAAAGAAGCAACGGACAAAAAGAGAACCCTGCTTAACTCACGCCGTGCCCGATGGGCGGTACTCGGTGTAATTGCCGTTGTCGCCATTGCTGCTATTGCCGTAATTCAGCGGGCCCCGCGACAGCCGCCGGTGCCCTCCGACCGGACCTGGATTGCCGTCCTTCCATTCGAGAACCTCAGTGCCGATCCCGAGAACGAATATTTCAGCGACGGTATCACCGAAGACATCATCACGCAGTTATCACAAATTTCGGATCTGAGTGTGATTTCGCGAACATCCACGATGCGATACAAAGACACCGACAAGAGTCTGCGCGAGATCGGTGAGGAGTTGAACGTCGACGCGATTTTGGAAGGCAGTGTTCGGCGCGCGGGCGGACAAGTCCGAATTATAAGCCAGCTGATCGATGCGCGATCCGATGAGCACCTCTTGGCGGAGACGTACGATCGTGAGCTCAGAGACATATTCAAAATCCAGAGCGATGTGGCCGAAAAAATCGCGCGCGCTCGAAGTAAGACTTACACGGGAAGAAAAAAGCAGAATCACAGCGGAACCGACTCAGGACATGGCCGCATACGACGCGTATCTCAGAGGCCGCGAATACTACAACAAGTTTCGGAAAGAAGACAACGAAGCCGCGACTGTGATGTTCAAAAAAGCATTAGAGATCGATCCAGAGTACGCTCTCGCTCACGCTGGCCTGGCGGACGCGTATGCGCAGCGGGCGTTTAGATTTGATTTTGCTCAGGTTTGGCTCGATTCGGCGTACGTTGCCGCCAACAAAGCGATCGGATTGAATTCGGAGCTCGCCGAAGCTCACAAAGCCCTCGGTCTCGTGTACGACCTAGAGGGACGATACAGCGAGGCCCGGGATGCCTACACGAAGGCGCTGGAATACAATCCGAACCTTGTAGTCGCCGTAGAAAATCTAGGATGGAACGCCCTAGTATCCGGTCGGGCGGACGAGGCGATTCATTTGTTCAATAAATCAATTCGACTGGGGAGAGACGAAGAGTCACTAGCTGAAACCTTTGGTGGATTAGGAATAGCATATTTGCTTCTCGATGATCTGGAAACGGCACGACAATATTTTGAAAAAGCGCTCGAGATCAGGCGTTATGAGTTATTCTCGAACGCTGGTCTAATGTGGCTTGAGATGGCGGAACAGCGTTACGATGAAATAAGAGATCGAATATTGCGCTTAATGATGTTGACTCCAGATCACCCCTCTCTTCTCCAATGGCTGGGGATGGTCGAGGTCATGGAGGGGAATCTCTCCGAGGCAAGACAGCACCTTGCTAAAGCTGTCGAATTGTACGAGGGCCGTCGATCGCTCTTAGGTGGACCTCGCGATTGTCAAGTACAGCTGGCCTATGTCCTATGGCAGCTGGGCGAAATCGAAGCTGCAAACGTTTTGCTCGATGAGGCGTCGAACGCCATTAAGCGTGCGATCAAAGACGGTAATGAAGAGGGGGAACAATTCTATTGGCTCGCCCAAGCCGAGTGCATCAGGGGTAATCGAACCGAAGCTCTCCGGTGGCTGCAAAAAGCGTTAGATTCCGATTTTGTCGTCATTCGCGTGGTAGAGATGGATCCGCTTCTGGCAGATCTTCGTGATGACCCACAATTCAAGGAAATGACGGCGGATTTCAAAGCGCGTATCGCTAACATGCGGGAACGAGTGGAGAAGAATGATCGGTAAAATTATATCCCACTATAAAATCCTCGAAAAGCCCGGCGGGGGTGGTATGGGCGTGGTCTACAAGGCCGAGGACACCAAGCTCAAACGAACCGTCGCGCTCAAGTTCCTCTCTTCTCACGCTGTCGGTACCGAGGAAGACAAAATCCGTTTTATCCACGAGGCCCAGGCAGCAGCCGCCTTGAATCATCCGTATATCTGCACGGTCCACGAAATTGACGAGTATAAGGATCAATCCTTCATTGCGATGGAGTGTGTTGAGGGAAAAAGCCTCAAAGCCAAGATCAAATCGGGCCCATTGCAACTCGATGAAGCCATTGAGATCACCGTCCAGATTGCAGAAGGGTTGCAAGAAGCGCATAGTAAAGGGATCATCCACCGCGACATCAAATCTGCCAACATCATGCTCACCGCGGCCGGTCGGGTGAAGGTGATGGATTTTGGCTTGGCGAAGTCGTCTGGCAGGACGCAGCTCACTCAATCAGGAACAACGATTGGAACGGTAGCATATATGTCTCCTGAACAGGGAAGGGGGGATGCCGTCGATCATCGAACCGACATCTGGTCACTGGGGATTGTGCTCTATGAGATGATAACGGGCGAGCTGCACTTCAAGGCCGACTACGAGCAAGCAACAATATACCGCATTATAAATGGGAAACCTCCGTCGATAAAAAGCCGACGTTCTGATGTACCCAAAGAGCTCGAACAGATTATAGGGAAGGCCCTCGCCAAAGATCCGGAGGACCGGTACGAGCGGATGGAAGCGTTCGCCGCCGACCTACGAGAGCTAAGGATCATGCCACCACGAAAAGCAAACACGATGATTCCACAAAAGAAAAGTATTCCATCGCCGTCCTCCCCTTCGTGGATATGAGTCCCGATAAAGACCAGGAGTATTTCTGCGATGGGCTCGCCGAAGAGCTGATCAACGCGTTGACTCACGTCAAGACACTGCGGGTGGCCGCCCGGACATCTGCCTTTTCATTCAAGGGCGAAAAGTATGATGTTCATGAGATCGGCGACAAGCTGAACGTGGATACCGTACTCGAAGGCAGCATTCGAAAGGCGGGTGATCGACTGCGCATCACTGCACAGCTCGTCAGTGTTAGCGACGGCTATCACCTGTGGTCCGAAAAGTACGATAGAAATATGAAAGACATCTTCGCCATTCAGGATGAGATTTCCCTCGCGATAGTCGACAGGCTGAAAATAGAACTCCTGGAAGATGAAGCGGCCCTGCTTGTAAAGCGCGGCACAGCGGATCTCGAGGCGGACGATCTCTATATACTTGGCCGCTTCTTCTGGGAAAAGCGGGGGTTGGGATTGAAAAAGGCGGTCGAATATTTCAAAGAGGCGATCGAGAAGGACCCGAAGTACGTAGCGCCCTACGCCGGGATCGCGGATTCCTACACCCTTCTCGCGTTCTATGGCTTTCTGCCTTCGCACGATGCGATGCCCAAGGCGAGGGAATACGCCCAGAAGGCCCTTGAGATCGACGACACAATCGCGGAAGCCCACAACGCCCTGGCATATATTCACCTGTTCTACGATTGGGATTTCACCAAGGCGGAGCAGGAATTCAAGCGGGCTATCGAGCTCAATCCGGCGTACACTCCCGCCCATTACTGGTATGCCTCCATGCTGATTTTAGCGGATCGGCCCGACGAGGCGCTGCGCGAGGACGAGCGGGCGATAGCATTGGATCCCCTCTCCGTCCCTGCCCATTGGCGGTCCGGCTGGGACCTGATCGGCGTACGCCAGTTCGAACAATCGGTCAAGAGGCTCAACCGGGCGCTCAAGCTAAATCCGGATTGTACGCTCGCCCACTGGCTGCTCGGCGGTAATTACTATATGTTATCAAGAAACGAAGACGCGCTTACCGAACTTGAGAAGGCGGTGACGCTCTCGGGCAGGAATCCGTGGATGCTCTCGACGCTCGGTTCGGTATACGGAAGTCTTGGCAAGACGTCGGAAGCGCGAGAGGTGCTCGCCGAGCTTATCGACAGATCCAAACGCGAATACGTTCAGGCGCTCTATTTCGCTTATCTTTACATTGGGCTCGGAGAGCTCGATAAGGCCCTCGCCTGGCTGGAGAAATCGTATGAAGCCCGCGATCTATATCTGATTGTGCCCACCATGAAATGGGATGTCTTCTTGGAGGACCATATGAAGGATCGCCGCATCCGGGCGTTTTTCGACAAGGTCAGGCGCGAAGTAATCACTTGAAGCGCGCGATAAGTACCCGGGATCTGTACGCGAGTAATGAATGGGATTCCGGGAATATTCCGAAAAGAGTAACAACCGGGGTCCAGTTTCTTCGGTTTCGGAACTAACGCCCCTCCGGTTAACGCAGTTTTGCTCTCTAAAAACACGCCAAAATTCTCAGAACATTCCGAGGGTTACGCTTGGGGAGCCATTCTTCATTTATGGCCGATTCGGGGTGTTCGAGGCACGCAACGCTTCATCCGTTTCAACTCCATCCGCAAGGATCTGAACACTTCGGTGAGTTCCGCCTTGGCCTTTGCTCTCGTCCGCCGGCCGCATGGAAAGCTTCAGACACACCACGAACCAATAGACGTACGCACTCACTCTCAAGACCTCTATCACCAGGGACACCGGACTACGCCAATGGTGGGACTCCTCGATGAATGCAACGGATCCAAGAAACGCGAGTGGAACGAGCCGTCTCACCAGGTGCCGTCCATCCGCGACAATGGCGTGAATGACGAAAACGAGCGTCATAACCATGTAGAAGCTGAACACCTTCTTGCTCACAACAAAAAACAGCAGATTCGTCGCGGCGATGAAGGCCGCGGCGGTATCGAACTTGGCGGCCGCGTCCCGGTGTTTCACGAACGCTATCAACATGGGAACAAAGACCACGGCGAACGACAGGGCGGGGAGCCCCACCCAGACGTCACTAATATCCACGCCCGGAATCAATCGAACCAGGAGGTACCAAAGGTTCCCCGTTGTGTCCATCAGCGACTGTGTTCGTATGGAAGCGGTCACATCGATATGGAAAAGGACGAGGCTGGCGACGGCCGCCAACGACAGTGCTAACGGCACGGTCGGCCGCCACCATCCAGGGCGCTCGTAAAAGACGAGCCCCGGCCAAGAGAGAATGGCAAGCAGTTTCGAGAATAGGTATCCACAGGCTCCGATCACTCCCGAAATCCACGATCTCCCCCTTTCGGCCACGAGCAGGCTTGCCATCACGAAGAAAGCGATGATAACACCATTGTGACCCGAAAACGCCACCCAATAGCACGAGAAGGGTGAGGACGCGTACAGAAACGCCGCCCGCCAGCCCGGATCCCAGTTGATCGCCTGCGCCCGCCTGATGTAGAGATACAGCATCGCCGTCTCAAGGAGCAGCATCGTGAGAACGATCGATCCGACGGAGGGCCAGATCTTCACTGGGACGGCAAGGAGAATGGTAAATAGGGGGGAATACGACGAAGCGAAATCCGAGTAGGGCACCTCGCCCGATAGAAGGGCCTGCGTCTGCGGCAGATAGAAATTCGCGGCGTCGGAGTGCTGGTTCAGTGATGGCCTGATCACATAGACACACACGCACAGAACCAGCTTCAACAGTGTGCCAATTATAACGGCCCGTCGGTACAGATTGATTTCCCACGCTTTGTTCCTCGCGTGCGCGAACAAGACAAAGGCCCCAATCGCGAGAAAAACGAAGGTGACTGGTTTTAGAATCGCCATGCTCATCAAGGATCGACCTTCAGGTCAGGTCCCGCACTGGAATGGAGGCCCGCACAGGAGCCTATTTGAGAAGAACCGCTCGCGTTGCCCGTTCGCCGTAGCGCGAAGCAATGAAAGAATGAACGAGCAGTTTTCGATTTCTGAAATCGATGCTGCTCCGAAAATCTATTGATTATACGACGTTCTTGAAAGACTCTAAAAAGCCTTTTTCCTGGCTGGCCTCTGACGTCGACGCCGATCCGCTTAAGATCGGTTGATCTGACTCGTCGGTCACTGTTCAGGCAGGAGCCACGCAATCGCGCCATGCTAGTTTCAGGTCTTGTCGTCTTCGTGCCACTCCGCACCCTTGCCAAGCCGACTCGATCCCACAGCACAACGATCCCAAACACCACCTCGGGGAGCCGATGATTCGGCGGAGGAGGGTCGATGTCCTAAAGCACGTCCTCAACCCGAGCCCGGCAGCACAGCCCTCAAGAGTCGCCCGTGACGAACGGGCCTGCTTGGCTGACGCCGGCGGGTAGTCTGGGCGCGTACGAGCGAAGGTTTTCGACGAGATTGGAAGCTCCCAAGCTATCGGTCGCATAGAAGGAAACGGTGGCTCCTCCGCAAACGACGTTGTTTGATATCGTCCACTCACAGACTTTTGTCCACTCACTTGGTGCACCACCCCATCCATGGAACCAGTGATCGTAAATTATCGCGATGCGCAAGTCGAAGTCGCGACCGAACGACGCAACGGTATTCTTTCCGAATTCGCCGAACATACGCGCACGAGCCACCTTGATGTTGGTCAGGCCCAGCAAGTCGAGATGCCGTATGTCAGCAAGGTAATTAACAACGCCAACATCATTCGTCCCGACACCACGGCCGGTGTAATATTCTCGTACGAACATTCCCATCTGATACTGCTGTTCGTAGATGTTCGCGGCCGCTGTCGGCGTTTGCTGCAAAGCCCGCACCCCCCTGGTCCCGAGCGGCAGGACGAACAAGCTGACTAAAGCCGCGATTGCAACGTAATGAAGCCACCGTTGGCGAGCTTCGTTTTCTTTCCCGCGCTCCCCGAACTCCGCAGCCGTCAAACCGACGATTAGTACACTAACACCCATGAGGTAGGCTTCGTAACGATAGAACATGCCCAGCTCGGCGAGTTGAGTATGCAAGACCAGCGTGATCAAGAACAGGCTGATCATTGCAGGTTGAAAGTCGAACCACCGCCAGCGCCGGATGGACAGGACATAAAGAAACAAAGACACGGCCGAAATGATGAACAGATGATTATTATTAGCGATGCGCGTGAAAGCACGAACTAGGTAGCCGAGAACGCTAAACAAGGAACGAGCGTTGCTTGGTCCCGAGGCGTGACCCAGAACAGAATTGGGTATCGCAAACCACCCGTTTGCAACGGAAATAACTGCGAAAACGCTCACGGGAAGGAGTCCCAACAGCCCCACGGCAAGCGCGTACCGGTGTCGACGCCGAAGTGCCAATAACATGCAGACGGCGAATACTGCGAACACACCCTCGTAGCGAGTCATCATTAGCACGGGAGCGAGTACGAGAAGCCACCGCCGCTCGCTGCAATATTCGTCGTCGGCGCATGATACGCTGACGGCGGCCACGTAGAAGAAGACCATCATGATGAGCATGTGTAGCGTGTGTTCCATTCCAAGGAAAATCACCGGAACCAGCGGCACGAGGAGTACGATTCCGACGAGAACAAAGAACACCATCACAAGGTGAACGCTGTGACGCATCAGCATCCGGTGAGCGACATAGAGCCCGATAACGGCGAATAAGAGGTTCAGTACGAGGGGCGCGATTGCATTGACACCGAATATGGTGTAGATCAAGGCGAGCAGAAGGGGCCATAGAAGCGAAGACGAGCTAGACGTGAATGCGTGTTGCGTCACACCAAAGACACCGTGTTCGGCTAGGTTCTTGGCAATCGCCATGTGGATGTAGGCATCATCCAGGACGTATATTACGTGGGAATCGGTTTTGCTGAGGGAACAGCGGAGAACGAAGAGACTCGTGGCAAGCAGCAACACCAAGGATGCTGCAAGCGGCCAACTTTTGAGCAGTCGGTTATGCATGGTCCTGGAAAATTCGTTGGAACAATCCACTATTTGAGCGTGTTATTATAGCGGAGGAGGGGCGTGCTTCACCAGTCTAATGTTCTCAGTAGCCGGATCGGTGTGAACGATCGAACATGCTTGGAAAGTTGTCCCCCCTGAGAGTTCCGTCCGCAATGCTTGTGCCTTCTGAAAACTCCATCCGATCAAAAGGGGTGTCCTTCCCAAAAATCCAATCCAACCAGGAATTGGTGCTCCGCTTGCTCATAATTGAGTGATCCTCCAGCATGAAATACTGATTTTGCAATTGGAATCGAGGGTAAAGGACTGCAAGTTAGAGGAATTCTACCTTTTTGGACACAGTAATCCTTGCGATCAGGAGAGGTAGGTCGCTGGGAGATTCTTAAGCAGCCTGCCGGAAGTAGCGATGATTCAATCCCCCCACCAGCGGCGCCGATTGAACCGGCCCCGAATTCGGATGCTCGATCGAGCACGGCTCGGGACAATCCTTCTCAAGACCAAGATGAGTCCGATACTCATTATAGTATTGGATGTATTCCAGGAGCACACGCCTTAGATGCCGCTCATGGAAAATGATGGTGTGGTCGAGACAATCTCGCCGTATTGAACCAATCGCTCGTTCGACATATGGATTCTGCCATGGGGATCGAGCAGCAATCAGGACCTGTTTTATGTCCAATGATGTGACACGTTGAGTGAACTCCTCTCCATATTTCTTGTCTCGATCTCGAATCATGTAACGTGGTGCGGTATCCCAGGGAAATGCTTCCACTATCTGCTGTCCTGTCCATGAAGCAGTGGGAGATTCCGTGACGTTAAAATGAACGATGCGTCGGCGCGCATTCGATAGAATGATGAATACATAAAGTACGCGAAATGCGGCGGTTGGAACGGTAAAGAAATCAACGGAAATAATGTCCTTGGCGTGATTCTTCAAGAATGTCCGCCAGGACGGCGAGGGAGGCTTTCGGTGACGAACTATGTATTTGGAAACGGTGGTTTCGCTAATCTCGATACCGAGTTTTAATGGTTCTCCGTGAATTCTGGGAGCTCCCCAGAGGGGATTATCCCGAGACATGGTGCGAATAAGATCGCGAATATCCCTGGGAACCTTCTTTCTTCCCGGCCATTTCGTACGCTCTTCCATTTCCAATACCTACGGAATCCCTCCTTGTGCCACCGGATGACGGTTTCAGGACGGACGAAGAGCAGCTGTTTTCGCCAATCCTTGAAAAACCGTGCAAATAGAATCCAGAACAACCGGTCTCGATTCTTGATATGCGGTCTCTTTGTATTTCGTTTCAGGAGTTCAAGTTGATGCCGGAGCGCGAGGTTTTCCAGGGCAAGCGCACGATGCGACCTCAGCGCTGAGAATAAGGTGCGAAATAGTAGAAGTAACATGAAGCGAAAGATATAATCTGAGGGAGGTAAGTGCAAGTCAGGCAAGGTGGACGGAATTTCGGGTAGGCACAAGCCGCCATGTGGCGGTTATTGTATCAGGTCAGGGCGCTGCGGATGCATAGGCACGGGCCCCGTTCAGTACGGTCCTCCTCACATCAACGCCCCGCGCGCAACCGAGTCCAAAGGCGTTTCCATGCTGGAATACTTTGATCTTTGATGAATAGCAATACAAATCTTCGACTTGACAATTGAACGAGCCTGTGGTACAATATTTAGCCATCTATCCTAAGAACCAAGACATCCAGACTGGAAGGGAGGTATGTCATCTTAGCGTATGGTTTTTTTTCGTTATCCCGATTGTATGATTCTATGGGCTAAGTGTTCTTGGATTTAGGATTTACGATATATTGCGGAATAAACCATTAAGCTATGGAGGTTCATTTTGAGAAAGTACTTTCCGTTTGTAATTGGCTTGTTGGCAATTCCGCTACTTACCATTCCGTCCATCACCAATGCATCTCGGCCAGTAGCGGAATATTGGAACAATCCGGTTGAATTAAGTGTCTCCCCAGGACAGGTTACGACAGATTACATAACAGTGCATTTCACGAAGGATTGGGTGCTCACTCTTGTCTGGAGGACCATAAGCAGTAGGGGCGTGCATACGGTTGCAGGGCCCAATTCGAGCAATTCATCCTGGACTTGGTTCTCTACCTGGTACAGTACCCAAACCTTGGCGAACTATTCATCTTGCTCGACAGTCATCATCCCGGTTATTGGCGACAATTCCGGCGGCGCGGACGATCTTCTCATATATGAGTATGTCGATGTCAATGGCTTGGGTGATATACCAACGCTGGGTAGAGCAGGGATGTTGATTCTTATCCTGGTTTTGGGGATCCTGGCAGTGTTCTTCCTCCGAAGGAAGACCGTTCATCGGCGGACGGCTGCATAGCGGAGATGAATAACTAAAGATTGCTAGGACTGAAAGCATCTCGGTGGCTATTTCCACCTCGGCACGATTGAGATGCTAATTCTCAAAAGCTAATTTAATCCGGATTACTATTAGAAAACGGTGTGCATCCTTATATGTATCAATGGATCTACTCGCGTTTTAAGCGAGGATCCGGTCGAGCAATAAGCATGTACACCGTTTTCTATTTATATTTAAATTTATATTTAAAAAAAATGTTGATATACTCCGAGCATGCTCGCGAACGGATCACTACATTCAAACGGCGCAGTGGGAATAGCCGAAAATCTTCCTAAATATCTCAGCGCCCCGTTAGAAAACCGAACAAACAGGCGAATCCGGGCAGCATTCATAATGGTTTTCATAGCGCTCGGAATCGGATTGTATCTGCATACATTGTCCTATCCACCAGTCTGGGATGATCATGATTTCTTCGAATTGAATGAGCAGATCCGATCCTTGAAGAGTATTCCGCAGTACTTTATTGCTGAGCCTCAGAAGACGCATGGCGGTGTGTTCCGTCCCATTGTTTACGTATATCACACCATTCTCTACTGGGCCGATGGCGGCAAAGCCCGTGGATTGAGACTCTTTCTTATTATATGCCATATCCTCGCCGCAATCGCTTTGGCATCCATTGTACGTCGGGCGATACACCAGTTGAAGAGTGCGGAAGATGCCCGCCTGTATACTGGGATCCCGGAGTTGGCAGGCCTTTACTTCCTGGCACATCCCATACACATAGAGGCGGTAACGTGGCTGTCCGGGGGGGGTTACGCGGTGTGTGGCCTCTTTTTTCTCATTGCATTTCTTTTATTTCAACATGGCAAACTCTGGCTTTCTCTTTTGTCTTTTATGCTGAGTCTTTTGACGACCGAGATGGCACTCAGCTTTCCGGTCGTTGTGCTCTTATACATGCTTCTCCTCCGCGGACGGGATAAAAGGACTGGTGATCGAGAGACCAGTTCCTTGAGCGGTAGGCCATTCTTTCAGATTGCTGCCTACCTCCTGGTAGTTGCCATTTATATTTTGTATCGCTATATAATCCTGGGGCAATTGAGTCGCGGAATTCCTCCCTATGGTGGATCGGTTTTTGCCAGCTCACTTTCCATGTGTAAAGTCATCCTCGACTATCTGCATTTACTGCTCGTCCCTGGAAACCTCCTTGTTGATCACTATTTTGAAATTCTGGGAAAAGGACAGATCTGGTACGCGCTCCTTATCGCAGCGGTTTTGCTGTTTCTGATAATTGCTTTTATCGTTGTGCGGAGACGGGATGCAGTGACATTCTTTTTTTTCGCTTGGTTCTTCATAACGCTCCTGCCAGTATCGAATTTGATCCCGACAGGAGGGACACCAAAGGCAGAGCGCTATCTCTTCATACCTTCATCGGGAATTTCAGCGGTTGTTATTCTCCTGTTCGGTAACCTGGTAAACTTTCGTATTCGCTTGTTTGATTCTGTCCGAAGCTTTTCAATGAAAAAGTATGTCCTTGCCTTCTGCATAACACTTATCATGCTGCTTGGCGTGCGGACATTCTTCCAAAATAGAGTATGGCGGAGTGAACAAGCGTTATGGCAGCAGGCGGTTATCCAAAATCTTTTCAACCCACGCGCACACGGTAACTATTGCGGCACGTTGTGGGATAGCAAAGATTACGTGCGACTCCTCTCCAGTTATCGACGCGCTCAAAGATATACAGGTCGCTTCCAATTAGAGATGGCCGCGATCTGGATCATGCTCGGCAATAAAACCAAAGCTGAGCAGCAGCTGAGGGATGCGATCAAAATGGATCCGCAAGAGAAACCTCCTCGAAAACTATTGGGTCAGATCCTGTTGGATAAGGGGAAGCCAGAGGAAGCTTATGAGTACCTGAGTAAATACGACGGAGAAGATAGGGATGCCAAATTTCTCATGGCTCTTGCCACGGGGGCAATTCTGCAAGATGATGAAGAAACCTATCAAAAGGCGAAGGAAGAGCTAATAAAGAATTTCCCGAATTACGAAGAACATGCAAGGTATCTAAAAGCTTACTATTTGGACGAACAGGAAATGTATGATGCCGCGATCAGTGAATGGGAAAAGTATATCAGCGAATATGATAGTACCTTCGTTAACATGACGGGATATGCCGTGAGTTTGAGCAAAGTCGGTAGAGCAAACGAGGCTGAGCTGATTTTCAATTTAATAAAATCTAAAGTCACCGATTTCTGGATGGCATATTACAACCTGGCGTACTTCTACATTCGAAACAAGCAGTACGATAAGGCAATCCTCAGTCTTTCTGAAGGTCTCGAACTTGTACCGGATCAACCTGACATGCTCAACAGTCTTGCCTACTGTTACTTGATGATTGGCGAGAAGGAAACGGCGAGCTCAATATTTGTCCAGCTAGCTCAGCAGGCCCCCAATTATTATCTTGCTTCAGGAAACATCGGACGCGCCTACCATCACCTGGGCAACTTCGATAAGGCAGAACAATTTCTGGATCAATATCAATTCTTACTTGAGGATGAGCCATTATCGTATGCGTACCATGGCGATCTTTATGGAGACATGGGTTATCACAAGATGAGCCTCCACTACTATTTGATAGCGATCGAGAAGGCATTTGATGACGAAGAGGTACTCGATCTGATTAGAAGTGAAACGAAAGCTCTCGATAATCAAATAGTCAGAGATTATCTGAAGGACCTGACAGAACAATCAAAAGGTTAAATGATAATAAGGGATCTGCGCTTTTCCTGTCGTTCTTGACGGCGGCTTATATCCTGCCGTTATGGATCGGTGTGCGACTCCCAGGGAGGGAGTTTCCACAACACCTTCTAATGGTCAAATTGAGTCGAAGTGTCCAACAAGATTCCGATATCTTTGCCATCTCCTGGAAACTAGTTCCCGGCTCGTTATTCTATTGGTTCTCTCGTTTATTCGGTAGTGAGTTCCCAGTATATCTAACAGGAAAATTAGCGCTAACTCTATATATTCTTCTTATGGTCGCTGCGTTTTTTTGCCTATCACGACTGATTCATGGCCGATCGGGTACTTGCATAGCGTATAGCCTATTGTTGATATATGGATGGTTTTTTTATGAGGGAAGCTTTAGTCTGTTATTCGGTCTTCCAATATTCTTGTTAGGAACATCTTTGCTAGTCTTTCTGCTTGGAACGGACGGAACATCCCGGAGAATTTGGATTCTTCTGATCATAATCATTGGATGCTTACTATATCTCGCCCATATTTCACTGTTCGTATTATTTCTATTCGCATGCATCATTTTCGATCTACTGCATAGATCTTACTACCGCCGATTTCTTGGGGCATTGCCGGTGGCATTGGGCCTGGCGGCATTATTATTCTATTTTATAGCTTTGGGAAAACAGGGTCAATACGTGCATAGTCTCGATTTTGATTTCCTGTTGAGCGACGGAATGGGACTTCCTATGAGGCTGCGATGGCCAAGTTTCAATAGGAATTTTCAATTCATTTATGAATTCGTTGCTATCTGGAAAAACTTGTTCGGATTTATTCTCTTCGCCATTCCAGTCGGCCTTTATCTCATATTTATATTCCGATCAATAGCTGGTGCCTTGAACATCGATAACAAATTTTTCTTTTTTCGCAATCAAAGGACCCTTTTTATGACTATTCTCGCCGCCATTTCGTTTGCACTATTTTGGACATTTCCCGATATGATTCCATTTGCCGGATACACGAGGTTAAATTTGATTTTTCTTATGACTGGTGCAAGTCTTACCCTAGTTCTTCGATCGGAGCCGAGCACTCACCGGTTCGAAAGGGCGATTGCATGGGTGCTGCTGCCTTTATTATGCGTCGTAATGGTTGTGTTTGTGCATGTTCGAGTTGGGGAAAAGATTGCGCAGAACAGCGAAGTTATTGATCATATTCCTCGAGAGCAGACATTGCTTTTTCTAGATTTCAAGCGCAATGATTCTCTTGTTTTTCAGAATCCTTACAAGTTCCTATTTTGTGAATATCATCTAAGTAAGGGGGGGAGTTCGCCTTATACTTTCGCTTGGTTGCTGGCGAGTCCGGTGAAATACAGGAAATGGAGGCTACGATACCCACCCTTGATATGGCCAAAGGATTTCAATAAGCTGGCGCATTACTATGGGTATGATTATATCATTGCGTTAGGTAACGAAGGTGAGATACCACTGGAAATCGTAGAACAGCTGAAGGGAAAGCCGTTCGAATTCAAGCGCTACCCAACTGGCATTCTGGCCGCTACTCCTTAGTGTCTCACATAACCGCTATACGTGCGGGTGAGTGGGCATTTTCTCCAGCAATATCACGAAGAGAAAGATAATTGTTACTTCAGCTCAACGTTGGCCACGCGGTGGTGGAGATGGAAGAGCCGACCGCGATGGCTGGAGGAGCGCTACGGCGTTACGCCGCGGGAGCGCGAGATCATATCCCTGGTAATAAGGGCGTAGTGTCCGAAAAATCGATCGCGCGGCAGCACAACCACTTCCAGATCGTCTGATATACTCCAGGGATGATTGAAGCCATTCGATTCCAGCTCCTGCTGGCCACATTCGCCGGCTGGGTTGGCCGCCAGCAGTCGGCCGTGATCAGCTACCTCATTGAAGAGAACCGCGTGTTGAAAGAACAGCTCGAATCAGGCGGAAAGCGCCTGCGTTTCAGCGACGATCAGCGCCGCGGACTGGCGTCCAAGGGAAAGCCGCTCGGCCGGAAGCTCTTGCACCAGATCGCCACAATCGTCACACCGGACACGATTCTGGCGTGGCACCGCAAGCTCATCGCTGCCAAGTGGACGTATCCTAGCAAGCGAGTGGGCCGTCCCGGAGTCATGAAGGTGATCGTGAGCTGATTGTCCGGATGGCGGAGGAGAACCCCAGCTGGGGACATGCGCGGATACAAGGCCAGCTCAAGCATTTGAACCATCGTGTGGCTCGCAGCACGGTCGCCAAGGTGCTGAAGGAGCACGGGATCAAGCCCTCACCTGATCGACCCATGAACTGGAGGACATTCGTGCGCTCGCACGCTCATATGATCGCCGCCGCGGACTTTTTCACGACCGAAGTGCAGACGGCTCGGGGGTTGGTCAGGTACTTCACGTTATTTGTCATCGATATCGCCAAGCGTCGTGTCCACATCGCTGGTACGACCGCAAACCCGGCTTCCTCGTGGATGGAGCAGATTGCCCGAAATCTGGCTGACTGCGACGAGGGCTTCCTGACTGGAAAACGTTTCTTGGTCATTGACCGAGACGCGAAGTACTCGCCAAGATTCCGATCAATCCCAGAGAGTTCCGGTGTCGAAGTTCTGTTCACGTCATGCCTCGCACCGGACATGAACGCATACGCCGAACGCTTCGTGAGATCGATCAAGTCGGAGTGTCTCGATCAAATGATCTTCCTTGGGCGAGGGGCACTTGTTCGGGCTATCGCCGAGTACGCTGCGCACGCCACGACGAGCGCAGTCATCAGGGCATCGGGAACGCCCTAATCAGTGGGGCAGACCCTCAAAGCGAGGGGGTCATTGAGGCCCGAGGGCGACTGGGTGGGCTACTCAAGTATTATTAAAGGAAGACGGCACAGCTCAATCGAGTTTTCGGATACTAAGCGGTCAGATTTCACATAATGTAACTTTTTTTACACTACAAACGTCAATACCAATATAGATTTAACTCGCGATATCCAGTGAAGAGTGTCGGATCCGGGAAAGTAACGAGCAACCGTTGAAACCCAATTGTGGACGGGAATTTCCCTCCGGCCCAATCCGAACAGGAAGGGCGTGAGGTCAAGCCAAGTTGCGCCAGCTCCGGGCCACCCCACCGGACGCGTAATAATTTTTTGGAAGGAGGTCAAGAAGGTACATAACGTGAGAAGAGGAGACTGACCGATCATGAACGTAGAGAAGGGAATCCATGGAAGGGAGAAACGAAAATGAGAACTCGGAAGATAATCATCGCCGTCTCGGTGGGATGGCTGGTCATGATATCGGGAGTTGGTTTCGCAAGGTCAGATGAAGGCAGTATCAAAAGCACACCGGCCGCTGTTGTGGAGCTCATCAAGGCGGAGTCAGGCGAGGTAGCCGGTGATCCCTTTGTGACAGGATTGGATGTTCAACAAAATTGTACGTTGATCTATGCCTCTGACGACAGGACGGCGCTCGCCGGAAGCAATGAAGACTGGACGAGCCACTTAAATGATATTTGGTTTTTGCCGCCTGAAAAAGGAAAATTCGGAAGAGTATATTTTGGATTGAATTTCAGTGGCGAACGCATTCCTCAAGGAGGAATGAATGATCAGGGATTATTCTATGATGGCACTTCGGCAGAAACGGTCATAAAACCACCGCGAGATTCAAGTTTAATACCCCCCGTCGATGATTTACATCTGAAGGCAATGGAAGAATGCTCTACAGTGGAAGAAGTACTGAATTTGTATGAAAGATATCATATGTCAGTTGGGGATGGACAATTAATGTATGGGGACCGGTTTGGCAATTCAGTAATTATGGAAGCGACGGGAAGTATCATCAGGAAAAAAGAGAAATATCAAATTGCGACCAATTTCTTTCAGTCGAGAATCAAACCGGAAAACATAACCGACACAAGATATCGAATGGCGGATGAAATATTCAAAAAATCCAAGAACATCTCTGTTGACTTATTCCAAAGTATCTTGAATGCGACTCATTGGGAGGAATACAGTGGATCGATGACCGTTACACTTTATTCTTACATTTGTGACTTGAAGAAAGGAGATATCTACATTTATCATTTTCATAATTTTGCAGATGTTGTGAAAATCAATTTGCGGGAAGAGCTGAAAAAAGGAGAAAGGTACCTTTCCATCTTATCACTTTTTCCCTATGAGACGTATGCTGCAAAACGACATAAAGCTCAATGGATACTCGAACTGTTAAAGGAGAGGGCGATTGAAAAAGGTGTAGAAGGGACCGAAGGAGCGCTTGCTCTTTTTAGGGAAATAAAAAGAGGAGATTTTAATAATTATCAGATGTCTGTTGTCGAAGGGCATCTTCTCGCTCTGGGTTATGAACTTATGGAAAATAACGAAACAAAACAGGCCATTAAAGCATTCGAGTGTGCGGTTTTGGAATACCCCAAATCGGACAGGGCTTATTACTTTCTGGGTGAAGCCTATTTGAAAAACGGGGACACTCAAAAGGCGATTGAAAACTATAGAAAATCCCTCGAACTCAACCCTGAAAATGACAATGCCAGGGAGATGCTGAAAAAACTTGATGAAGAATAAAACAATGTGTCATCATAGACTAAATAGCATTGGAAAATATATTGAAATATTCTGTACGTGGATCCAGCAAGGCAAAAAGTCGACATGACGGAATTCTCGAGGTCCACAACTGAATGATATGCCTGGCGAAACGCTCCTCATATTCGGGCAATCAGCTGAAGCCCAATTCACAATCTTTCCTTTAGTTACATCTGATAAAAACGTGCCGATTTCAGCCGGTTGACAGACCAAGCCTGGCACCTGACAATGCTCATTTCTTGTCCAAAACTTCAAGGGGAAATAAGCAAAAAACAGAGAGTGGTTATGAAGAGGATCACGCTTGGGGAGCCAATCTGTACTATATCAAAAACTTCCTGGGCAAGTGGCTTACAATCCTCACAGCACACGTGCGCCGGATGCTCAAGCCCTGCTTCTCCATCAGGTAGGTTGCCGTCTGTCGCTTCTCCGGTGGCGTTACAGTTTTCGGTCGGTAGCGGCGATTGCTCGGGTCGTCAAGGTCACGGAAGGCGTTCTTCAAGAATAGCCCGAGCCCTGTCGGCGAACGGCGTATCGACATGTCGATCGATGATCCCCTCGAGTATCTCACGAGCCTCGAGGTTTTCTCCCTTTTCCGCCAACACGACGGCAAGGTTAAGCCCCGCGACCGCGTCACGGGGTTGGATGGTGAGCGCGCGCTGAAGGAGACGCTCCGCTCGATCGAGATCGCCGTCGACGTAGGCGACGAGCGCCGAGAGAGTCACAATTCTCACGTCGTCGGGGTGTTTGCGGAGGGCGTCTTCCGCGAGATCACGCGTGATATCGATTCGCCCTGTTGCCAGATACCCCGCGACAAGCCAGTGCGCGACATCCGCGGGAGAGGATTCCTTTTGAAACCGCTCGTGGAGATCTGTTAGCGCATCGTCGAGCGACTCGCTAATCGGCGTGTACACGGAGCGAAGGGCGGCACCTTCGGGAACGAGAGACCTCTCCGCACCCGGGATAATCACGGAGCCCCACATCGATGCGGTCTCAATCGCTGTTCGGACCGGTTCCAGCGCCAGCTGTTCCCGGGACGTCTGAGAGTGCCCCAACCAGAATGCCGCGGCGGCGATGAAGGCGAGCAAGCCCGACGCAGCAATCCCAAAGCGAAGCCGATGCCGAAACAGCGCTTCGCCAATCGATTCCGCCTTGCCCACATGCGACCCTGTCGTGGCCCCGACTTCGAGAGGGGATCGGGATATCGTCTTGCCCGCCGCGACGAGATCCTCCGTAGACTCGAGCCTTGAGGCGTCAGTCTTCCATAGCCCTTTGTAGAGCAAAGCGTCCTGATAGACTTCAAAACAGCTCGCGCAGGATCGCAAGTGCCTCAGAATCCGTTCTTTTCCCGGTCTATCCAGCGTGCCGTCGATCACCCGTGCGATGTCGGTATCGGTCAGGTGGGGTCTGGTTTTTATGTCGAACTCCTTTGTTCGGGTGTGAATCCACGCCGTTCTTCGTACCTCACAGAGCGGCCCGGAGTTTTCGGAGCGCGCGATCGATTATCGTGTATGTGCGTCGTTGGCCACCTAAGTTCAAACGTTCTGATATCTGACGTGCCGACCAGCCGCGCCGGAATCGCAAATCGATGACTCGTTGTTCCAGGATGGGCAGCTCGGAAATCAGCTCGCGGAGGCGATCGGCCTTCTGCTCTATTTCACTTTCTATTAGTCGGACATCCGGTGTGCTATTACGAGCTCTATCCTCATATTCCAATCTCGCGTGAATCATATACTCGAGCATCCGATAATTTGCGGTGCCTGCTTTTATCGACTCGTGCTCCTTGTCGAGCTGGCTCAGATATCTTTTGTCGATACACCGCTCGATCCGGTCGATCGATTCAATGATGTCGTCCGTTTCCGCGGGGTGCCCATTCCAGTTGAGCGTATGAAGCACGATTTCCAACGGAAAACGTTCCACAAAAACAAGACGCAGGACCTGCTTATCGAACTCGGACAGTTCATCGTACCCACGCGGCGTGCGCCGCCTGCCGTAACGCACTCTCACAAAATCAGCCACTCGCCGCCTCGCCACTACGATCAGCCAGGTGGAGAGCTGGGATTCACCCCGATAGTTCGAGAGCCCGCCGTTGTAAAGCTCCTTCAGTATGTCGACGTAAACGTTTCGCGTATCGTCTTCGTCTGCAATGAACAAATGGCGGCGAACGACGTGATAGATCAGCCCCGAATATCGCTCGAGGAATAGGTGCCACGCCGGCTCGCTCCCGGCGGCAATCTGCTCCACGAGTTTGAGAGATTCTTTGCTTTCGTGGTTCCCCTCGCGGGGTACGTTGCGATTGCCTCGAGGTTTCATAGCCGCATCCAGATAGCGGAATCACGCGGAGCTATTTTGCACTCCGCACGCTGCAATGATGTAGGGTTTTATATAATTATACAACACGCACAAAAGGTATGGTAGTAATATCACTCCGTACGCAAACTTTTTTTCGCCATCACGACACAACGAAAAAAGTTTTCGTAATCTCTGGCTCTTGTCCGACCACTTTCTTTATCTCCCCCTATCGCTTGCACGAAAACCACCCAAGAGACGCGATTGCGTGATATAATGCTTCAATGCGACATTTTCGCCCCAACCATCAGCGCCGCGAGACCAATCACGTCTCCAATGTTGTAGGCTACAGGTATCCGCAAGGCGTTGCTGTGCGGGCACTCCTCGGCGTCTTGTTCACGTTGCTCTTGTGTGCCTGTTCCAATCGAAGCGACGAGCTGCCCGAGTTCTTGTCTTCACTGCCACCCGAGCTTGCCCGCCACTTGATCGCGAGCGACGACAGTACGCTCGTACGATTCGGTCGTGAAGCCGGGTTCGACCTGCTCGTCTATGCGATCTGGGATTTGGAGCAATACGGGGCGACGGTGGACCTGAACACATACAAACGTTGCGCTTCGCAATTGATGAACTGCCAAAGACGCATCGCGCTCATACTGCACTCGGAGTACCATTTTGGCATGTCTCTCGAGCACCAGGAATTTATGGAGGGTTTATCGCCCGAAAGACGCGTGACGCTTACAAAACTCCGAAGAGAACTAATATCGATCTTTGCCGATACATCGCTAACGATTAGCGACAAGATCGAGAAAGCGCAACGATACAAACGAGAGTTGGAAACACACGACGATGTTTTTTGGTTACCGATGAGCCTGAACTTGCTGGCTAATCTTTATTCGAACATCGGTGACGAGGAAGCCGAGTGGCGCTACCGCCGGGCGGCATATGAGGGATTCAAGGCGTTGGGGCCAAATCCCATGACATGCCAGTTGCTCGGTGTTTTTGGCGCGCACTATGAGTCGGTTGGCAAGATTGATTCGATGGTCATCTGTTATGACGAGGCGCTGGAGATCGCGCAGCAAATCCGAGCACCCCATCAAGTAGGTCGGATCAAAACGTTTTATGCCGCTCACTACGGCCGTCTCGGGCGGCTCTCGCTCGCTCACGATCTTTACACGCAGGCGATGGATCTATGCCGTGAGTACAAAGGACGGTACATCGAGATACGGTTTGTCGTGGATGCGATGAGGTTCTATGCTCGGCTCGGTTGCTGGCAGATCGTCGAGCGTCTGCTGCGCCGGCTTCATGTGCTGCAGCACAAGTATGAAGAGGAGTTGGACGGGATCGCGACCGTGTATCTGCTGCGGGGCGACTTGCTCGAGGCGCGCATGTTGATGGCTCGCGGTGACGTCTTGGGGGCGGAGGCCATTATGAATCGCATCCGCGATCCGATTGAGGTGCTGCCCTATCGAACCGAACAGCCATCACTCTTGTACTACTGGGCCGTGGGGCTTGTCGACAACGGCCACGCGGTGCGGGCGCTGGAGATCATCGAGAAAGGGTACCAACGCTCCGTTGGGGCACGGCTGCCACGGATGACGGCGCGATTCGCTCTGCTGCGTGCGCGCGCCGAACTGCAGGCTGGCCGGCTGGGAGATGCGAGCGCATCAATCGGACAATTCGACGAGCTCTCTCACGGGAATGAACAGGTCCTCCGAAGAGAGCTCGTATGGAGGGATGCGCTGCTGGGTCGCGTGGCGCTCGAGTCGGGCAACACGGATAGTGCGTGGAGAACTCTCGAGGAGGGAATGGAGCGGTTGAGAATGACGTTGTCTCATATGGACGCGAGCGCACACAGCTATCTATGGCTCGGGGCGTGCGAAGTCCTAAGGCAGTTGATGCAGGACCTGACCGCCGGCGATCCCCATCTGGGGTATGGTGCAGAGCTCTACTGGCGTGATTTCTATCGTTGGATAGGTAACAACGCGGATAATGGTCCCGGTCCGGCCTCCGTGGGCGATGGTGCTAAGTTGGGCGGTAGGGGGCGATTGGTCCCGTCGGGTGCCTCGCTGGCCGAGCGCTTTCGCTTGCGGGCTAGCGCAACGACTGCGAGGGTAATGGAATTGAACGCCGTACACAGTGTCTATGTCGTGCGCCATGATTCGCTCTGGTGCTGGACCAACTCGCAAGGTACGATTCGCCGCGATGTCATTGGCGCTTCTGTCGAGGAGGTGCGTGAGCATATCAGCGGTGCGTGGAGCTTATTGTCCACAGACCCGGGTGATGAAACGGATCATGTCCCCGCACAGCTTGTGGACGATCTGCGAAGGCTCGCTCGTTGGTTGCTGCCCCACGAGGTTCGCGATACAGGTCATGGAGCTCCTCGGCTGTTTCTCGTATCGAGCGATGGTTTCCTCAACCGTGTGCCTTTCGAGACGTTCGATGTGGGTGAGCGAGACGAATACATTCCGCTTCTCGCGAACTGGGATGTTGCCTATCTCCGCCATGCCGAGGCAGTCTCCGGATTCGAGGACAGGAGCGAGCTGCAGACGAGTGCCGGCATCATCCTGGTCGGGACAAAGCCGTCGCGAGAGCTGCAAAGACGCTATCCGCTACCACGCCTCAAGGAAGCGGCGGCCGAGGGATGGGCCGTCGCGGGGCTGTACCCTGGCGCGACACTCTTCGAGGGCAAACATGCGACAAAGGCCAATCTCGAATCGACCTGGCAAAATGCCGAGATTATCTATCTCGCTGTGCATACACTTCGTGATCCCCAGGTGCCCTACCTGATGCTGATTCCCGTTGCGCAACCGGACGCCCATCAGGGTCCCGACGCCAACTATCTCGATATCGCTGACATCCGGGCCGCCGATATGAGCCGATGCCGAGTAGTTTTTATGTCGGGCTGCTCAACCGGAGCTCCGTACACCGACTCGGTTGCGGAGGGACCCAGCCTCGGTGATGCTTTTCTCGATGCCGGCGCCAGCGCGGTCGTTCAAACATTCTGGGATGTGCGGGATGACACGGCCCGGGAGCAGATGACACAATTTCTACAACGATGGAGAAATCGAGGAGCCCTTCCCATTCAAGCCCTCAACGACTCACGACGAGAGATGCTTTACGGATCGCGACACGTACGTCACCCGTTCATCTGGGCAGCGTATGCAATCGCGATCGGTGGCTTGTAGCTTTATATTCGGTAACGCATATTTCCTGTCCGACTATTACTAGTGACAATTGCATGGGCCCCTTCGCCCGTGTTTGCCACTCGTGGCACTCCCGCTCAAGTTGATCGCTAGCAAGAGCGAACCCGTAGGGTGAAAATATTCAGCCCATATCCAACTCACCAGCTTTCCTTTAGTTACATCTCCTAAGAACATCCCGATCTCAGCCGGTTGACAGAACGTGCCTGGCATCTAATAATGCTCATTTTTTATCCAACACAC
>JABAOH010000317.1_pt1 | contig 42608 bp, 41 predicted proteins | sample 7062181 | NCBI WGS metagenome assembly JABAOH01 (sample SAMN14538630, study PRJNA623070) | marine sediment metagenome | biome: marine biome [ENVO:00000428]; feature: marine pelagic biome [ENVO:01000023]; material: deep marine sediment [ENVO:00002113]; isolation source: pool of 5 deep marine... | reverse complement strand
GGTCACAACGCGATTGGGGAACTTGTCGGAGGTCGCCGTATTGCGTCCAGTCGAGACGTTAAGCACGTCCAACATCGTCTTCATCTCGAGTCCTTGCGACAGGCCGAAACAGACGGCCTCGCTGGTGCCAGCCATTGCCAACCCCGACAAAAAGTTGTTCGCCAGCTTCATAGCCTGGCCCTGTCCGGGTTGCGCGCCCACGTGGAAGGGGTTCTTCGACATCGCCTTGAGCGCCGGGAACAATCGTTCATAGCTCTGTGCCGAGCCGGCAAACATGGTCGAAATCGTCGCCGCGGCGGCACCCGCCACACCGCCGGATACCGGCGCATCGATGTACTCCACACCCGCGGCTGCCAAAGACTGGGCGATCCTGCGCGCGGCCTCGACGCCGATGGTGGACGTGTCGACAACGCACGCCGTGAGGCGTCCCTCGGCGCCGGCGATTTCTTGCGCAACGCTGGCGCTGGCGGCCCCGTCGGGCAGGCTTAAGAAAACAGTCTCGGCACGGCTGGCGACTTCGTCCGTCGACGCCGCCACTTGGGCACCAGGCGGGGCGCGCTCTGCTGTACCGGCCGCGTCAAAGGCCACCAACGCATGGCCGGCTTTGGCCAGATTAGCCGCCATGTGACGACCCATATTACCCAGACCGATGAAACCGATGAGTCCTTCGCTTTTCATTTGAAAACCTTTGATAACTAGGTGGCCACCACCAAAATCGCCAAGACCTTGCTTGTGGTGATGCGTTGAGAAAGGTTTTGCGCTTTGCGCTAACTAAAGAATCACATGAACGCGAGTGTCCTGCTCAGACGACTCCCTTGCGCCGTAGCGCATCGATGTCGGCGCTCGCCAGTCCGAGACGTTCACCGAGTATCTGGTCGGTGTGCGTGCCAATCTCCGGACCCGGCCACTGCGTCGCACCTGGTGTCCGATCCAGCACGGGAACGATCGCGGGGATCTTCAGCGGCCGCCCCTGTACGTCGACCTGCTCGAATAGACCGCGCGCCACGAAGTGGGGATCTTGCATCATGTCTGCCACACTGTAGATCGGACCCGAGGGCACGGCGGCCTCGGCGAGTTTATCGAGCACCTCGCTGGCATCGAGCGTCTTCGTCCAGGCGGTGATCGCCTCATCGATCTCGTCCTCATGCGCCACGCGGCCTGCGTTGTTGGCAAAGCGAGGATCCTCTGCCATCTCGGGGCGCCCGGCTGCACGCATGAGGCGCTGAAAAATCGAGTCGCCATTGCCGCCGATTATGACGTACTTGCGGTCACGGCAAAGATAGGTGTTCGTCGGGACGATCCCGGTCAGGGTCGAGCCCGACGGGCCGCGCACCGCTCCGGCACCGTCATACTCCGGCACCACCGATTCGAGCATGTTGAACACCGCCTCGTAGATCGCCACATCGACGACCTGACCGGCAGCGCGAGGTGCGCGGTTGCGCTCAAACAACGCCAACAAGATGCCGAGCGCGGCGTGCAGGCCGGCCAGGGTGTCGCCCATGCTCAGGTTCGTCCGTACCGGCGGTCTGTCGGGGAAGCCGTTGACATAACGTAAACCGCCGATGCCTTCGCACACCGATGCGAAGCCCGGGCGCGACGCGTATGGACCGCTTTGCCCAAAGCCCGATATGCGCGCGTAGACCAGGCCCGGGTTCACTGCCTTAAGCTCCTCCGGCCCGAGACCCCATTTCTCCATGGTTCCAGGACGAAAATTCTCTATCAACACGTCGGCCTGCTCCGCTAGCCGCCGCGCAAGTTGCTGGCCTTCGGCACTGCGCAAATCAAGCGTGACCGACTTCTTGTTGCGACCGAGGCTGCGCCACCACCACGAGACACCCTGTTCATCCAGCAGCCGCCACACGCGCAGCGGGTCTCCCGTCCCGGGCGGCTCAACCTTGATGACCTCGGCGCCGAAGTAGGCGAGAATGCACCCGGCGAAAGGGCCGGCGATCAACTGTCCCAGCTCGAGCACCTGGATCCCGTCCAGCGGTCTTGGAGCCGATTGCGTGTCGCTCATAGCTAACAGCATCCTTCAGCGTCGTGAGCGGCCATTTTAGTAAGCCTGGGCGGTTCGGGCCACTACCGGCGAAGCAGTTACTATAGACTTCGACCATTGGGAGGCAAACCCATGAACGATTCTGGCAGCACGACAACCGTGCGCTGCCCTGAACGGGTCACGATCATGGACGTGGGCCCGCGCGACGGCCTGCAGAACGAGCCCTACCTGCTGGCGACCGAACAGAAGATTCGACTGATCGAGGGGCTCGTGGCTGCCGGTGTCAAGTGGATCCAGGCAACCTCATTCGTACATCCGAAGGTGGTGCCGCAAATGGCCGATGCGGCCGAGGTCGTGGCGGGCCTGCCGCGGGGCGACGATGTGCGTCACTTTGCGCTCATTCCCAATGAACGGGGTTACGAGCGCGCGCTCGCCGCCGGACTCAAGCACATCAGCCTGGTGCTAAGCGCCACCGAGACCATGAATCAAAAAAACCTCAACATGTCAGTGGCCGAGAGCATGAGGATCGCCGGACATTTGCTGCAACGCGCCCGTAGCGATGGCGTGATGGTACGCGTTGACGTGTCGGTGGCCTTCGTCTGCGCTTACGAAGGCGCCGTTGATCCACAGGTCGTCATCCAACAAAGCGACGCGCTGTACGCCCTGGGTGCGGACCAGGTCTGTCTGTGTGACACCACCGGCCGTGCGGATCCTCGGCAGGTCGCCTATTTATTTGATCAGGTGCGCCACACTCACGGCAGCGAACGCCTGGCTGGACACTTCCACAATACCTACGGCATGGCGCTTGCCAACACCTTGGCGGCCATTCAGCAGGGGATCGCATTTTTCGATACGTCGGTCGGCGGTCTCGGGGGCTGTCCGTACTCCCCGGGTGCCAGCGGCAATACGGCCACGGAAGATCTCGTCCATATGCTTGCGCACATGGGCATAGAAACGGGAATCGATCTGGAGAAGCTGTGCGATGTAAGCGAATTCGTGCGGGAGTTTTCCGGGAACATACCGCCGAGCGCATACTACCGCGCGACGCGCATCAAGAAGGTGCCCGAAGCGACCGTTACACAGGCATCTTAGATAAAACTAGTCGCGCCGCAGTTTCGGATCGAGCACGTCGCGCATCCCGTCGCCGAACAGATTGAATCCGAACACGGCGAACGAGATAGCGAGCCCCGGGAAGATCGACACCCACGGCGCGCTCTCGAGGAATTCCTCGGCACCGCCTTTGAGCATCAGACCCCATGCCGGCGTCGGATCCTGGACGCCCATGCCGAGGTAGGACAACACCGCCTCGAGCAGGATCGCCTGGCCGACAAAGGTCGTCAGCATGATCAGGTAGGGCGCCATGACGTTGGGCACCATGTGCCGCAGGATGATGCGCGCGTTACTGAAGCCGAGCGCACGCGCCGCGTCCACATAGGGAATCTCACGGATCGCCAGCGCGCTTGAGCGCACCACGCGGGCGCACTGAGGGATAAACGGAATGGTGATGGCTATGATTACGTTCTGTGTGCCCGGACCCAGCGTAGCGACTACCGCCAGTGCCATGATGATCAGCGGGAAGGCCATGAACACGTCGACGATGCGCTGCGACACGAGGTCAAAGATGCCGCCGAAGTAGGCGCTCGCCACGCCCAGAATCAGCCCGCCGGTGGCGCCGAGAAAGGCCGCCGTCAATCCAATGGTCAGTGCCGTGCGCGCACCGTACATGACGCGGGTGAGAATATCGCGACCAAACTCGTCCGTGCCCATCCAGTGCGACGCGTCCGGCGGCTGCAACATGCTGGCAAGATCGTTGGCGACAGGATTGTAGGGCGAGATGAGACCGGCCAATATCGCCGACATGCCCATGATAATGACGACGAACGCACCCGCAGCACCGAGTGGCTGCTTGCGCACCAGTTGTCGCAGTCGCGCACCAACCGGTGTTCTCAGTTGTTCCAGTTCAGCGGCGTCGAAGGCGGCTTGGGGTGTGGCCATGGGTCTACCTTCCTATCTAGGCATAGCGGATGCGCGGGTCCAGCCAGGCATACAGGACATCGACGACGAGGTTCGTGGCGACAAAGATCAACACGACCAGCATCACGAGTTGTTGCGTGAGGGCGAAATCCTGATTGCCCACTGCATCGACGAACAGCTTGCCGAGACCGTTGAGATTGAACACCTGCTCGGTAACCACCAGGCCGCCGATTAGAAAGGCGAACTCGATGGCAATGAGGGTCACGACCGGCAACAGGGCATTCTTTAACGCATGACGGTTGATGATGAGCTTATTTATCAGGCCCTTGGCCCGAGCAGTACGAATATAGTCTTCGCGCAACACCTCGAGCATGGCCGAGCGTGTCATGCGCGTGACGACCGCCGAGTAGCGGTAGCCGGTCGCCACCGCCGGCCAGATGAGCTGCGCCAGGTTGCCCAGCGGATCTTCGAACGGCGAGACATAGTTGATCGGCGGCATCCACCCTTCGCCGAACCAGGCTTGGGTGACGATCAACAATCCCAGGATAATCATAATGCCCAGCCAAAACGAGGGAACGGCGATACCGGCGATGCTAAATGCGCGCACGGCATAATCCATCCACGTGTCCTGCTTGACGGCGGAGATGATGCCGAGCGGGATTGCAAGCGCCGCGGCCACAAACGTGGCCATAATCGCCAGCTGTAAGGAAAGCTTGAAGCGGATAGCGATCTCGTGGGTAATCGGCTGCTGGGTCCACATCGACTTGCCCAAGTCGCCGGTGAAATAGCCGCCGACGAAATCGAGGAACTGGCTATCGAGTGCGAGGATTTTTGGTTTGTTGAGACCCAGTTCTTCCTGGCAGATGGCGATGGCCTCCGGGTCGGCGTATTGACCGGTACCCGCCATGCGAACCTCGCACACGTCGCCCGGCAACAACCGGAGCAAGAAAAATATCAGCACCGCTGCCCCGGCCAGGGTCGGCAGCATCAGCAACAGGCGTTTGACGATGTAGGCGTACATCGCAGACAGCGAGCCGGCATCCCCCTAAGGGGGATGCCGGCATCGGCGTTTACATCAACTTCTTGTCCAACCAGACGTTGTCGAGCTGCTGGTTGAGGTAGTGGCTCGGCGCGATCTTCCACCCCTTCACGTAGGAGCGGTGTGGATTGATCTTGTACCACCACAGCGTAATGATCTCGGTTACGTGCTCATCCAGTGCGCGCTTCTCGTACTGCCGCATGATGGCGCGCTGTCCCTTGACGTCGCCCGTCTGAATGAGGTTGTCGTACATGTCTTCGAGCTTTTTGTCCTCGCACTGCCCGTAGTTATTGCCGGCACTGCACAGGAACTTGGACACGTCCGCAATCGGGTTGACCACCGACTGGCAGTTGAAGTCGATCGACACGTCGTACTCGTGCGACTTGCGCAGCGTGGCGTAGAACTGTGGCGTCGGCCGCACGGTCTGCTTGGTCGTCACGCCGATCTTGGTCCACTGATCGATCAACCAGGTGCCGACCACCTTGTAGGGCTGGTCGACGTCACGATTGTTGTAATCGACCGTCAGATTGCTTGCCCCCGCCTCGGCCAGCAGCTTCTTGGCTTCGGCACGCGATTTCTCGATATCGGGCCCATAACCGGCGATCTGCTGCAGCTCCTGCTTGTTCGCCGCCAGCGGATGACCCGGGAAGACCACGCCCCCGACCGTCTTCACGATGGCGATTCGAGAGAGATAAGCTGAGCCGCCCCAGCGGTCGATACCCAATGTCAATGCCCGGCGCACGCGCGCATCGTCAAAGGGCTTGCGCTTGTGATTCGGCGTGGCCAGTAGCACGCAGTTCCAGTCGCTTTCCTGCACAGTGATCTTGTCGCCTAGGGCAGCGACGAGATCATCGCGGGCCTTGGGCGGAAAGCCGCGGAACTCGATGGCGGCGCGGTTGCCGCGGATCGACTGGATGCGCACCGACATCTTCTTGGCGATGATCGCCTTGAAGCCGTCGAGGTAGGGCTGATTCTTGTGATGGTAATTCGGGTTCTTCTTGCCCTCGACGAAGGCGCCCGGCTGGTGCTGCACGAACATGAACGGGCCGGTGCCGTTGACATTATTCTCGTGCCAATTGTAGCCGTGCGTATCCAGGTCCTTCTTGCTGTAGACCCAGTTATACGGTGCCGCCACCGCGGGCATGAACGCACCGGACGGGAACTTCAGCTTGAAGACCACCGTGTAGTCGTCCGGCGCCGACACCGACTCGACCATCTTGTAGAAGGTCTTGCGGGCGCTCGGCACCCCTTCGGGCGGGGAGATGATCTTCTTATAGGTCGCGACGACGTCATGCGCCGTCAACGGCGTGCCGTCGTGAAACTTGATGCCTTGGTGGATCTTGAAGGTGTAGGTCTTGCCGCCGTCGGTCGGTTTTGGAACCTTGCCCTTGCACAGATCACAAACGAAGTCGGTCGGTGAGGACGGGTTCTTGGGGTTCACCCGGATCAGCAGGCTGTAAAACGGCGCGTAGGGATGAATGACGGCATACGTCGTCTCCCGGTGCGCATCCTTGGACGGCGCCTCGCCGGCGACGACGAAATTCAGGATACCCCCCTTGTCGACGGCCCAAGCGCTGCCCATGCCGCTCAGGCCGAAGGCGAGACCCGCGACCGTCGCCATGGCGATTCTCAATGTGAAACGCTTCATACTGCCCTCCTTATACTCACTGTGGCGTCAATATCGAAAAAGCCTGTCCCTGTGCTCTCTCGACCCATTCCCGGATCAGAATCCGGCGAATTCCCGCTATTGCTTTGTTATTCAGAGGCTTGTCTTCCCAGCCGCCCGCGGCTCTATGTTCCACCGATCACCGGCCATTTGCAACACCCGTTTACGGCCATCAACCGCGGACCAAAGATCCCCTGCCCGTTAGACGCGCGGACAGGCCACATAATGGCCGGATCCCAATTCACGCAGCTCGGGCACCTCGACCCGGCAACTGTCCACCGCCAGCGGACAGCGCGGATGAAAGACGCAGCCTCTCGGGGGATTGATGGGGCTCGGGACCTCGCCCTTGAGAACTTGATGCCCGCGCTGCGCCTCGACCGTGGGATCGGGCACGGGTACCGCTGACAGCAGCGCCTGCGTATACGGGTGCCGCGGGTTATCGAACAGCTCGTCGGACTCGGCGANNCCCAGATACATCACCGCCACGCGGTTGCACAAATGATGCACGACGCTCAGATCATGGGCGATGAACAGGTAGGTCAGATGGAATTCTTCGCGCAGATCTTCCAGCAAGTTGATGACCTGCGCCTGAATCGACACATCGAGCGCCGACACCGCCTCGTCGCAAATGATGAACTCCGGCTTCAGCGCCAGCGCCCGCGCAATACCGACCCGTTGTCGCTGGCCGCCGCTCATTTCGTGCGGGTAGCGGTCGGCAAATTTAGTCGGCAGACCGCAAACGGAAAGCAACTCGGCGATGCGCTTGCGCCGTTGCGCCGCATCTGGCGCGACGCGGTGCACGCGCATCGGCTCGCCGAGAATCTCTCCGACCTTCATACGCGGATTGAGCGAACTGTACGGATCCTGGAATATCACTTGGATCTTCTGCCGCCAAGGCACCAATTCCTTGTGATCGAGTTTTTCCAGATTAACGCCCTCAAAGACGATCTCGCCGCTCGTCGGCTTCTCGAGTTGCAGGATGCAGCGCCCGGTGGTGGTCTTGCCGCAGCCCGATTCACCGACCAGTCCCAGGGTTTCGCCTCTAGCGATGGTAAAACTGACCCCATCCACGGCCTTGACGTTACCGATGGTCCGGCGGATGACAATGCCCTCGGTGACAGGGAAGTACTTCTTCAGGTTGCGCACATCGACAAGGGTTTCACCCTTGCCAACGGCCTTTTGCGCTGGCGCATTCATCTGTGCACTCACGACACTGCCTTCACTGCATCGCCCAACTCGTGCTTGCGAAAACAAGCCGCCATTTGACCGTCGCCAACGTGCTCGAGCGGTGGAATTGCGCGGGCGCACTGATCAACGGCCCAACGGCAGCGCGGCCGGTAGGCGCAACCATCGTCCAACTTGGTCAGGTCGGGCGGTTGGCCTTCGATCGGAATGAGCCGCTTTCCGCGATGCTGGTCCATCCGCGGCACTGAAGCGAGCAGGCCGATGGTATACGGATGTTTGGGGCGGTGGTAAATCTGCTCCGCTGTTCCTTCTTCAACAATCTTGCCTGCATACATCACGTTGACGCGATCGGCATAACGCGCCACGACGCCGAGGTTGTGCGTGATGACAATGAGCGCCACGCCAAGACGCCGGGTCAAATCCTTCATCAGCTCCAGGATCTGTGCCTGAATGGTCACGTCGAGCGCTGTCGTCGGCTCATCGGCTATGATCAGCTTGGGCTCACAACTAAGTGCGAGCGCGATCATCACGCGCTGGCGCATGCCGCCGCTGAAGTGGTGCGGATACTGCTTCAATCGGCGCGCGGGGTCGGAGATGCCGACCATGCGCAGCAACTCGGCGGCACGCTTGTCAGCTTGTTCACCGGTCATGCCGAGGTGAGTTTGCAGGGTCTCGGTGAGCTGCAGGCCGATACTGAGCACAGGGTTCAGCGAGGTCATGGGCTCCTGGAAGACCATGGCGATCTGATGGCCCCGCACCTCCCGAATTTCGGCATCACTCAACTTCAGCAGGTCTTGCCCCATGAAACGGATGCTGCCGCCGACGATACGCCCGGGCGGCCACGGAATGAGTCGGAGCACAGACAATGCGCTCACCGACTTGCCACAGCCGGACTCGCCCACCAGGGCGACCGTCTCACCTTCGTTGACGTCGTAGGACACATCATCCACAGCACGCACGACGCCGGCAGAGGTGAAAAACTGGGTTTGGAGATTTTCGATCTCGAGTAGCTTTGCCATGGCTTAATAGCGGCCTTCTTCATAGCGGCCTTCTTCTACTACGGGCGCTTCAAGACCTGTTGGGGATAGACGGTAGGGATTCCCCGCCGGAATGTCAATCGTGGCCCTAATCCGACGGTCCCGGCGCAGGCTTGGCAAGGACCGCGGGCACGGGCATCCGCTCACGGGGCAACAGCCAGGCAGTCACAGCCACCACCACGGCGAGGCCGGTTAGCACCGCAAAAAACCAGAAGAAGCCGCCGCTCAGCTCATGGATCACGGCCACCATCGGCACCGCCAGCGCCCCGACACCCAGCGCCAACACGAACTTGGCCCCGAAGGCCGTTCCCCGCCACCGACTGGGGGAAAAACGCGCCAGCAAGACATTTTCAACGGGCACGGCGCTCGTATTAAGGAATAGCGCCGTGCTCACCACCAGCAGCAGCGCGAGCTCCTCCAGGTAGGCAGCCATGACCCATAAAGGCGCCAACACGAGATAGCTGAGTGCATAGACCGCACGCGGGGAGTAGCGATCTGCGAGATGGCCGCCCAGAACTTGTGCGCCCGCCGCCAGCAGATAAACCGCGGATACCAGACCACCCGCGCCCAGCGCGGTACCGCCGGTGATCGTCGAAACGCGTTCGGCAAAAACTTTCGGCAGCGCGGTCGAAATCGCTTGGAACATGATGCCGGCACACAACATGGTCACCGACAATACGATGAATGCGCGCAATCGATCATTGCGCGACGCCTCGACCCTCGGGTGTCGGTCGCTCTTCACCTCCACCAGGCGCCCCAGACGCACACAGAGCGCCATGGCCAAACCGGTACCCAGCGCCACGACGCCTGGAATGATGAATGCCGCGCGCCAGCTAACAAGGTCTGTCAGCACGCCAGCGATCAACCCGGCCCCGGCAACCCCCAGGCTGCCGAAGATACCGTTGACCCCCAGCGCCTTGCCGGGATTGACCGCATTGCGCAGCAACCAGGCCATACCTACGGGGTGGTAGATCGACGCGAACAGACCGATCAGCGCCAACCCCACGGCAATACCAAGCGGTGTCGACATGAGCCCGGTCAGAATGGACGCGGCGCCAAGCCCGATAAAGAACACCAGCATCATGCCCACCATGCTCCAGCGGTCGCCGAGCCATCCCGCAGGCAGCGCGCCGACCCCGAACAGGACGTAGCCGACGGTGAGCAACGCGATCAGCTCCCCATAGCTCATGTGCAGCTCGCTCTCCAGCGCCAGCACCACGGTCGGATACAGCAGCATGAATATGTGCGAGTAACTGTGGCCCAGGTTGGAGAAGAGTTGCGCGAGCCGCGGCGAGGTCCGTGGGCGCGAGGCGAGGCTATTGCTCATGAATGACGCCGAACTTTCGCTGGCGGTATCGGTCCGTGTAGGAACACACGCAGACGGCATGGTGCCACGCCGGCTGGAGCCTCACAAGCACGGCCGCGGCGTGCCTGGGCGTCGGGACGCGGACTTGAAAACCGCAGCATCGGTCCCTATATCGCGGGCAACGAGCGAAGGGCGGCAACATTAGGTTGATTGTGTAAAATTCGCAATCGGCGCGAGTGCCAGAGGCCTAAAGGGATGCGCATGGACGGACAGCCCGAAACACGTCCGCGTGACCGCTCGGCACCATCGGCGTCGGCTCTCGGCGCGCCATGTGCGCAGCCCGCACTCTGCAGCCCTCAGTGCTGACTGGGTGGCTGCAGCGAACGAGGAAAGCGTTATGTCAGCGATGGTCGAAATAAAGAACCTTTGCAAGCGCTTTGGTCCCATTGTCGCCGTGGACGACATTTCCTTTGCGGTTGATGTCGGCGAGGTGTTGGGATTTCTGGGGCCCAATGGGGCCGGTAAATCGACCACGATGAAAATGATTACCGGCTTCCTGGCCCCTGACGCAGGCAGCGTGTTCGTGGGCAACGACGACATTGCCAAAGCGCCGATCAAGGTCAAGAAACGCATCGGTTACCTCCCAGAAGGGGCGCCGCTTTACGGCGATATGACCCCTTACGCTTTTCTGGACTTCGTTGCCGAGGTCCGCGGCTTAAGCGGTAACAAGAAACGCCAGCGTATCCACGACATCATCGAGAAGGTACATCTGGAACACGTTCTCGCACAGCCTATCTCCACGCTGTCAAAGGGCTTCAAACGTCGGGTGGGGCTGGCGCAGGCGATCTTGCATGACCCCGAGGTGTTAATCCTGGACGAGCCCACCGATGGACTCGATCCCAACCAGAAACACGAGGTGCGCGCGCTAATCAGGAACATGGCCAAGAAAAAGGTCATTGTTCTCTCCACCCACATCCTGGAAGAAGTCGAAGCCGTGTGTACTCGCGCCATCATTATTGCGCGCGGCAAGCTCGTGTGTGACGGCACGCCGGCGGAGCTCGAGGCACGTTCGCCGCTGCACAATGCCATTACCTTGGCCGTGCGCGGAGATACGGCCAACGGGACGCAACAGGCTTTGCGTCATCTCTCTGGGGTAGACGCTGTAGAGATACTCGGCGAGCTGGATGGCGTGGCTCGCTTGCAGATCTATCCGAAAAACGGCCAGTCGATCGTTAACAGCGTGAGTGCCGCAGTGCGCGAGCACGGATGGAAGATCGAGGAATTGCGGGTTGAACGCGGCCGCTTGGACGAAGTATTTCGTGCGATCACGACCGGCGAGCCGTCCAGTCCTTAGGATCACGGAGCATGGCGAATATCTGGATCATCTTTAAACGCGAGCTGTCGGGCTACTTCATGACTCCGATCGCGTACGTCTTTATCGTCATATTCCTGTTCTTGAGCGGGATGTTCGCGTTTTATCTCGGCAATTTCTTCGACCGCGCACAGGCCGACCTTGACCCGTTCTTTACCTTCCACCCGTGGCTGTATCTGTTCGTCATCCCCGCGCTGTCGATGCGTCTTTGGGCTGAGGAGCGGCGTAGCGGCACCATCGAACTGCTGCTGACTCTGCCGATCACGACGTGGCAGGCGGTACTGGGCAAATTTCTTGCTGCCTGGGTTTTCACGGCGATCGCGCTGGCGCTCACATTTCCAATCTGGTGGACTGTCAACTATCTCGGTGAGCCCGATAACGGCGTGATCTTTGCCAGTTACATCGGCAGCCTGTTGATGGCGGGCGCCTTTCTCGCGATCGGCGCGTGTATATCCAGCCTGACGCGCAATCAGGTGATTGCCTTTGTCATCACCGCAGTGGTCTGCCTGTTATTCGTGCTCAGCGGCTATCCGTTGGTGCTCGATTTCTTCAGGGGCTGGGCGCCTGAGTTTCTGATACAGGTGATCAGTTCGTTCAGTTTTCTCAGTCATTTCACCTCGATCACCAAAGGGGTGATCGATTTGCGAGACTTCGTCTACTTTGCATCCTTTATAGTGTTCTGGCTGTTTGCCAACGCCGTGCTGATAGAAATGAAGAAGGCCGACTGAGATGAAAGGATTGCGGTCATGAGCTCCAAGTGGCTGACGGCAACGGGTCTAGGGCTGGCAGTAGTGCTGCTGCTGGCTGTGAACATTTTCAGCAACGCGGTCTTCACCTCCATGCGCGCCGATTTGACCGAGGGCAAACTTTACACCCTGACCGAAGGCACCAAAAGCATGCTCGGTGGTCTCGCCGAGCCCGTGCGCCTGCGTCTGTTCCTCTCGGAGCAATTGGCGACCCGCCTGCCGCGCATCAATAGTTATGCCAAGCGGGTGCGCGAGCTGCTCGGCGAGTATGAGCGCACGGCGGGAGGCAAATTGGCCGTCGAGGTCATCGATCCCGAGCCGTTCTCGCCAGATGAGGATCGCGCCGTCGGTTACGGACTGCGTGGTATTCCTTTGGATGAGGAGTCGACCTTCTACTTCGGACTCGTCGCCACAGGTTCGACCGATGAAGAAAAGACGATCGCGTACCTGACGATCGATCGCGAGGAGTTTCTGGAGTACGACCTCAGTCGGCTCATTTACCAAGTCGCCAATCCCAAGCAGAAGGTCGTGGGTCTCATGAGCTCGCTGCCGATGACCGGTGCAGATCCGCGGGCCGCCATGATGGGCCGCCGGCCACAAGAGTGGATGGTCCTCGAGCAGATGCGCCAGCTGTTCGACGTCAGAACGCTGGACAACAACATCAGCGAGATACCAGCGGAAGTGGATGTGCTGATGGTCGTACACCCGAAGGACCTGAAGGAGCCGACCCTGTACGCCATCGACCAGTTCGTCTTGCGCGGTGGCCGGGCGTTGTTTTTTGTCGACCCTCACCCGGAAGCCGATCAGGGACCGCCGAGCGTGACGGCCACGACGACACGCGCCGGGCGCGGGTCCGAGATCAGCAAGCTGTTCAACGCCTGGGGTATCGAGCTTGTGCCCGGCAAAGTGGTGGGCGATCTGCAACTGGCTACACGCGTGCAGTTTGAGCACGAGGGCCGGCTGGTGATGCTGGACTACCCGGTGTGGATCAATCTGCCGCCCGAGCTGTACAGTCGCGAGGACATCGTCACTGCGAGTCTGATCGGCCCGCTTCGTCTCGGCACGCCCGGCCATCTCTTGAAAAAAGACGGTGCAGGCACGCAGTTGGCTCCGTTGATGGAGTCTACGGTCAATGCCGCGCTTATCGGCACGGAAAAACTCGGCATCTTTAGCGACCCACAAGACACGGTACGCGACTACAAACCCGACGGTAAGCGCTACGTGCTGGCCGCGCGCGTCACCGGGCCCGCCATCAGCGCTTTTGCCGACGGCGCCCCCAAAGGCAACGAATCGAAAGCCGAAACGGAAAGCCAGAAAGCCGCTGCAAATGAAAAAGCCGCCTCGGGCCCCGAGCATCTTGCCAAATCCAAGCAGGATATTAATGTGATCGTGATTGCCGATAGCGATCTGCTGCAGGACACCTTCTGGGTGCAGGTGCAGGACTTTCTCGGCAATCGCATCGCTATTCCCAACGCCGCCAACGGCGCGTTGGTTGTCAACGCGCTGGATAACCTCACGGGCAGCAATGATCTCATCAGCATCCGCAGTCGCGGCCGCTTTACGCGTCCGTTCACACGCGTCAATGCACTGCGCCAGGAGGCGGAGTTGCGTTTTCGGCAAAAGGAGCAAGAGCTAATTAACCGTTTGGATGAAACCGAAAAGAAGCTCGCCGAGCTCGAGCGCAGCAAACAAGAGAGCGCTACGGTCGTCCTGTCCGAGGCGCAGCAACAGGAGATCGCGCGCTTTCGCCAGGAAAAGATCCGCATCCGCAACGAGCTACGTGATGTCCGCCACGAACTGCGCAAGAACATCGAGAATCTCGAAGGTTGGCTCAAGTTCGCCAACATCGGCATGATGCCTATTCTCATCGGCATCGGCGGTGTCGCTGTGGGGGCCTTTCAAATGCGACGCAGAAAGAAGGGTGTGCGTAAGAGCGCCGATACGGGCTAAGAGGAAGACGTCGTGGATCACAAACGCCCTATAACGATTCTAGCGGTTGCCACGGTGCTTGTGGCAGTCACCGCGATCGTTGCACGACAAGAAACGACGTCTACTCGAAAGTACGAGGAGAAGCTGTTTCCCGAGCTGCTCGGTCAAATCAACAATACGGCAGAAATCATAGGCACCAGCAAGGACGGTCTCTTTACCCTATTCGCTCGCGATGGCCGCTGGCTGGTCAAGGAAAAGCACGGGTACCCGGCCAACCCTGACAAAGTACATCAGTTGCTGGTCGGTCTGTCGCAGTTGCAGCGGATCGAACCGAAAACGAATAACCCTGAGCTTTACAGTAAGATCGGCGTCGAGGATGTCTCCGTCAACGGAGCAAAGTCGTTGCGCATCACGCTTAAGAGCGCCGACGGCCAAGTGCTAGCCGATCTCCTGGTTGGCAACCGCAAATTCAGCAAGGCGAACCCAAACCTGCAGGAGTACTTCGTGCGCGTGGCCGGAGAAGCACGCGCATGGCTCGTGGAAGGCAAGATTTCCGACGAGAAGTCCGTGCTAAACTGGCTCGAGCGCGACGTGCTGGCGCTCGATCCTGGGCGCGTGCGCGAGGTACGTGTGACCCACGCCGATGGCCAAGAGGTCGTAGTTCAACGCGAGGACCCGTCGGTGGCGGATTATAAGCTGGTTGGCCTGCCCGATGACGCAGAGGTCGAACTCTATACGGTCAACAGTATCGCCAACAGCTTGACCAATCTCACGCTCGACGACGTCAAACCGGCGGCTGATCTCAGCTTCAGCGGCAAACGCCCGTTGACGGTAGAGCTCATCACCTTCGACGGTCTGCGCGTCAACATGCAAAGCCTCAAGGACGGTAAGCAGCATCTCGCCCGCTTCCGCGCCGAGTTTGATTCATCCTCGGTCGCACCGTCGCGTGAGGGCAAAAATGAAAACAAGCACGCGCCTGAAACTGGACTCATGAAACCGGATGCCGTCAAAAAGGAAATCGACACACTGAATGCCCGCTGGGGAGACTGGGTCTACGTCATACCAGGCTACCGGATCGACAGTCTGACAAAGAAGAAATCCGATCTGCTCAAGGTCAGCAAGGGCGGCGGCTAGGCATACGCACTTAGGCGCGCCGGGCGAGCGACGCCAAGCGTGCAGGCGCGTAACCCCGCACTGCTAGAAACTAGCGCCCTGCGGGCACTCGGCGTATCGCCCTGACTCGCAACACGCTTGCCGCATCCCGTCGAACGCCCGCATACTCGCGCAACTTGGACGGCAATTAATCGAGGTATGGGTACATGCCCAAAGTGGCGCCGGAAAAACTGCTGGACTTTGTTGCGCGAATCCTTGAGGCGCTCGGCACACCGCCGGCACCTGCGCGCCGGGTCGCCGAGCATCTCGTCGCCGCTGACCTCACCGGCCACGAGTCCCACGGCGTGCTCCGGCTGAAACAGTACTGTTTTCACGTGCACGAGGGCCATGTCAAACCCGCGGCGCAACCACGCGTCGCGCGCGAACACGGGGTCAGCGCCGTCGTCGACGGGGGTTGCGCCTGGGGACCGATTGTGGGTCAGTTCGCCGCAGACCTGGCTATCGAGAAAGCGCGCGAACACGGGGTCGGCATCGTCAGTGTGAACAACTGTTATCACCTCGGCCGAGTGGGCGTCTATCCGGAGCAGGCGGCGCGTGAGGGTTTGATCGGCATGGCGTTTTGCAACGTGCAGGGTTCTGCCCGCATGGCGCCTTGGGGCGCAAACGAACGTCGTGTGCCGACAAATCCGATCGCGATCGCAATTCCCACGCGTGGCGAGCCCATCGTCGCCGATTTCGCAACAAGCGCGGTCGCCGAAGGTAAAGTGCGACTCGCCAAGATCAAGGGCGAACAGATCCCGAGTGGGTGGGTGTTCGACCCGGACGGCGCCTGGAGCAACGATCCTAACGACCTTTACGAGTCGGGTTCGCTGGCGCCGTTGGGCGGTGAGCAGGGGCACAAGGGTTATAGCCTGGCCGTGGCGATGGATCTCCTCGGCGGCATTCTTTCGGGCGCAGGCTCCGCACTGATGAGCAAACGCTATGGCAACGGCCTGCTCCTGCAGGTCATCGATCCCGGTGTGTTTACTGACGCCGCCGCTTACCAACGGCGCATCGACGCCTACGTGGCTTACCTCAAATCCGCGCGCCGCCGGCCGGGGGTGGATGAGATTCTGCTGCCGGGTGAGATTGAGAGGCAGCGCATGGTCGAGCGTCGACACAACGGGCTCGAGTTGTCCGATGGGGTCAGACAGATGCTACATGAGTTGGCTGTCACGCACGGTGTGGAGCTCGCCCTCTGAGTGCGTACAGATTCGCCCCCCACCAAGCAATGTCCGCCCAAACCCCCGAAAAAACACGAGAATCCGGGTTGCAGTGCCCTGCCCTTGGGCGGTACAGTGTCGCCCTCCGGCCCTGCCGTGTTTTCTTAACCCCGGTTTGCCCGGCGGATTACGGCGGCATGCTGCAAGACCGGCGGTGCCGCAAGGACCATCAATAACACAAGCCCCCATAGGAGGATCGTTATGTTCAAGAAATTCACTTTCATGACTGCTGCCGCAGTACTGCTGTCGATGGCGGCTGTTACGGCCGTCAACGCCCAGGAGCTTTACGGCACCCTGAAGAAAGTCAAGGATGCCGGCGTCATCAACCTTGGCCATCGCGAGGCCTCGGTGCCCTTCGCCTACATGGGCCCGGAAGGCAAGCCAATCGGCTTTAGCATGGATCTGTGCTACAAGATCATCGACCGGATCAAGGCCGATCTGAACATGCCGAACCTCAAGGTCAAGCTGGTTCCGGTCACCTCGCAGACCCGCATCCCGCTGCTGGCCAACGGCACGATCGACATCGAGTGCGGCTCGACAACGAATAACCTGACGCGTTCGAAACAGATCGACTACCTCGCCATCACTTTCATCACCGGCACCAAGCTCGCCGTGAAGAAGGGCTCGGGGATCAAGGAGGTCGAGGATCTGAACGGCAAGCGTATCGCGTTGTCGCTGGGTACGACCAACGAGAAAGCCGTCAAGCGCGTGATGGAGGAAAACAAGATCAACATCAAGATCCACAGCGTCAAGGACCATCCGCAGGGGTGGCTGGCGCTGGAGACGGGCCGCGTCGATGCCTATGCGACCGACGACGTATTGCTGTACGGGCTGATCAGCAAATCGAAGAATCCCCAAGACTACGAGGTCGTCGGGCGGTTCCTTTCATACGACCCCTACGGCATCATGGTCCGCCGCGACGATTCCGCCATACGGCTACTCGGCAACACTGTGCTGGCCGACCTCATGCGCTCGGGACAAATGTATAAGATCTACGACAAGTGGTTCAACCCGGGGCCAACTAATATCAATATGCCCATCAGCCCCGCGCTGAATGCTGCTTTCGAGATCCAGGCCCTGCCTTACTGAAACTGAGTCGCAAGCCGGGGAACGCCTGACGCGTTCCCCGGTATTTCTTTTGCCTTACCGCGGGGAGACGGTTCCGTGAAATACAACTGGGACTGGACCATCATTTTCTGCACGTCCGACAAAGAATACCTTTGGTATTTTGCGAAGGCCGATTGCGGACAGCCGTATCTCAACTGGGTCGTCTCCGGTTTTGGCTGGACAATCGCTGTGGCCTCCGCGGCCTGGATCATCGCCTTCACGCTGGGCTCGATCGTGGGCGTATCACGCACGATCAAACAGCCAGTCGTACGCGGCATCGCCAGCGGCTATGTCGAAGTGTTTCGCAACATACCGCTATTGGTGCAGATGTTTCTCTGGTTCTTCGTCGTGCCGGAGCTGCTGCCTAAGAGTGCGGGCCAGTGGGTCAAGAGCGAAATGCCGCTGCCCGAGTTCTGGACGGCGGTCGTGTGTCTCGGCATGTACCATGCGTCGCGCACCGCGGAGCAGGTGCGCGCCGGCATTGAGTCGATCCCGCAGGGTCAGACCTACGCGGGTCTGGCAATGGGTTTGACGCGGGTGCAGGTCTACCGCTACGTGCTGCTGCCGGTCAGCTACCGCATCATCATCCCGCCGCTGACCAGTGATTTCATGGGCATCTTCAAGAACTCCTCGCTGGCCCTCACCATAGGTGTGCTGGAGCTGACGGCGCAGGCGCGCCAGGTCGCCGAGTACACTTTCAATATCTTCGAGGTGTTCGCGATGGCCACGCTCCTCTACCTGCTGGTGACATTTACCGTTGTCAGCATCATGCGTGTCGTCGAGAGGAAGGTGCACATCCCGGGGACTATCACTCTGGAGGAGAAGTAGGGTGTTCGCGCAATTTGACTATCAGGTCATCTGGAACTCCCTGCCGCTGCTCGGGCAGGGTATGGTTCTAACATTGCAGTTGACCGTGGTGGCCATCTTGGGCGGGATCTTGTTGGGCACCTTGCTCGCGTTGATGCGGCTTTCCAGATTCAAACCGCTATCCGGCTTCGCGGGCTCGTATGTGAACTTCTTTCGCTCGATGCCACTGATTCTGGTGATCTTCTGGTTCTATTTCCTCACACCGATGGCGACAGGCGAAGCACTCGGCGGTTTTGGCTCCGTACTCATCGCCTTCACGCTGTTCGAGGCGGCCTATTACTGCGAGATCATCCGCGCCGGCATTCAGAGCGTGACGCGGGCGCAGATCCATGCCGGCATGGCACTTGGGTTGAGCTATGCTCAAACCATGCGCTACATCGTGCTGCCGCAGGCCTTTCGTAACATGGTACCGGTGTTATTGACCCAGGCGATCGTTCTGTTCCAGGACACTTCGCTTGTGTACGTGGTGGGGCTCAAGGATTTTCTGACTGCGGCCGATCTCGTGGCGGTGCGTGACAACCGCTTGATAGAGATGTACGGTACGACAGCCGTGGTCTACTTCGTGATCTGCCTCGCCGGTTCGATGTGGGTCAAACGATTGCAACGAAGGTACGCGTTATGATCGAAATGCGCAACGTCAGCAAATGGTACGACGACTTCCAGGTGCTGGTTGACTGCTCAACGAAAGTGGCCAAAGGTGAGGTAATCGTCGTCTGCGGGCCCTCGGGGTCGGGCAAAAGCACCTTGATCAAATGTGTCAACGGCTTGGAGCCCTTCCAAGAGGGCATGATCACCGTCAACGGTGTTTCGGTCGGCGACAAGGACACCAATTTACCCAAGTTGCGCTCGGGGATCGGTATGGTGTTTCAGAACTTCGAGTTGTTTCCGCATATGACGGTATTGCAGAACATTTCGCTGGCACAGATAAAGGTACTGGGGCGCGAGCAAGCGGAGGCGGAAGAACGCAGCATGAAACTGCTCGAACGGGTCGGCCTGGTGGATCAAGCCGCCAAGCATCCGGCTCAACTCTCAGGTGGTCAACAGCAACGCGTCGCCATTGCGCGCGCGCTCGCCATGGATCCCATCGCCATGCTGTTCGATGAGCCGACCTCGGCGCTCGACCCGGAAATGATCAATGAAGTGCTGGACGTGATGGTCGAGCTGGCGCAGGAAGGCATGACCATGATGGTCGTTACCCACGAGATGGGCTTTGCGCGCAAGGTAGCCCATCGCGTGATCTTCATGGACGAAGGGCGCATCGTCGAAGACGCTACGAAGGATGAGTTTTTCGGCACACCGCGTAGTGATCGCGCCCAGCTGTTCCTGTCGAAGATCCTGCACCACTAAGATTACCTTGCAAAGAAGTCGTGCTATCGGTGAGCGGGGCGGATGAACATCGAGATTCGACCCCTTTCTGACGTGCTGGGTGCCGAGGTCATTGGCGCCGACCTCGCGCGCTTCGACGATAACGAGCAGTTTGAACGAATCCATCAGGCCCTGCTCGAGCATTGCGTGCTGGCAATCCGCAGCCAGCACATCACGCCCGCGCAACACATCGCTTTCAGCCGACGCTTTGGTGAGCTCGAAGTCCACGTGCTGAATCAATTCCTGCTGCCCGATCATCCGGAAATCCTGCTTATCTCGAACAAGCGCGTGAACGGCCAAGCCATCGGGCTGCAGGATGCCGGAAACGAGTGGCATACCGACCTGTCCTATCAGGCGTATCCGGCCTTCGGCTCGCTGCTCTATGCCTTGGAGATCCCGCCGCAGGGCGGCGACACACTCTTCGCGAGTCTTTACGCCGCTTATGACGCGCTGACGGATGCGATGAAGACGCGCCTGCAGGGTCTGCGCGCCATTCACGGATACGCCCAGTACCATCAGCGCTCGCAGCAAAAGGGGAGCGGCCACGGCCGCCGTGACATGACCGAGGCACAAAGAGCGCAAGTCCCCGAGGTCAGTCACCCGTTGGTCCGCACGCACCCCGAGACCGGACGCAAGGCGCTTTATCTGAGTCCGGGCCTCACCATCGGCATCGAAGGTCTGTACGAGGACGGACACGCGTTACTGAAGTCGCTAAACGAGCATACCACGCAGCCCGCGTTCACTTATCGGCATCGCTGGCAGTTGCACGATGTATTGTTCTGGGACAACCGCTGTACGATTCATCTCGCTACTGGCTACGAGCCGCGGTGCACGCGTCATATGCACCGGACCACCATCAAAGGGGACCGCCCGGTTTGATTAGCGCGCCGTACGGCCTCGCCCGGGTCGGCGTGCTCGGTGGCATGGGTCCGCTCGCGACTGTCGATTTTCTGAATAAACTGGTTAGCGCCACACCGGCCGAGCGCGACCAGGATCACATCCCGGTCATCGTGTATTCAGTGCCGCAGGTCCCCGACCGTGTGGCACCGATTCTACGCGGCGAGGGCGAATCGCCGCTGCCCGCTATGACCGAGGGCGTGCGCACACTCGAGGCTGCCGGTGCGGGGTGTATCGTTATTCCCTGTGTGACGGCTCATCACTGGTACGATGAGCTTTGCCAGGCCGCCAGCGTCCCGATCATCCATATTGCCGATGCCACCTGTACTGCTCTGAAAGAGCAAGGCGCAGGCGGCAACATCGGGCTGCTCGCGACGGCGGCAACGCTGCACTCCGGATTTTTCCAGCGCCGCCTCGAGGCGGCTGGCATGCGTACGGTTTTACCGGCAGACGAGCTTATGAACGAGCTGGTGTTGCCGTCGATCGCGTGCGTCAAACGCCATGACATGGCAACGGCACGCCGTCTGGCGAGTGAGGCCGTCACACGCCTGCTCACGCAAGAGCTGCTAGCCGTCGTGCTGGGATGCAGCGAGCTGCCCGCTGCGCTGGAAGGCGCTGCGCCCACCTTGACCGCTCGCTGTGTTGACACGCTGGCGGCGCTGGCACGGGCCTGCGTCGCCTGGCATCGCACGCGTCGCACCCAAGCTTAACTCTCACCGAGGCACACGCAGGGGGCGCGATCAAATAATGCCTCGCTCGCGATAGGGCGCGTTATCCAGCACCCTCTGATAACCGAAGCGCACGACATCGATGCTGTGGCCGCGCCCGTCGAGTACCAACTCGGCCATGGCGAGCCCCACCGCGGGGGCGTGCATGATGCCATGTCCCGACAGCCCGCAGGCGACATAAAAGTTTTCGCAACCGCCCGTCCAGCGCCCGAAGATCATGCTACCGTCGAAGAGGTTCTCGTCGTAGTGGCCGGCCCAGGTCCGCTCGCAGCGCACGGCTTCGAACACCGGCACACGCTTGGCGAGCCATGGCCAGACTTCGCGCTCGAAATAATCATGCAAGGGCCCGCTGGCAGCATCGAAGATGAATCCAGGCTCGATAGCAAAGCTCGGCCGGCCACCTACAAACCCCTGGCCCTCGGGACGAAAAAACAGCCCCGACTCGTCTTTCACCAGCGGCAGCGCCTCGATCGGCGTTTGACAGCGCCAGTAATGCTGCAAGCGGCAAAGCGGCATCACAGGCAGCGCCATCCCCGCCATCTGCGCGACCGCCCCCGCCCAGGCGCCGGCGGCGTTGATATAGACATCGGCACGCAGCGTGCGTCCGCTCTCGAGACGGCCGCGCGTGAGCTTGCACCCGCGCGCAGCCAGGGCGCACAGGCGGTCTTTTAAATAGCGCACACGCAGATGTTCGGCCTTGCGCCGAAATCCCCGAAGCGCGCTCTCCGGATCGATCCAGCCGTCGTCGGGTGAGTACGTCGCCAGCTCCACATCGGCAGTGCCGAGTGAGGGAAAATGTTTGCTCACCGTTTCTCGATCCCAGAGCTCGGCGTGCACACCTTCCGCGATTTGCAGACGATAATTGGCCCGCATCTGCTCAACGCCGTCTTTGCCGACCAGAAACAGATAACCCAAGGCCCGAAAGTTGATCTCTGCCGGCGTGTCGTCGAGCGCCATGGTTTCGGCAAAGCGCTGATAGAAGCCGAGGGAGTACTTCGACATCCAGATGTTTTCCGGCAAACTGAAGAGCTGGCGCACGCCGCCGGCACCTTGGGGCGTGGCGGCGTGCTCGTACGCAGGATCCGGCTCGATGACGGTGATCGTGCCGCCGCGGCCGCCACGCGCAAGAAAATAGGCGATCGCCGAACCAATGATGCCACCGCCGATGATGGCGACATCGGTCCTTACTTCGCCGCTCGTAGGCACGTTCAGGCGATACGCTCGTGCCGCTCAGCCACCGCCAATGAGCTCGAGCCGGTGAAATCCACATCCTTGGGAAAGCCGGCCTGCGCACGCTGGACCGCCGTTTCCATCCTGCCCACGATCTCGTCGATCTGCGCCTCATTGATGATGAGCGGCGGGCAGATACGGATGAAATTCTTCACACAGATGCAAACCAGGTTTTCCAGCAGCATGTTGTAGCGGATGCGCTCAGCCATCTCGGCATCGGGTCGTTTTGTTTTCTTATCGACGACGATGTCGAGCATCTGATACAGCCCCTTACCGCGCACGTCGCCAATTACCTCCGAACGTGTGCCGATCTCTGCGAGCCGTTGCGCCAGATAGGCGCCCAATGTCGCCGCGCGCTCATCGAGCTTGTCGCGCAACACGATCTCGAGCTGCTTCAATGCGACCGCGGCCGCCAGGGGATCCCCCGAATAGGTCCCGCCCCAAGGCACGCCCGAGCGGCCGCGCGCGCGTTCCGCTATTTCGGGTGTCGTGATGGTGCCGCAGATGGCCATGCCCGCGCTCATGCCCTTGGCAAAGGTGACGATGTCCGGGACGACGTCGTAGTGCTCGAACCCCCAGAGCTTGCCGGTGCGTGCCGGCGCCAGTTGCGCCTCGTCGAGCACGAGCAAGGCGCCCCAGCGTTTGGCCAATGCCTGCAAGCGCGGCAACCACTCCCGCGGGGGCACGATCATCCCGCCGGCGACCAGCATGGTCTCGGCCATGACGGCGGCGACATCCTGACTCGTGACGCTTTCCATGATCTGCTCACTCGTGTCCAGACAGGCGATGTCGCAGCTCGGATGCTTGAGGTTGATGGGACAGCGATAACAAAAGGGCGGCAAGATGGTGTTGGCACGCGAGGGCATCATCAACGGGCCGAGGTTGCGTTTGCGTGCACCGCCGACGGTGGTTACGGACTCCGCCGCCAGGCTGCCGCCATGCAGGCCGCGAATGATGGAGACGATGTCGTACTTGCCCGTGACGCCGAGCGCCATGCGCATGGCCACTTCATTGGCCTCTGAGCCCGTGACAGTGAAGTTGACGACGCTAAGATTGTCCGGCAGGCTCGTGCCGAGCAGCTCGGCGAATGCGATGATCGCGGGATTGCTGTACCAGGACGAGTGGTGCACGAACGCGCCCGCCTGCTCGCGCAGGGTCTCGGTCAACTCCGGATGGCTGTGACCGAGCACCAGGCACATCATGCCAGAGGTCAGATCGTAATACTCATTGCCGTCGACGTCAGTGAGCATGACGCCTTTGCCGCCGTTGAACACGATGCGTGGCTGATAACGCCAGCCGAGCACGTGATTCGCATCACGCGCCATTAACTCTTCGTGTGACTTCGAGAAACGAAAATGCTTTTCCACCGCGCCCTCCTCAGCTGCCGGCCTAGGGGTGAACGCCCTGCCGCGACAGGCATTCTAACAACAAGTCGGCTTGTATGGACCGGGCATCGTGCCGGGCACCCATCGCTGGCGCCGGATCCGACTCACGGCTTTTGTGTTGATCTACCCCGCCACCCTGCACGATAGCGTACTTGGCGTGTGTTTAACTTCCACCGGCACGCTGGACGAGGTTCTGGTACAACGGTTCAGGCAATGCGATTCCATGCTTGCGCGATTTCTCGCGCTGCGCCAGACGGCGATCCCCAGGCAAGCGTGTGCCCTGCTGTGCGCGGATCTCGGTAATCAATTCTTCGACGCGCGTGCTGAACTGCTCGCCCGCGAACACCTTCGGGTCGATGATGATAAAAAACTGGCCGATACGTGGCGGCGGTCCCTCGGCCGTGAAAAACGAGCTCGCCTGATAGGCAAAGTGGGCACCGGTGAGCGCCGCGGTCAGGATCTCGACCATCATGGCAAGCGCAGCGCCCTTGGCCTCGCCGATCGGCAACATGGTACCGGCCATGCCCGCGTCGGCGTCGGTGGTCGGCTGGCCGTCGGCGTCGAGCGCCCAACCCAAGGGAATGCTTTCGCCTTTCTGCGCGGCGACCATGATCTTGCCACGCGCGACCTTGCTGAGCGACAGATCGATCACCAGCGGCGGGTGGTCCTTGCGTGGGCAAGCAAAGGCGATCGGGTTGGTGCCGAATGTGCCCTTGTGCCCGCCCCACGGCGCCATCGCCGACGGCGAGTTGGTGAAACCGAGCGCGACGCAACCACGGTTGGCAACGTGCTCGACGTGATACCCGCTCGCACCCGAGTGATGCGAGTTGGTAATCGCGACGCTGACTGTACCTGCTGCGCCAATCATCTCGAGCGCGCGATCAAGCCCCGCTTGAATCGCCGGAAAAGCAAACCCATCGCGCGCGTCCACATACACCGCGCCCGATGCGGTCACCCGCACCGCGGGCGTCGCCCGTCCATCAACCTTGCCGCTCAGCGCCTGGTCGGCATAAAACGGCACGCGCGAGACGCCATGCCCGGAGAGTCCCTCGGCATCGGCGGCCACCAAGGCCTCGGCAACGATGGCTGCGTTCTCGGGTGAGGTGTTGGCCGCCACCAAGGCACCCTTCGCCAAAGCAAGCAGCGCATCTGCGCTCACGGTTTTCATCATGCTTTTTCCTCGAGCGCCTGGCGTACCGCCGCCGCGACCATCGCGCTCACGCGTACGTTGGATTCGGCAGTGACGCCGGCGATATGCGGCGTGAGCACGACATTGGGTACGCCGACCCAGTGCGAATTGGCCGGTAACGGCTCCGTTTCGAAAACGTCGAGCAGGGCACCGGCGAGGTGCCCCGCACGCAGCGACGCCGCCAACGCCTGCTCGTCCACGACCCCGCCGCGCGCGCTATTGATCAAGACCGCACCGGGCTTCATTTCAGCCAGGGCCTCGGCATTGATGAGGCAACGTGTCGCATCGTTCAACGGCACGTGAACGCTCACCGCATCGGCCGCACGCAAGAGCGCAGTCAGGGCGCAAGGCGTGACCGCAAGCCGGTTCCACGCGGGATCGTCGCGAGCGACAAAGGGATCGTAGGCGATCACGCGCATGCCGAGGGCACGTGCACGCGGGGCGATTTCGCGCGCGATCGCACCAAAGCCGACCAGTCCGAGCGTCTTGCCGGCAACCTCGTGACCGAGCAGCCGTGTGCGCGGCCATTCGCCGGCGAGCACCGCCGCGGTCGCCAGGAACGCGCGGCGCAGCAACAGCAACAGACCCGCCAGCACATACTCGACGACCGACAAGACATTGGCACCGTCTGCGCGCAGGACCTTGATACCGCGCGTTTGACACACCTCGGTGTCGATATTATCGAGGCCGACGCCGAGGCGCCCGACCACCTCCAGATGCGCCGCCGCATCGAGCAGATCGCCGCGTACCTGGGTGCGGTTGCGCACGATCAGCGCGAGCGCGGTCCCTACGGTGGCCAGGAGTTCCTCCGGCCGCTCGACCAGCGTCGGGTCGTACAGCACGTCATAAGTGGCCGCCAGATCCTCGACGGCCGCTTCATCCATAAACTCGGAAATAACGACTTCAGCCATAGCTCCTGGAGGCAGGCCTACCGTTGACAGGACGTACTGCGAGCGATGTGCGTTCCGCGTGCGGCCGCGGGCTACGTCCGCAGCAGGCTTTCCCCGGGTCTCACGCGCGTAAATTGTACCGCTTCGGTGTCGATGGCGATATCGCCGGCTTGCAGCCGCGCGCGCGTGAACGCAGAGCGCCCCAGATCGTCGGTCAGAGGGAAATCGCTGCGGTAATGTGCGCCGCGGGAATCCTCGCGCGCGATCGCTGCCACCGTAACCGCGCGGCTCACGAGTATCAAATTCTTAAGATTGAGCCAATCATGCCAACTCAGGTTATAAGCCAGGCTCGATCGCGGTACGCCGGTCGCCTCCAGTTGCGCGTCCAGTGCCGCGAGCGCCGCTTGCGCACGCGCGAGGCCGGCCGCATCGCGAATAATGCCGACGTCATCCCACATGATCTCATACAGGCGCTCGCGGATTCTTTCCAGATCACCGGGCGGGCGATTGAGCGGCAGCCGCGCCTGCTTCATCGCCTCGGCGATCGCGCCTTCGTCCGGGTCATGAAATGCGCCCTCGCTAACCGCCCACTTCGCCATGCGCTCACCGGCGATGCGGCCGAACACCGTAGAGTTGGCAACGCCGTTGCCACCGAGGCGGTTGGCGCCATGCACACCACCCGTATCCTCGCCGGCGGCAAACAAGCCCGGCAAGGCCGTCGAGCAGTCGCCATCAAACATCACGCCGCCCATCATGTAGTGCGCGGTGGGAATGACCTCGACGCGACCCGCGGCAAGATCAAAACCGCAATCGGCACAGCGTTGCACCATGCCCTTGAACATTCGACGCACCTTGTCGGCGCCAAGATGTTTCATTTCGATATAGAGTCCACCGAGCGGCGTCGTGTTACCGCGACGGATTTCCTCATACATGGCTCGGCTGACGATGTCGCGCGTAGCGCGCTCGCCGCTCGGGTCGTAGTTCTGCATGAAGCGCTCGCCGTCGCCGCCGAGCAGGTAACCGCCGGCGCCGCGAAGCCCCTCCTCCAAAACGGTGCCCGTCATGCGCGTGTCCGGACCGGCAAGCAGGCCCGTGGGATGAAACTGCACCATCTCCATATCGCGCAGCACAAGCCCTGCGCGTAACGCCATGGCCATGCCGTCGCAACTCTTGTCGCCGGAAGGGGTGTGATAGCGGTACATCGTCGGCCCGCCCCCCGTCGCCAACAACACCGCTTTGCTCTGGACCAAGACGATCTCGCCGCTTCGTATGTCGATCATGAGCACGCCGGCCAGAGCGTCGCCGCCGGCGCTCTTTATGAATTCGATGGCGCGGTGGTCTTCCAAGCGATTGATGTTTCGCGCCCACACTTGTTCGGCCAAGCGATTGATAATCTCGATGCCCGTGAGATCGCCCTTGTGCACCGTGCGATCGAAGCTCTGACCGGCGAAGGCCTTCTGGTGGATCGTGCCGTCGGGGTTGCGGTCGAAGAAACAACCGTGCTCGTTCTCGAGCTCGCGGATACAGCTCTGCGCGCCGGTTACCAAGGTCCAGGCGAGCTCCTGGTTGTTCAACCACTTGCCGCCCTCGATGGTATCCATAAAATGGCGCTCGACCGAATCGTCGGGTGCGAGCGCAACGTTGTAGCCGCCCTGCACCATGCGCGTGCAGCCGCACTTGCCGAGCAGTCCCTTGACGGCGACGGTGATAGATAGGTCGGGCGCATACTTATGCGCATGCAGACATGCGAGCAGGCCGGCCCCGCCGCTGCCCAGGACGAGGATGTCGGTACGAATTCTGTTCAAGATTTGACGCCGAGCGCGGTGAGCGCATCGGCGCGTCGTTCCGCCGCTGTCTTCTGCACGGCCTCATACAGGCTGCCACCTTGGCTATCCATGCCCACCAGCAGCGGCCCGAACCCTGTCACGCGAAACTTCCACAGGCTCTCGGGGTTGAGGTCATCGAGATCGACATCTTCGATCGCCTCGATCCAGGTAGTCTCGAGCGCCGCGGTGCCGCCGATGATGGCGAGATAGACGCCGCCGAGCTCCATGAAGGCCCGCTGCGACTGCGCCATCAGTCCGCCTTTGCCGATGATCATGCGCACGCCGTATTGCTGCATCAGCGGGCGGGTAAAACGCTCCATGCGTGCGCTCGTCGTGGTGCCGACGCATACGGGCGCATAGCCCACGGGAAACTCGGCTGACTTCGCTACCTTTTTCACGTTCGGCGCGGTGTGGATCACCGCATGGCCTCGCAGATCGAAACGGGTTTCGCGGCCGCGATCAAACATATGAATGTGCGTCGCGTCGCGTATGCCGTAGAGCGTGCCGTTCAAACAGACGGTGTCGCCGATGCGCAGCTCACGCACTTGCTGCTCGCTCACTGGCATCGTGAAGTCGTAATGCGCCATGCTAAAAACGGTATTCGACGCCCTTCGGCGTCAGAGTGGCGCTCGCGCGGCGTGCCGAGTGACACTGGATGTTGACCGCCACCGGGTTCATGGTGATGTGGGTCGCCGCGGTCTCCACGTGCACGGCGAACGCCGTGGAGTCGCCGCCGAGCCCCTGCGGGCCGATGCCAAGCTTGTTGACGGCGACGGTGAGCTCCTTTTCCAGCTTGGCACCCTCCGGGTCTTCACACACGCTGCCAAGCGGGCGCGTAGCGGCGACCTTGGCGAGATGCATGCAAAGATCGGCCGTACCGCCGACGCCCACACCGACGATAGTCGGCGGGCAGACCTTGCCGCCCGCCTCGATCACCTTGTCGATGACGAAGGTTTTGATGCCGTCGACGCCTTCCGCGGGAATACACATCTTCAGGAATGAGCCGTTCTCCGAGCCGCTGCCTTTGGGAATCATCTCGATGCGAAGCTCCTCCGCACGGTCCGAGAAATCGATATTGACCACGGGTATGCGCCGGCCAGTGCTGGTGTGCTCGTTTACCCGCGTGATCGGGTGCACTACCGACGAACGCAACGGATAATCACGCGTCGCCGCCGCGCAGCCGTTGCTGATCGCCCGCTTCAAGGCATGGCCGTTGACCTCGACGTCGCGCCCAATGGTCACGTTATAGATGGGTATGCCGGTATCCTGGCACAGCAGATTATCGGTCGACTCGGCGACGGCGATATTCCGGATCATCGTGCCGAGAATGCGCTTGCCGGTAGCGTCGCTCTCCGATTTGTCGAGGCGCGCGAACCCCTGTTTGATGTCATCCGGCAGGCGCTTGAGCGCGCGGATGTAGAGCTCTTTACAGACGTCCTCGACGACTTTCGTGTCGACCTTCATCGGCGCAATGATACACCTAATATATGAGCAACGCCGCCCCCGCCAGCAGCAACAGCACCAGTATGAGCCGACGAAATTGCTGCTCGTTGATGCGTCTGTAGAGTTTCAGACCCGCCCACGTACCCACGGCGAGAACGGGCACGCACCAAAGAAAGCGTATGAACAATTCCATGTTCACGAACCCAACGGTTGCCAACCAGAACAGTGCCATCGTGTGCATCGCCAAGATAAACCCCTGATACACACCGCGCTGCCTGTCTTTGGACCAACCGCGTAGACCGCTCCACACAGTCGGCACCACGCCGCTCAAGCCGGCAAAGCCGCCAAGCATGCCGCCGATTAGGCCAATCGTGCCGTCTGCGCCGCGACCGCCGGCATGAACCAACCTGAGCTTCGGTGAGGCCAAGGCGAAGGCGCTGTAGCTCACCAGCAGCACGCCGACAAAGGTGCGAAACGGTTCGGGCTCTGCGTAGCGCAGTAACCAAGCGCCAAAGGGCACGCCAATAGTGCCGCCGACCAGGAAAGGCCATAGGAGATCGAAAACGAGGTGGCGGCGCAGGTACACGAGCGAAATCAGATGAATGACGATACCGGTGGCAACGATCAACGGCACCGCCTCCACGGGTGCGAGCACATACAGCCACACAGCCGAGGCGATGAGCGCGTCGGCGAAACCGGTGAGACCGACGGCGAAGGCGGCCAGAAAAGCGCCGGCCAGTACCACGAGCAGTTCAGGCGACATTGAGTAGAAACAACAGACCGACAACCAGACTCAATCCTGCAGCTAACGCGACCCAGGTCTTCTGCCAGTCCTGCCAGGGCATAAACTCGATCGCCAACAATCGCACGCCACCTGTCAAATGGGCAGCAAGCGACACGACCAGCAGCGTCTCCGCCGCCTTCACCAGCGGATGCGCACTCCAAGCGAGAAAGGCATCGAAGGCCGCGTCGCGCACGACCTGGGACAGGACCCAGAAATGCACCGGCAGAAACAGCGCCAGCAACACGCCCGAGGTGCGATGCAGGACAAACGCCCAGTAGTTCGGATGGTTACGCGCGCGCCAACCGGAGGTGTGAACACTCATCAAGCCGCTCCGGCAGCGAAAAGCAGGAAAACCGCACGCCCGCCGAGTATCGCCACCACCACGCCGAAAAGGCCGGCCACCATGCCGGGCCATGGCGCTCGCAAAGGCGTGGTCTCGGTCAGCATCACACGCAGGCCGAGCGGCGCGTGAATCGCCGCCGCGGCAACGAAGATGAGATAGAACGCGAACCAGGCGGCGTTGCCGTGCAGACGCGCAAGGATCTCGGCTGCGCTCAAGCCGCCGCGCACGGCATAGATCAGCGTGGCGAGATGCACTGTCACCGTCAGCGCCAGCACCGCACCACTGATGCGCTGCGCCAGCCACAGCAGCACTTGCGTGCGCGCGCTCAAAACTCTCCCTTGAGCGCGGCCCGTATCGTGGCGCGCTTGAGGCCGGCGATCGCCGCCGTCGGATTGAGCTGTTGCGGGCACCACTGCACGCATCCCTGCTGCGAGTGACAGGCATGGCAGCCGGCATCACCCGCCACCGCCGCCAATCGTGCGCGACGGTCGGCGTCGCGCACGTCATTCACCAAGGTCCATGCGCGATTGAGCGCTGCCGGCCCCAGGTAATCACTATTGGCACTGACCAGGTCGCACGCCGCATAGCACACGCCGCAGCCGATACATTCGATACCGGCCTCGGCCGCCCGGCGTTCGCGCGAGTCCGGGGGGATCCGGGCTAAATCCGCGGCGGGTTCGGCGGCCGCAGCAAAGCTGCCACGTGCACGTGCCCATTTATCGAAGAAGTCGGTCATGTCGACACTCAGATCCTTGATGACCTTCATGTTGCACAAGGGTGCAATCTCGAGGCGGCCACCGCGCGCCACGCGCGCGACATGCGTGCGACAGGTCCAGCGCGGCACGCCGTTGATGGTCATGGCACAGGAACCGCACACACCCACGCGGCAGGCAAAACGATAGCTCAATGTGGCATCCAGGCGGCGTTGCACGAAGGTGACGACGTCGAGCACCGTCTGGTTTTCCCACCGCGGCACCCGATAAGAAACGAACTCGCCCTCCTGCGCGCCACGCCACACGGCAACCTGCAATACAGGATTGGTTTTGTTCACACCGTCTTACGCGGCGCACCGTGCCGCGGCAGATCTGCAACCGATGCGCCCTGGGCAAGCATTTGGTTGATGGCAGCGTCTTCGATACCGATCTGCAGCGCATCATTGAAACGATTGAAGAATCCACAAAGTGCGATGCGCAGTGTCAGCTCGACGATCTGCGCTTCGCTGAAGTGCTCGCGCAGGTCCGTGAAGATGGCGTCTTGCATGTACTGTGGCTGTTGCGTGACTTGCACGGCGTAGTCGCGCACGAGCCTGTCTACCTCATCAAGTCCCGGACAATCAGGATCGAGGATGTGCGCCACCGTGTGCGCATCGAGCCCCTGCTCTATAAGCCGCGGCTCGTGATGCGCCACGCAGTAGCGGCACTCATTGAGCTTGGACACCACTACGAGCGCGATCTCGAGATAGCGCTTTGGCAGCAGCGCTTCGTCGGCAAATTCCAGCAGCAGACCCATCAGATGCTTGACCGCCGACGGCCGATGGGCGAACACCTTGACCTGGTTGAGGAACGGGCCGTAGTCCTCGGCGAAGCGCCGGTATATCGCTTGGACGTCTTCCGGTACCTCGTCGATGCCTACGTCCCGGACTCGCGCCATAAGATGCTCCTTTCGTTGGCGCTACGCACTGCGATAAAGCTTGGTAAGAACGAACTCGCGATGACCGAGCGCCTCCGCGCAGGTAAGCCGACCATTGCAGGTGCGCACAGTGATGTCGATAAGCGCGTCGCCAGCCTCATCGAGCGTCATCTCGCGGCGCAGGATCCCGGAGACGTCGAGATCGACGTGCTCGCTCATGGTACGCGCGGTCTTCGGATTGGCCGTAAGCTTGATGACCGGCTCGATCGGATTACCGATCACGTTACCCTGGCCCGTGGGAAACAGGTGCACGACGAATCCGGCGGCTGCCTGCAGGGTCACGCACTCGGCCGCCGCCGAAGAAGTGTCCATAAAATAAAGGCCTGCGCCTTTGGCCGGCGCCTCCGCCGGTTTCAGCACGTCGATGAACTTGGTCTTCTTGCCAATCTTCTGGAAATTGCCGAAGGCCTTCTCTTCGATTGTCGTGAGGCCGCCGGCGATATTGCCCTTGGTGGGTTGGGATTCAGAGAGATCGTCGGTCTTGCACTCATTGATAAAGTCGTTGTAGGCATTCCAGGTATCGAGAAACTTTTGCTTCACCGCTGGGGTCGCTGCACGTTCCGCGCAGACCATCTCAGCACCGGTAAGCTCCGAGGTTTCGCCGAAGCAGCTCGTTACGCCCAGGGGATCGAGCTTGTCGACCAAATTGCCGACGGTCGGGTTGGAGGCCAGACCGGAGGTCGTGTCCGACTCGCCGCACTTGCACGAGACGAACAGTTCGTTGATCGGCACCTCCTCGCGTCGCAACTCCGAGGCCCATTGCAGGAACTGCTGCGCCTTGCGCGAGGCGGCAGCGATGGTATTAAGGTCACCATTACCCTCTATGCTGAAGCCCTCCACCGGCTTGCCGGTCTTGGCAATGCCCTCGACGACGCGACCGGTCCAACCGGGCTCGATGCCGATGACGATGCAGGCAGCCACGTTCGGGTTGCTGCCGGTGCCGATCAGGGTGCGGAAGAAAAGCTCCAGATCCTCGCCGAACTGCAGTCTCCCGTAGGCATGCGGCAAGGCGAGCGTGCCTTTAATATTGTTAGCGACCGCCTCGGAAGAGGCGTTCGAAAGATCGTCGAGCGGAAGAATGATGACGTGGTTGCGAATACCGACCCGGCCGTTCTCGCGCCGATAGCCCCAGAAAGATTTCGGTGCAGCCATGGTTACCACCTTTTGGTCTTGGTGTTTTGTACGTGGACGTGACCGCCCTTGCCGATGTTGGCGATCGAACGGCCGATGTCATGCCCGTATTTGATAACGGTGTCGCCTTCCTTGATGTCGCCGAGCGCCACCTTATGGCCGAGCGGAATCGGATCCTTGGCCTTGACGGTAATGGTCTCATCGGTCTCCATGATCCAGCCGGTCAGGTCCTGCCCGGCCTGAACGTTTTCGACCACAACCACCCCGACGGTATCGGCCTTATCGTGTACAAGAAAATGTGTCGTCACGGTTCCTCCTGTGCTTATCGAAGCCTCGTATCTTATATTAACTGCCGACGACGGCGCCAATTCACACCCTCCGTGGGATGCACGGCGCCATGACGCCTGAATGACTTGACGATCCCGCTATCGCGTTGCGGGCGCACCGTAAGGCGATGTCTGCACCCATATAGCTTGACCGCCACGGCGCGCCTAGCGCAAGCGCGCGGGACCGTGCAGCGTCTTGAGCGCTATGTCAGCGGCTGCGCAGGATCGAACCGAGCACGCCGCGTATGATCTGTCGACCGATCTGGCTGCCAATTGCGCGAGCCGCACTCGTTACCATGGCTTCAGCTACCGATTGGCGCGGGCGCCCGCGTGGGGCGGCGCGTTCGTGGGATGCCTCGGCCGCCGCCTGCGCCGCGGTTTCTTGCTCGGCCCGAGCCCGCAGCCGCTCGTAAGCCGATTCGCGATCGACCGCTTTATCGTAGCGGCCCGCTAGCCGTGAGCGGCCAAGTTGTTGTTGGCGTTCCTCTTCGCTGAGCGGCCCGATGCGCGATTCCGGCGGGCGTATCAAGGTGCGCTCGACGGCCGTCGGGCTGCCGCGCGCATCGAGGACGGAGACCAGCGCCTCGCCGATACCAAGCTCGGTAATGGCCTTGGCAGTATCGAGATCCGGATTCTGCCGGAATGTGCTGGCCGCGGTTTTCACCGCCTTCTGGTCCTTGGGAGTAAACGCCCGCAGTGCGTGCTGGATCCGCAACCCGAGCTGTCCCAGAACATCCGCAGGTATGTCGAGCGGGCTTTGACTAATAAAGTAGACCCCAACGCCCTTGGAACGAATCAGGCGCACGACCTGTTCAATCTTGTCGAGCAGCGCCTTCGGGGCTTCATCGAAAAGCAGATGGGCCTCGTCAAAGAAGAACACCAGGCACGGCCTGTCGGGGTCGCCTATCTCTGGCAGATCTTCGAATAGCTCGGACAGCAACCACAGGAGAAATGCCGCATACAGCCTTGGCGACTTTGAGAACAGGCGCGTGACGTCGAGCACACTGATGACTCCATTGCCGGAAAAATCGGTCTGCATAAGGTCTTGCAGCGCGATGGCGGGTTCTCCGAAGAAACGATCTGCGCCTTGCTCATCGAGCACCAGCAAGCGCCGCTGGATGGCCGCGACGCTGCTGCTCGAAATCTTGCCGTACTCGCGCGACAGGCTTTGAGCGTTGTCTGCCGCCCAAGCGAGCATCGCGCGCAAGTCCTTCAGGTCGAGCAGCAGCAGACCGTTGTCATCGGCAACCTTGAAACAGCTGTAAAGCACCCCTGTCTGGGTGTCGTTCAACTCGAGCATCGTGGCGAGCAGCAACGGACCGATGTCCGAAACGGTGGCGCGGATGGGATGACCTGCCTTTGCATGCAGGTCCCAAAACACGACAGGGTTGGCCCGTGGCTGGTAGTCACTAATGCCGATCTCGGCCAGCCGCTGTTTGATCTTCTCGCCTGGTGCGGCAGGTCTTGCGAGCCCTGAGAGATCGCCTTTGACGTCGGCGAGCAATACGGGCACGCCGATGCGTGAAAAACCTTCAGCTAACACCTGCAGGGTTACGGTCTTGCCAGTTCCGGTAGCACCGGCGATCAAGCCATGGCGGTTAGCCATGCGGGGATCGAGACCGATCTGTTTACCGGCCGCGCCCCCGAGGACAATGCGCTCTGTCGTAGTCATAAATTTTCTCTACTCAGACTCCAGTGATCGCTACGTTGCGTCGTGCATGACAAGCATAGCGAGACTGCCCTCATCAAGACAATCGGGGGCAACGGCGGCGCTGGTGTTCGTGCGAGGAATCCTCCCGGCAGCTTTGAGATAGGGTCTGCCTAGTCCGTTTCAAGTTATAATCGATCAGCGCCACTAGAGAGACGCTAACATACCTGACATATGCTACGACAATAGGAGAACAAGCTCATGCTCAAAGAATTCAGGGAATTCGCCATGCGCGGCAACGTCGTCGATATGGCCGTCGGCATCATCATCGGCGGCGCCTTTGGGACAATCGTAAAGAGTCTGGTAGCTGACGTGCTGATGCCGCCCATCGGATTGCTACTGGGCGGTATCGATTTCTCAGACTTCTTTATCGTGCTCCAAGCCGGCAAAGAGGCCGGGCCGTACGCTTCGCTGGCTGCCGCCAAGGAGGCTGGTGCGGTGACGCTCAACTACGGCATGTTCATGAATACCCTGATCAGCTTTTTGATCGTGGCATTCGCCGTGTTTCTGCTGATTCGATCGATTAACCGCTTGAGACGCCAAGAGGAAGCGCCGGCAGCTGAACCCACGGCTAAGGATTGCCCTCACTGTGCGACTTCCATCCCGATCAAGGCGACACGCTGCCCGCATTGTACATCAAAGCTCAGTGCTGCCTAAGGCTTGCGACGATGATAGAAAAAACGTCATAGGCGTACCTACGGGCATCGCCGCCCGTCGCGGCAGCGGCACTGTGCCGCGACTGCGGGCGGATCAGGACCGCGCGCCATTGCCGATTTGTTAAGGCTGCACGGTGCGGAGCAGTTGTTACCGCCGAATCAATCTAGTGCTCAGGCACCGGTGTGCGTACGAGTTTCTTGTTCTTGACGTCCAGATAAACCATCTCGGCCTCGTGGCGCGGGATTTGTAGAAAACGGACGACCGTGGCGAGGCAGCGTTCCTTCGAGTTTTTCAGACGCTGGATCTTGTCGGCAAAGTTCTCGGCCTCCTCGAGCAGCCCTTCGTCTTGCAGATAACGGCGTGCCAGGCTCTTTACCGCCTCATCAGTAACCAGTGCGTCGACCGTGAGCCAGCTCAAGAGTGCGGTTTTTCGACGTGCCCAGGGTTCATTGATGTTGACCCAGGGGTAGGCCTGCCAACGTTGCCTTTCGCCCGCGTTTATGCCGACGTAGGGATCGAACTGGTAGCCCGCCTCTTGCGGAAAGATGATGAGGTGTTCAAGGGTGTTCTCGATCTCGTTGGCGATACGGGTCTTGTCTCCCTGTGGATCATCGACGGCGGCAAGCTGTGGCACACGATCGAGCCAGTACCGTCGCAGGTGTAACAATTCGTGCAAGGCTGCGCGCGACTGAAACTCGTCATCCTCGCGATAGAGTAGCGTGGCGCCCTTTTCAGTGGCCATCAGTGCCACCGCCTTTGGGCCCGTGGCCGTCTTGCTAGAGGGCATCGGGGCCAAACGCACTTCAATTTCGGTCGATGCAAACGTCTCGATGTCGTGCACCAATGCCTGTACATCCGGGTGCAGTTTTTCCAGAAAGCGTAGATCCATGGGAATCTACGGCGCCTCGACCCCATGCATGGTTTGCTCGATCAACATGTCGACCACCGCCCGTAATGCCTCTTCATCGCTCGCGCCGGCCGCCTTGGCGTCGTCATAGCTTTTGACCTGCCAGTGCGCGCTGGTGCCGCGGTCGAGGATCCTGCGGGCATGCTGCACTTCGGCGACACAGCCGAAGTAGCCAGCATCCTCGATGACGAGTGCGACAATCTCCTCTAACAGATCTGCATAGGGAACAATCTCCCCCTTGCCAAAATCGAACAGCCCCTCTTCGTAGCCATAGCGCTGTGCGCGCCAACGATTCTCATTAATCAAGAAATTCGAATAGATACGCCAACGCTGATTCGACAAGCGCAGTCGGTACAGCATTCGCAGCCAGCAGCGGTACAAGGCGGCGATAGAGATGGTATCGTCGAGGCGCGTGCACATGTCCATGACCCGCATCTCCAGCGTCGGAAAGCGCACACTCGGACGGACATCCCACCATATCTTGGTGCCGTCCTCGATTTCTCCGGCGTTCACCAACACGTCGAGGTGACGTTGGAACTCGGCAAAACTGGCAAACCGCTCCGGCAAACCGGTGCGCGGCAGCTCGTTCCAGACCGCCAGACGGTATGACTTGAGACCCGTGTTCATACCCTGCCAGAAGGGCGACGAGGTACTCAGCGCGAGCAGATGTGGCAGGACGTAGCTCGCCTGTTCCATCAAGTCGATGCGCAGATCATCGTCTTCGATGCCGACATGCACGTGCATGCCGCTGATCATCAGCCGCTGTGCTACACCCTGCAGATCGCGCGCGATAATGTCATAGCGCTCCTTGTCGGTGTGCTTCTGTCCACCCCAGGTGGCAAACGGATGGGTTGACGCTGCGATGATTGCCAGGCCATGCCGCTCGGCCACCTGCCCCACACAGTAGCGAAGGTATGCAAGGTCTTCCCGCGCCTGCTGCAATGTCTTGCAAACACGCGTGCCGATCTCAATCTGGGATTGCAGAAACTCGGGGGCTACCTGTTCCTCGAGCAGCTTTTGGCACTCGGCGAGCATCGTCGGGGGTGCCTCTTTGATCAGATCGCGCGTCTCGCGATTGACCAACAGGTACTCTTCCTCGATACCAATGGTGAAGCTCGGTTCCTTGATCATAGGCTTGATTCCTGCATGCACAAAGTATAGTACGCGAGCCTCGCGTCAACTCAAACCTTGCAACGATCGCTTTGCGAAGGAACATCATGAAGCCGGCGCTGAGACCGGTATCGCGATGGGGCTTAACGTGCTCGTCAGCTCGAGCACAGCTTTAGCTTAGCGAGCCGAGCGCGCTATAGCTGTCATTGCGGGAACAGGCACATCGAAAAGCAGTTGTCGAACATCCTCGGGCTTAGCGATCATCCGTGCAAGAGTGTCGATGGCACTATCGAAGGCAAACGCGAGCTTGCGCGCACCACCAAAACGTTGCACCGTCTCGGGCGGCAGGAATTTGATCAGCAACGCCGATGTCCCCGGCGGCAAGCCTGCAAAGTGTACCGTTAAGATGCCGTGATCACGCAATAGCAGCATCGCCAAGGCGGCGGTCGCCTCGTAGGGCACGATCGCAGGCTCGCCCTTCAAACCCTCCCGTTCCATGGCGACTTCGAGGATATCCTCGCCGCGCAGCTGGGCGATGACTGGCGTCTCATAGACGCGATTTCCCAGAAGTTTTTTTAGCTCGGCCGCGACCGCCTTCGTCGTCGCAACCAGCTCGCGCACTCGCTCGGGTTCGTACTGGGCGAGCGAACGGACTACGGCCGGATAGAGCATCGGGCGGGCCTCGACCCCGAACTCGACCGCGCACACGCGGATCCGGTCGACCAGCTCCGCACGACCGCCGAGCAGACCCACACGCGGTCCGATGGTGCCGTACTTGTCGAGCCCGGTGCAGGCTACGTCCACATCGAGCTCGAGTGAGCGCGGCTGATCGAACATCGCCGGCCCGACGCGTGCCCCACCGGCATCATCCACCAGAATCCTTGCCCCAACTTGTTTTGCCAACGTCACGATGCGCTTGATCTGATCGATCGGCAGAATCTCGTAGCTGACCGCAAGTCGTGTCAACACGACCAGCGACACATCTCCGGTCTTTTTCAAAATTTCCTCGAATCCATCGGCACCGACTGTGTCTACAAAATCGGCGCCGGCGCGTGCGGCGGCGCGTGTCACGGCGGGGTGACTGTAGCTGGCCGAAACGCCGATGACGGTGCTGCCGGGCCGGACCATGATCAATGTCGCCACCAACAGCGCCGCAGTCTGACGATTGCATAACATGATGCCATGCCTGCCCGCTGTGCCGCCGAAGTGCTCCAGCGCCAACTCGGTGAGTCGCGGGTCGTAAATCGCGGGCGCGATCTCGTCGTCGAGCAGTCCCAGGTCTTCGGCTTCACAGGGCAGCCGACGCTCGAGCCCGCTCAGATTGAACACGGCGCCTTCGCCCTGTTCCGCTATACGTAGCTCGATCCACTTCCAGGCGCTGCGCAACTTGGCGATGTCGTCTTGCGTGCTCGTAATCAGCTTGCCGCGCGCATACGGAAGGCCGGCTGCGTAGGTATTGCCGAATCGATCTTTATTCATCTTTCTCTACTGATATCTGGTCCCGATCGCAGCGATCGTATCACGGCGTCGCCGGCCGCGATAAGGCTAGCGTGCTCACGCCGCGGCCAGGCCGAGGATCTCACGCGCCTCGGCTGGGATCGCCGGCCGCCGATCAAACTCGGCGCAGGTGTCGGCGACACGGGCCACCAACTCCGCATTACTCTTGGCCAGACGCGTCTTGTCGAACCGGATGTTGTCTTCGAGACCCGTGCGCGGATGCCCGCCAAGCTCGAGCGTCCAGCGGTTGACCTCCAGCTGGTGGCGAGCGATACCGGCGGCCGCCCAAGTTGCACCGGGCAAGATGTCGTTCAGCTCCGAGATCAGGAACTCGACGACCGATTTGCGTACGGGCAAGGCATTGGGAATACCGAGCACCCATTGAACGTGGACGGGTGCGCGAATCAAGCCGCGATCGACGAGAGTCTTGGCGTTGTACAGCATCGCCACGTCGAACACCTCGATCTCGGGCTTGACGTTATGTTCGAACATGCTCGTCGCAAGGCTGTCGACGAGCTGCGGCGGGTTCTCGTAGATTCGGTTCGCGAAGTTGACCGAACCGGTCGCAAGCGAGGCCATATCGGGTTTCAGGTACAGTGCCTTGCTGCGCTCCTCCTGCGTGCGCCCGCGCCCGCCGGTGGAGAACTGGATAATCATGCCCGGGCAGTGCTTGCGCACGCCTGCCTGCACCTGCGCGAAGCGCTCGGGATCCGAACCCGGCGACTCATCGGCATTGCGGACGTGGATATGGACCAGCGCCGCCCCGGCCTCGTACGCCTCGTGCGTGGATTCGATCTGCTCGGAAGGCGTGACGGGAATCGCCGGCGTGTCGGCCTTGCGCGGCTGGGACCCGGTAATGGCGACAGTAATGATGGCTGGCTTGGTCATGATTCACCCTCTTCTATACATTGGCTCACGCAAGCCATGCGTTTGGTTGGCATTTTTCACTGGAGCTCACGCGCGCTTGCTCAATTGAAATGACCTGACGTCGCGCCGCGCCGTGATCTCTCTGACGAGCGTCAACAACGGCGTGCCCGCCAGCGGGTAGTCGGTCTTGATGGGCCCGGCGTCCTTAAGCGCCCGATACTCACGCTTGCCGTAATAAGCGGCCAACAACAAATCGTCGTCGGAAGCGAATGGGCCGCGTTCGCGCCGCAGTCGCGGAAGCGCCGGATCCAACAACTCGCCGGGGCGGTCGGTGACCGCCTTGGCGCCGTTGGTGATGCGGTCATAGAGATTCTGATCGATAGGACCGGCGATCTCGCCGTAGTGGCCGAGGACATACTTGCGCACCTCGTCTGGCACGGTCGCGTAGCGTTGCTTGCCCATCACGTTCAGCACCGCCTGAGTGACGATAAATTGCGCGAACGGGCTCACCACGATCGGATAACCGAGGTCGGCCCGCACGTGGCCGGCCTCCTGTAGAATTTCCTCGAGCCGATGCTCGATGCCGAGGGTTGCGAGCTGGGACTTAAGATTCGAGATCATCCCGCCCGGTACCTGGTGGTGAAAATGAAAGGCATCGTATTCAAGCGGAACCCCTTTCGGTTGGTCCTCGCGCTCGGCGATGTAATGCAGGCGCTCGGCAACCGCCTCCACCTTGCTCAGATCGACGTCAACGCTTAAGCCCATATGCCGCGCGTTGCGCACGAAAGTCTCGGTCGCCGGATGCGAAGCGCCGTTTGCCAGCGTCGACGTTGCCGTGTGCACGGCATCGGCGCCATATTCGATCGCCCGGGCCAACACGTACGGAGCGAGGCTCGACAGGCAGTGCGTGTGGATCTGCAACGGTAATGTGCCGCACGCCCGCTTAGCGGCCGGTATCAACGTCGCCGCGCGCTCGGGTGTCAGCAGGCCGCTCGGATCTTTCAAGAACACGCCGTCGACGCCCAGCTTCACGAGCTGGCCGATCTTGCCCGCGTAATAGGCATCGGTGTGCACCGGGCTATGGGTATACACAAAGCCACCGACTACATAAAGGCCGGCGCGCTTGGCTGCACTGACGGGAACCTGCAGATTGCGCATGTCGTTGAGCGCATCGTAAGTCGTGTGGTAGCGAATACCGTTGGCAATCATACGCTCGGCGGTCAGCGCCACTACGTCGTCGGCAAACAACTCGAAGGTGAAGAGACTCTGCCCGCGGTGATGAACGATTAACGGGGTCTGTTTGACCCAACCGCTCAGGATCCGCATCCGTTCCCACGGGTCTTCGCGCAGGTAGCGCACGCAAACGTCAAAGACAGCGCCACCGACCAGGTCGATCGCCTCGAACCCAGCCTCATCCAGCAGCGGTGCGACATCCCGCATCATTGCCGTTGTCATGCGCGTCGCCCACAAACACTGATGCGCATCGCGTAACGTCACATCGATGACTGCTATTTTCTTATTTCGGCTCACGACACGCTCGCGCTGACAACGACTTTATGCGATCTCGGTCCGCGTTTGCACACTTGTTGTTTGCTTTGCCCCTGTGCGTTCCTTATAGTAGCTCATCGATGCTTTCTGCTGTCAACTAGCAAGACAGTTGCCACTAGCGCCTGAGAACCGCCTGTGCCTCTGACCTTCAAGGAGATCGCCGAAATCATACGCCTCATCGACGAAAGCTCATGCGATGAGTTTGTCGTCGAGGTCGGTGATTTGCGGCTTGCAGTGCGCCGCGGTTCTGCCACNNGAACGACCACCGCATCACATCGCGACGTGGCGCAATCTCCTTTGACCGTCGTGTCCGCGGCGCCTGAGGCGGAAGCGCAGGTGAGCGAATCGGTGACCGTGAGCGCCGTTAGCACACGTCGCGCTGACGGTCTCATTGAAGTGCGTTCACCGATGGTAGGTATTTTTTACCGAAAGCCTGCTCCTGATGCTGCGCCATTTGTAGAAGTAGGCTCACAGGTCACGAAAGGTGAT
>JABAOH010021316.1_pt1 | contig 42610 bp, 35 predicted proteins | sample 7062181 | NCBI WGS metagenome assembly JABAOH01 (sample SAMN14538630, study PRJNA623070) | marine sediment metagenome | biome: marine biome [ENVO:00000428]; feature: marine pelagic biome [ENVO:01000023]; material: deep marine sediment [ENVO:00002113]; isolation source: pool of 5 deep marine... | reverse complement strand
GTATCAATCGGTCAAAATAAACAGTGTGGGATTGCCCCAACAAGGGAATGGAAACAAGCAGAAAAAAAAATAGTCTGATTGAGAAAAATGATTTCATTTTGCTATTTATAAATATTTTAACAAACTCTAAGAAAAATAGAAATTCCCTAAAATATCTAAGACTAAAGTCGTATTTTTAAAAATTCAGACTTTTTGCTTATTTTTTTTTGGGGGGGAGATACGTATAATTCCATGAATTTACGGACTGCATAGTATTTGTATAACGTGTTCCACCGGAAAATCACATTTAGAAAAAGGCAAGGGCGGTAGCTTACTTTGATTTCGACTTATATTCCCCATATTAAAACGTTGACGTGGGGAATATTTATTCAAGTGATTTTACATATTCAGATAAGCCTTTAAATATTAAAGCTAAGACAAAGTATGATTATTAATAAATATGATTATTAATAAATAAGACTTTTGTCCTAAATCAAAATTTACTTCTTCTTTGTATAAATAAATGTTTAATCCATGATTAAATAAGGAATCATAATATATCCGACGTTAATTTTGGAAAATTTGTACCAAATATAGCACGCTGTATATTAATAGTTAGCCTTATGAAAATAAAGCATAAAAAAATCATATTAGCATTTGTTATAATTTTTATCCTTGCTATCATTTTTTTGATAATGAAAATCTGTCCATCCGTTATAATAAATGATATACAAAAAAGTCATATTGAGGCAAATTTACCAAAAGAAAAAAAACTTCATGAAATAATTAAAAGAGATTTATCTAAATTTTTTATTGCTAAAGGATATAGTCAATTTGAAATATTATTTGAATTCGCAATTGTCCCCCAAAATTAAGACCACCCGTAGTACTAAGGTTTTCGTGACATAATAGGCATCATCAGCGAGGATAAGAGCCCTTCATAAGGAGGTTTTTGATGATGTCTAAACATGGCATGCGGTACACTGCAAAGTTCAAATTTCAAGTGATCCTGGAACTTCTGAAAGGTTCAAAAACCATTGGACAGATTAGCTCGCGCTTATGGTGTTCATCCAATTACCATCTCTCATTGGAAGAAGGAGTTTATAGAAAAAGGCCCCGAACTTTTCAGTCAGCAGACAACTATCCATGAGTATGAGAAGAAGATTCAAGAACTTGAGCGACTGATAGGTCATAAGGAGGTGGAGATAACTTTGCTAAAAAATTTTTTAGCAGGGAGTTCACCCGGGAGGAGAAAATAGATCTCGTAAATAAGCTCAAGGATGAATATGGGCTTAACAGAGTCTTAAGGGTGGTGAGGTTATCCAAAGATACCTGGTACTACGCTCAAAAAAGACGAAAATACGAAGACAAATATCATTTTTTAAGGAAACCGTTGTTTGAGATAGCCAGAGCCCATCCTGAGTATGGATACCGCAGGACAACCGCAGAGCTGAGAGCTCGTGGGATTCATGTAAATCATAAGGTTATAGAGAAACTGCATTCGTATTGGGATCTCTCCATCCTTAAAAACATTAAGCACCCCAAGAAGAATCCTCTACGAGTTCTTTTGCGAGAGGCTGGATCAAAGATTAACCTTGTACAATCGCTTGAGAGAATTGCTGATTTTGAAGTTCTCTATACTGATTTTACTGAGATCCGCTACCAAAAGGGCAGAACTAAGGCTCATTGGATGCCGATTATTGATCACTGCAGCAAAGTCATTGTAGGGCATGCACTTGGTGAGAGCGCAAATACAGAGTTGGCACTTGAGGCCTGGGGAAAAGCAAAATTCATATTGAAAAGGATCGGCCAAAAAGTTGAAGGCATCATCATCCATCATGATCAGGATGGAGTGTATATTGGGTATCGGTGGTTGTACCAGGTGGCAGTGAAAGATAAAGTTCGTATATCCTACTCTGAGGATGGAGCCAAGGGCAATGTCTACTCAGAATCCTTTATTGGGAGGTTCAAATCAGAGAATCGCTTACTGTTTTGGGAGCAAGATGATTTTAAAGCCTTGGAAGAAGTTATTAACGTACGCGTTAAGTATTATAATCGAGTTCGGAGGCATTCAGCTCTTGGAAACAAATCGCCGTTCGAATATTTAAATAGAAAAAACCAACACTAGATTGGAGATGGATTGCTCAACGATTTCGGTTTTAGAACAGAATGTCGCGAAATATATACATTTAACGATATTTTGAGATGCTGTTATGTTTTTATTATCCCGAATCTGATGATACAATCTGATTTATTCTGTTACAAGATAAACGGATTTGTATCTTTCAGTTTCATCCACACGTTCATAAACACCCTAAGATTAATGTTGGCATACCTCGAAACAAAAATGTAAAATCAGCGTACAATTTAATACTAAGAAAAATACTTTTTCAACAGGAGGCATAAAGATAATGAAGAAAAAAATGTATGTATCCTTTTTGCTCTGTCAATTGATTTTTTTTATCTCTTCAAATAATCAGACATTGCTGGCTCAACAACCATTAAAATTAACTCAACAGGATCACAAAGAACTTGTAAAAAAAATAAGCAACCTTTTGGAAGAAAACTATTTGTTTCCAGAAATAGGAAGAGAAATCGGAGTTTATCTGCAAAAAAAATTGCATGAACAGAAGTATCATGCTATATCAAATCCGAAGATATTTGCCAGGCAAATCACTTCAGATTTACAACAGATAAATCATGATAAACATCTCTCCCTCGTGTATGATCCTCAGCGAGTAAAAGATTTAAGAACCGAGGAATCTCAACCTTCAGAAGAGGAATTAAGGGAAATCGAACAGAGAAGAATTGAAAAACGAAGACGCAATAATTTTGGATTTCGGAAAGTAGAGATTTTGGAAGGGAATGTTGGCTACCTGGACTTGCGCTCTTTTAGAAGCACTGACTATGCGGCATCAACGGCTCTTGGAGCATTGAGTTTTTTATCAAACAGCGATGCAATCATCATTGATCTTCGGGATAATTATGGTGGTGGGGCTTCGATGTATTTGTTGTTGATTAGCTATTTTTTCGACTCTAAAATGGTCCACCTTAGCGATTTGATAAATCGTAAATTGAAATCCACACAACAATTTTGGACACTCCCCTTTATCCCAGGCAAAAGGCTTCCAGATGTAGATCTTTTTATACTAACGAGTGAAAGAACATTTTCAGCTGCAGAGGAGTTCACTTATGATCTTCAGAGTTTAGAACGAGCGGTTGTTGTTGGCGAATCCACTGGAGGCGGCGCACATTTGACAACACGAATGGTTGTTGATGACAATTTTTATATGTTCATCCCCTTTGCAGGGTCCCGAAATCCTATCACAAACACCAATTGGGAAGGCGTGGGAATTCAACCTGATATCGAAGTTGCCGAGGTTGATGCACTTAAAACCGCACATCTATTGGCTTTAAAAGCATTGATAAACAAAACTAACGATGAGAATTGGAAAAAGGAGCTAGCATCGCTAATTGCAAAAATGGAGATAGAAAGAAGAATGTCGCGAAATTAATTATTTAACTTCATTCCTGACTAGCTTGAGGCACCAAATGGATGGCGCTAAATATTACATTGCGCCATTTAGATACTTATTAGATCGCTACTCTTTTTCAGAATCCGGGAGAGAGAACGTTACCTGTCCATTTTCATCCAGGAACTCTATACGGGCTGCGCCTGATTCATCCACTACGAGCTGAAGGCGTGGTTTTCCCTGAGCATCGGCTAGCATGATGAGGCTGGATCCCTCCCTTCCCCGTCCGATGTACATCCGAAATTTAGGTGAATACTGGCGAAGTTCGTCTTGCGCTTTCGTTTTTTCCGGGCCATCGGGCATCTCTTCCAAGGCTTTCCTTTTCTCATCTATCTCCATCCCAGAAATTGTCGTAGGGTAATCAGTGATTATGAGGCCTGCCCGCCTCTTTCCACTGTCATCAACATACTGAAGAGCGATTATCTGGTCTTGTTCATACTGATCGAAGGTCAGACTGCCAACGGCGGTCACATTTCCGTCTTTCCGCTCTCCGCTGAAGATCAGCCCGCCATTTTCCGTTCCCTCATCGTTATAGAAAATCATGCCTGCCCTCGTTCCGCCAGGGTAACCGAAGGGCTGACCGCGCTGGATGGGACCAGGGGAACGTTCCTTGTTTGAGATGACCAAACGGGTCGATCCGTCCTTTTCAACAATGTTGATCCGCTCGACATCGATTTCCTCAAAACGTTTCTTCCCGGTCCAGATAAATACCAAGAAAAGGACTACCAAACAGAGCATGATGTTTACAAGCACAGACATCCGCAACCAACGTAATTCTTTACCAGGATTATTATTCATCGACAGCCTCCTCCTTAACAATTGTAATTCCAGCTAACCGATAACGTCAAGATTGGATATTATTGAGCGGATGATACGGCACGAAATTAATTATTTGGCGCCATATTTCCGATAAGGAGATGCATTGCTTTCCTTGCAATTGCATATTGTATATATTATATTCTAATCAAAAAAGGGTTGATTATTCTACTGTGATGCTAGCGGAAAACAGTCCCCAAGGTGGTAGGAAAAATGGGAGGCATATCCCATAAATCTATATGATATATGTTAACAGCTTTATTGTTCTGAGAGTAATACACGATGGAAGGTATCAGTCATGAATATTAAATCAAAATGTATATATTTTCTTTTTTTAAGTCTATTAGTCCTGAGTTATAATCTATGTACTAATAATTCCCAAATACCTAATGATGAGTTTTTCAAGTATCAAATCAGTTTTTTCAATGATGGGAGCAAAGTCACAGTCCCTCGTGTTTCGTATAAAAAGTCTCCAATCGAGCTTAACCCGGTTGAAGGTATCCATCTGAATATTCTGCCAGCCTGGGAGATCACAACAGGCAGCGCGGATACTATCGTAGCTGTTATGGATGATGGATTCTTCTATAGCCATGAGGATATAAAACAAAATCTCTGGAAGAATGCTGGGGAAACTGGATTGGATTCCGATGGAAATCTAAAAGAAACAAATGGATTAGATGACGATCAAAATGGATATGTCGATGATGTAATGGGATATGATTTCTACTTCAACGATCCTGATCCGGATTGTTACATCTTCGAAGGAAAACTGGATTCGGTCATTGCGCCCTATTGGCATTCCATCCCGGCACTCGGAATTATTGGAGCCAGAGGCAACAACGAGATCGGAGTAGCCGGGATCAACTGGGAGGTCTCGATGATGCTTCTGAAAATGATGGCTCAAGGATCTGTTTCCATAAAGGACCCCTGTTCCAGGGTTCCTAAGGCCGCTGAAGCCATTCGATATGCTGTAGATAATAGCGCAAGAGTGATCAATTGGAGCGGTTTTGTCAGCTGCTTGGATCAAGAAAAGTTAAAGCCTTTGCAAGACGCGATCGATTATGCCGAAGAAAAAGGCGTATTGATTGTTACCGGTGCAGGCAACAATAAAGAAAATATTGACCTTGAGGAGAATTATACCTTTCCATCATGCTTTCAAAATGAAAACCTTTTAGTTGTTGCTGAAATTGACTTTGATGGATATCTTTATGAGGTGGAAAGAGACAGCAAATATGTCGGGGGCTCAAATTTTGGAGTTCAAAATGTGGATATTGCTGCGCTTTCTCAGAATTTTACGACGGGATTAAGACATAATCATAGTGTTTATAGACTGAGCGGAGGAACATCCAACAGTGCGCCCGTTGTTAGCGGAGTGGCTGCACTGATTTTCAGCATTCGACCGGATCTTGACGGCCTTGAAGTTAAAGAAATTTTGATGAGGAGTGCAACCCGGTTACAGGGTCTCCAGGGTAAAGTGAAGTCCGGAGGAATGGTGAATGCATTTGATGCCCTAAAATTGGCACAAAGCTATCCGCAGAATCAATAAAAAAATTTATGCCTTCTTTTCCAACAAAAAAAGACTAAGAGGTTTCGATAGAAAGATATATTTTTTTCATCTCAATCTACTTGCTTATGGGGCATATTATAATTTAAAAAGTGCTTGAGAGGCATGTTGCTTTTTCGCTCTTTTCTAGTTAAACTTTTCTCACAAGTTATATAATAATGAGCAGATGAGATGGAAAAGCAGAGATGAACGGGCTGTACTGAATGAACCATTTTCTCTCTCTGGCTCATCTCAATTTGATTAGAGGGAGGTCTAAATGAAGATTTTTTTGGACACGGCTAATTTGGATGAGATTAAGGAAGCAGCGAAGTGGGGGATATTAGACGGGGCCACGACCAATCCTACTCTGGTTTCTAAAGAGAACTTAAAATTTGAAGACCTAATCAAGAAAATCTGCAAAATTGTTCCGGGCCCTGTGAGCGTGGAAAGTGTTTCGACAAAATCTGAAGATATCATTAAGGAAGCGAGAGTCCTGGCCAAACTGGCCGAAAACGCAGTCGTAAAGATACCGATCTGTGTGGAAGGTCTTAAGGCGATCAAGGTTTTATCCAGAGAAGGAATAAAGGTTAATACAACCCTAATATTTTCTCCAAACCAGGCTCTTCTTGCAGCCAAGGCGGGGGCAAGGTATGTTAGCCCTTTTGTCGGCCGCCTTGATGATATCTCTCACCAAGGAATGGACTTAGTGGATGATATAGTGACCATATTTAATAATTATGGATTTGAGACAGAAGTGATCGTAGCCAGCATCAGGCATCCCCTTCACGTTGTGGAGGCTGCTTTAATGGGAGCAGACATTGCGACCGTTCCCTTCGCGGTTTTGGAGAAAATGGTGAAGCATCCCTTGACTGATATCGGGATGGAAAAATTCTTAAAAGATTGGAGTAAAGTCAAACGCTAAATAGCAAAATCCAATCGAGAGAGAATAAAATGACCATCGAAAAAAAATTAGAAGAGCTCAAAGAAAAAACAAAATTAGCCGAATTAGGAGGGGGCAAAGAGCGAATAGAAAAACAGCACCAAGCAGGGAAACTTACCGCCCTGGAGAGAATAAATCTTCTTCTGGATGAAGGCTCCTTCCAGGAAATGGATAAGCTTGTAGTGCATCAAAGCCGTGATTTCGGGATGGAAAAAAAGAGAATTTACGGAGACGGAGTTGTAACTGGTTATGGCACGATTGACGGACGGAAGGTGTTTATTTTTGCTCAGGATTTCACTGTGTTCGGAGGCTCTTTAAGCGGAGCAAATGCAGCAAAAATCGTGAAAATCATGGACCTGGCTCTTAAAGGAGGCGTTCCCATCATCGGCCTCAACGATTCCGGAGGCGCTCGCATTCAGGAAGGTGTGGCAAGCTTGGGGGGATATGCTGATATCTTTTTGAGGAATGTTCTTTCCTCAGGGGTTATTCCCCAGATCTCGGCCATAATGGGACCCTGTGCAGGCGGCGCTGTCTACTCGCCGGCCATCACTGATTTTATCATCATGACAAGAGATATCAGCAATATGTTCATCACGGGTCCGGATGTGATTAAAGCAGTGACTCAAGAAGATGTTACCATGGAAGAATTAGGAGGGGCAGACACCCATAATGCAACAAGCGGCGTTGCTCATTTTGCGGCTGATGATGAGAATCATACACTGGCCTTGATCAGAGAGATTATCTCTTTTATTCCGGATAACAACATGGAAGACCCTCCCTATAAGGAAACATCTGATCCTTCGGACAGGACGACAGAGGAGCTTAATTTTTTGGTTCCTGATGATCCCAATCAGCCCTACGATATCAGGAAAATCATAAGCGAGGTTTTGGATGACAAGTATTTCTTCGAGGTTCAAGCCCATTATGCAAAGAATATAGTGATTGGTTACGGCCGCCTTGGCGGAAGGTCGGTAGCGATCGTCGCCAATCAGCCGGATCATCTGGCCGGGGCTCTGGATATAAATGCTTCGGACAAGGGAGCTCGGTTTGTCCGGTTTTGTGATGCCTTCAACATACCTCTCATCACCTTTGAAGATGTGCCTGGATTTCTACCCGGTGTTGCTCAGGAGCACGGTGGAATAATCCGGCATGGGGCAAAACTCCTTTATGCTTTTGCCGAAGCCACAGTGCCAAAGGTAACTGTAATAACCCGAAAAGCTTATGGAGGAGCCTACTGCGTTATGGCTTCCAAGCATATCAGAGCAGATATAAATTATGCTTATCCTACGGCTGAGATAGCTGTCATGGGTCCGGAAGGCGCTGTCAATATCGTTTACAAGCGCGAGCTGGATAAAATAAAAGACTCGGCCAAAGAGAGAGAGTCAAAAGTGGAGGAGTTCAGGCAGAAGTTTGCCAATCCTTACATTGCCTGCGAGAAGGGCTATCTTGATGAAATCATCGAGCCGAAATTTACGAGGTCAAAGCTCATCGCTGCGCTTGAGGTTTTAGAAAACAAGCGGGACACAAATCCTCCTAAAAAACACGGAAACATTCCATTATAAATATATATGGGCTTTGATTTGTATTTGCATGCTTTTGATTGACGTTTGTAGGGGTTTGATTCATCAAGCCCACCTTGCAAATGTTGTAGGGGTTTGATTCATCAAACCCACATTTTTGATATAAAAATAAAAAAACGAGAACGCCCAGAACAAAAAAATGGCTAAGATGTTCAAGAAAGTACTGATTGCCAATAGGGGAGAGATCGCCGTCAGGATAATCCGCGCTTGTCGGGAGCTGGGCGTTGCTCCTGTGGCCGTATATTCAGAGGCAGACCGGAGAGCCCTTCATGTAAGACTGGCTGAGGAAGCCCATTATATCGGGAAATCAGTGCCGTCCCAGAGTTATCTCAATGTAGAAAAAATAATTGAAGTCGCCAAGAAGAGCAAAGCTGAAGCTCTCCATCCAGGCTATGGATTTCTGGCTGAAAATCCCGGCTTCGTGTCGAGATGCGAGGAGGAGGGGATTATCTTTATAGGGCCCCCTTCTGAGCCCATGGAAATTATGGGGAATAAAACCACTTCCAGGACAAGGATGACCAAAACCGGAGTTCCCGTTATCCCGGGCACTCTTGAGCCCTTAAAAGATGAAAAAGATTTAAAGGAGAAAGCTGAAGAGATAGGTTTCCCTATCCTGCTCAAAGCAACGGCTGGCGGCGGAGGCAAGGGATTGAGGCTTGTAACGAAAAGGAAAGACCTTCTCTCGTCTTTCCGATTGGCTCAATCTGAAGCCAAAGAGAGTTTTGCAGATCCTTCTATTTACATCGAGAAATATCTCGACGAGCCGCATCATATCGAGATTCAAATCCTGGCTGACAATTTTGGGAACATTGTCTATCTGGGAGAAAGGGAGTGTTCTATTCAAAGACGGTACCAAAAAGTCCTGGAGGAGACACCATCTCCTTTCATTAACCAGGAAATCCGGGAGGAAATGGGACGGATCGCCGTAAAGGCAGCGGCTGCGGTGAACTACAGGAATGCGGGAACCGTGGAATTTGTGGTAGATAAAAAGAAAAAGTTCTATTTTTTAGAAATGAACACAAGGCTTCAAGTGGAACATCCGATCACAGAAATGGTAACGGGAATTGATCTTGCCAAGAGCCAGATTGAAATAGCAGCCGGCTTTCCACTAAGTATCCGTCAGGAGGATATAAAACCCAAAGGATTCTCGCTTGAATGCCGCATATATGCCGAGGATCCTGACAATGATTTTATGCCTTCCCCCGGGAAGATAATTCATCTCCGCACCCCTGCAGGAGGATTGGGTGTTCGGGATGATAACGGAGTCTATGAAGGATACGAAGTGCCTCTGGAGTACGATCCCTTGCTTTCCAAGCTGGTTACCTGGGGAAGCACAAGAGCTGAAGCCGTTCATCGGATGCTCAGAGCTCTATCCGAATACCACGTCTACGGCATAAAAACAACGATTCCTTTTTTCAGGCGGATTCTTCTTCACCCGAAATTCTTCGCGGGTGATTACAATACCCATTTCATCGCCAATCTTGAGAAGGAAAAAGATGGGGGAGGGCCGGAAGATGAGGTAGTGGCTTTGATAGCAGCAGGGATAAAAACTTATGCGGAGAGAAGGTCAGGCCCTACTGCTGCTCCCAAAAGAAAAGAGAGCAAATGGAAATTTCAGGGGAGACTGCGAAACTTTTCCGACAGGCTTTGATATGAATTTTTCACTTTGGCTTGATGATAAAGAATTCCAGCTGAGCTTAGAAGAAAAAGCAAAGAATGATATCCTCGTCTCTCTCGGAAAAAGACAATATCATGTTTCCGTCGAGTTCGTAAGCTCGGATGAAATCCTGCTGAATATAGACGGTAAGATTCACAACGTTATAGTCAATTCAAATTCTTTATCTCATTCCGTTTATGTGAACGGACGATTTTTTAAGATAGAGAAGAAGTCTGTTTCGCAGATTTTAGGAAGGAAAGGAGCAAAGCCCAAGAAGAGAGATATCAAGACCTCAATGCCGGGGAGAATAGTGAAGGTTTTTGTCGAAGAAGGGGAAGAGGTAAAAGAAGGCCAGGCTGTTTTAGTCCTTGAGGCCATGAAGATGCAGAACGAGATAAAGTCCCCTCAGCCAGGGATAATAACTAAAATAAATCCTTCGGCAGGTGATTCCGTGGAAGCCGGCTCCCTCCTCTTTTCTGTCGAATAGGAAGGGTATTAGACCCTTCAGGATAGATTTCTTTAATAAATAGAAAAGGGAATTATCTTTTTTATTAAATTCTCGTAATTCTTAATGTTTGTTATTAGAAAATAGCTCTCTGTTTCTACAACAGGCAAATAATTCTTCTTAAACTCCTCTGATAAATTTTTATATTGTTCCTTTCTTAGATAGCCATATTTGCTGCCTTCGGCCAGGGATAAAGCAAATGAATCCTCGGTTTCATATTTATTAATCGGTCTGTCGACATAAAAGGCAAAATCGGCGACTGTCCCCCAATAACTCATCCTGAAAACCGAAATATGCTCTTTGTCTTCTGTAAGAGTTTTTATGTAAGGCGTGATTTTTTTCAGTTCTGTTTTATCAGGCGCGTTTATTTTCCCGAAATATAAGGGGAAAATAGATGTCGCAAAAAGCAGAATTAATAAAAGAATTATTGAAAAGTATACGATGCGTCTGAATAATTTTTCAGAAACCTTCTCTCCAAGCACAATCCCGATGAAAACGGCGAATGCTGGGTAAAGAGGGGCAAGATATCTGTAGTATTTTGTTTCAGCCAGACTGAAACCGAAAAGCATAATAAGAATCCAAAGAATAAAAACCCACAATATTTTTTTGTTTTTTTGCTTTTTAAACCCGAAATAAAAAGCGAGAACCAAGAAGGGAAGCCAGGGCCAGTATAATTTTGCTAAGGTAAATATATACCAAAAAAAACCATAGATTTTCCCAAATAGATTGAAACCATTTGCGCTGTCAGCTCCAACAAATTTATCCCAGATCTGACCTACAAAATAAGTATTCAGGAAATTCTTGAACTCGCCTGTATAGATTAAAGGTATTAGCCAGATACAGAGAGTTAAAGCTATAAAAAACAGGAAAATGAAAGGCTTTGTGCTTATAAAAAATTTGAAATCTTTTTTTAAGATGAAAAACAAGAAGACTATGCCTATGATTGATATTGCGGGAAGGCCTTTGGTCAAAATCGCCAGACCTGTGGATATGCCCAAAAAAACGTAATATTTTCCGTTTTTTTGGATGGCCAGAATAAAAAATAATATTGACAGTGTTATAAAAAAAGCAAATGGAACATCTAGCTGACATTTCCTGCTTATATCAAGAAAAGGCTGGGTTGTTAGAAGCACAAGACCGGATAGAAAACCTATCTTATGAGAATTGCTTGCCCTGTAGCCAATTAAATAAACAAGGAGAATCGTGAGAACTCCGAGAAAGGCGGAAACGAACCTTGCTGCAAATTCGCTTGTGCCGAATAACTTAAAGCTTACGGCTGTCATCCAGAAAAAAAGCGGAGGATGCTGCCAGAAATCAACATATTCTTTGCAGTGCTCATAATGGAGAACAACCCAATCGTTGCTTCTTACGATTGCTCTGGACACCGTGGCATAAACAGCAGAATCTAAACCCAAATCACCTATCCAGAGGTTAGCAAATAAACAGACTGTTGATAACAGGAATAGAAGGAGGAGATAAATATTTCTATATCTCAACTCGAGGTTTAAGCTGGCTATCTCAGGACTTTCATTTTGTGTATCTTGATTCATTTATTCTCCTCTATAACAGAGCGAAAAATTAAAGTCAACGCAGGGTGCTATATACAGGGAACCAGCCGTGGTATAATATAAAACTGCTCCTTAATATAATTTTGGCAAATCAAGTAATGTTATAGAAGCAGGTCGTATTTCCGTCAAGTATTTAAATAGTAATCATGAAGTCACATAAAAAGCTTAGATTGCTCATCATTATCTTCATAATAGTTCTCTTTTTGGCAGGCTCAGGGGTGGTCATCAAAAATATTCTTCTTAACCGGATAACGAACAAAGTACAAGAGAGCTTTGAATACTCCCACCTTCATGTGTCTGTTTTCCCTCCCGTTCTCATTTTAGAGGATGTTAGAGCACGCACTCCTTCGCCCCTTTTTTCTGCAAAGAAAATTGACGTGAGAATATCTTACAGATCGCTTTTAACCAGAGATAGACCGTTCAATGTTTCTATCGAGCGCCCGATCTTAAGGCTTAATGGTGCCTCCGGAAAAGAGGAGGATAAGAAAGAAGCCAGCTTTTCTCTTCCGTTTTCGGTAGAAGCAGGATCGATAAGGGAAGGCGAGTTATATTTACGGGGAGAAAAAGTAAGTTTTCAGTCCAAGAGTATAAATGCCCGTTTTTCACAGAAAAGAGGTGATTTTTCTGTTCAAGCAGAGGCAGATCAAAATATCTTATCACTAGGCCCTACCCTGCCACTGGTAGAGGGAAAAGTAAGCCTTTCTGTCAATGGACGAGGCAAAGAATTCATCATAAAAAGAATTGAAATCGATGGTTCTGATTTTGACTTTAGAGCCGAAGGCAGCATGCTCGACCCGCTTAATCCAGATTTACGCCTGGAAACTTCTTTGAAAGCGAAAGCTTCTTTCGTTGTCGATTTTCTTCACCTTCCTTTTGACTGGGAGGGGGAAGCTAAGGGAGAAGGAATTCTTACAAGAAGCAGCGAAGAGATTGCTTTTAAAGGGAACTTTTCGAGCGAGAGCCTTGTCTTGAACAGAGTTTACATGGGAAAAGTCAACGGAAAAATCGATTTTAACGAAAAAGCCGCCAAAACCGTAGAGCTTAATATCCAGAAGAAATCAATGTCGCCTGAGTTTGTAAGAATTCATTTAGCTGAGGATAGAATTTCGGGAGAAGCAGAAGGAGTTTATCTGGATCCAATAATAAATCACTTTTCTGTACCTTGGCCCGTTAAGTCTCCTGCCTGGGGAAGTTTCTCGGTTGAAGACGAGAAGGTTCAAGCCGAGGTGGAATTCAGGGATGAAGTTTTTGAAGCCGAGCCGGATCGATTTCCTTTTAACGGCCGGGTCAGACTCAACTGGGACGGGAAGAATGAGTTTACTTTTTCTTCTCAAGATCTTTCTTCTAGTTTTGGCCAGATTGACGTTAAAGGAAGGGCAGAAGTTGGGAAGGACCTGGACATAAAGATTCAAGGCGAAATCGAGGATGTAAAGCAGGCTCGACAATTTACATCTATTATACTTTCACAAAATTTCGATTTTCCCGAGATAAGAGGCAGAGGCAGGAGCAATATTCATGTCTTTGGCGATTATGAACTCCCTCAGATCAAGGCAGATTTTGCCTTTGCTCCAGGAGGTTATGATAAGTTCGATGTGGAGTCGATAGAGGGCGAGGTCGAGCTAATAAGGGATGAATTTTTTGGGAGATTCATGGTAGATGATCCTTTCATGAAGGGGAGAATTAGCCTCTTCTCGAGCCCTGAGGGACTGAAAGCAGATATTCGACTTGATCGAGGCAGAGTTGAAAGAATTTTCCCGGGTTTTGACATCGATTTTCCCCTCAGTGGAGAGGGTTCAGGCAATTTTGAAGTGAAAATGAAAGAGGAGGATATTCAGCTTAAAGGTGCCTTCTCAAGTTCATCGCTGAATTTTGAAGAAAAGGAACTAACTGACATAAGCGGGAAAATGGAATGGCAGGGCGATGCTCTTTCTTTCTCCGACCTTCAATTTCATTTGCACGGGGGCGTTGTTAAAGGAAAAGCCAGTGTCGACCGTCTGGCTGAAGATTTTGACATCGATATCCTAGGAGAGGAAATCGACCTCTCTACTTTTTACGCTGATGTTAAAGGGACCCTGGGGTTTAGCCTCAAGGGAAAAGGCGTCCTCGGTCAGGACCTGGCCGTGGGAAATTTTGAAATAAAAGATTTGCACTATGTTCATCTTCAGAAAACCGAAGCCAGGGGGCAGGCGAAGCTTGGTTACTCGGAAGGAACCGTTGGTTTGGAGTTAAACGGAAATTTTTTCCCAGGTGAAAATGAGTTTAATATTTCACTCTCTCTGCCCATCCCTGTTGATAGTGAAATGTTTTCTGTTGATATAAAAGGTAGCTTCACTAATCTCGATCTCCTCCTTCCATGGAAAGGGGCTAAAGGCCGCGTTAATTATCTGGGCGAAGTTAGAGCCGAAAAGGGCCCTCCCCAGGTTAAAGGAGCTATTGATTTTCAAGGGCCAGTTTTTCCTCTGGTGCGGTTTGCTCATGCTTTGAGAGATTATTCTGGGCTGATGTTTGTTGAAAACAACAAGGTTTCTTTTCGCTCGCTTCAGGCCAAGTTAGGCGGAGGTGATGTCCAGGGATACGGTGAGCTGGAATTTGGAAACGGCAGGGTTGAGAATATTGACCTCAAAATGGAGGGAGAAAATTTACTTCTTTCTCCCCTGGAGAGAACCAGGGCCTTAACCGATGGCTCTTTGAATCTCATAAAGGATTCCAGTCGCTTTGTTTTAGAAGGGGAGTTGTTTGCTCGCAAGCTTTCCTGGAGGCGTGAAGTTGATGAAGAATTTATTTTTTATTCAAGCCCTTATTATGAAGCTCGAGAAGAGCCAGGTTTTTTTGATAACCTTACTCTGAATGTCCGACTGAGAGCAGACGATAATGCGTGGATGGAGAACTCCTTGGGCACGGCCAGAGGCAGGTTTGATTTGACTCTAACAGGCAGTGTGATAACGCCAGTGGTGCTCGGCGATATCGAGGCCTTGGACGGTGAAGTCTATTTTCAGGATAGAAAATTTAGAATACTGAGCGGACGCTTGAGCTTTATTAATCCTGCGGCAATCGAGCCTTATTTAAGCTTTAAGGGAGAAACGTACGTCAAAGATTATAGAGTGACTTTTTCTCTTGAAGGTCCTGTAGACCGTCTTACTCCAGAATTGAGCTCTTCGCCCCCTTTACCGCCAGAAGATGTATTGGCTCTTCTCGCTTTAGGAGAGTCTTTCAAGCGCACTTATTCTTATGATACAAGCACGCTGCTGACTACATACTCTCTTGTATCTTTTCAGCTTTCAGAGGAAGCAAAGAAGCGCGCTGAGGGACTTTTCGTGATTGATCGCTTCAGGATCGACCCATTTATTATGGGTTCCTCCCCTGAGATGGCAGCTCGCTTGACCGTAGGGAAAAAAATATCGAAAAACTTTTTTGTTCTTTATTCTGCCAATCTCAGGACCCAAAGAGAGGAGATTGCCAGGTTAGAATGGGAACTGACGGATGATCTCTCTATTGTCGGAATCCGTAATGAAGAAGGTCGGATTAGTATTGATGTCAAAATTCATAAGAGATTTTAGCTTCGGAGAGAAAAAACAAGCACTATTTTTTCTCCTGTTTTTCTTTATTGTTTTTCTACCCAACGAAGTTGTTTGCCTATCTCAAAAGTCTTCTCCTCTCATAGCCAAAGTAGCTGTCCGGATTGACGGCAAACCAGACGGTGAAGATATGGCAGAATTAATTCCAGTAAAGGAAGGAGAGGAGTTCTCCTTGAAAAAGGTCACCAACAGCATTAAGCAGATTTACAGGACCGGGCTTTTTTCCGATGTCCAGGTTTTGAAGGAGGGAGAACAGGAAATAAAGCTGACGTTTCTTCTTACCAGGCGGTATTTTATACAAAGGATTATCTTTAGGGGAAGACAAAAGGTTGATCGCAAAGACCTGAAGGAAAGCTTGTTTTCTTTATCTGAGGGGAGTTTTTTCTCCAATGAAAAAGTAAGCAAAGCTGTTGGAGAATTAAAGGAAGCTCTAGCCAAGAAAGGCTATTTTAAGCCTGAGATTGAGGCATTTGCAGAGCGAGACCTCAAAAGTCCCACGGTTAACGTGATTTTTGAGATTCGCTCTGCCCAAAGATACAACATCAAAAAAATTGATTTTTCGGGAGAGAAGATCCTTCCTGAAGCTGGATTGAAGAAAGAAATGAAAATCAAGGAAGGGGAGGTATACGTCCCTTCAGCTCTTGAGGAGGATCTTACAAGGCTTAAAGAATTTTATGGCTCAAAGGGCTATCAAAGGACAGAGATTTCTGTCGAAGAAGTTAGATTTGATGAAGCGGAGTGGAGTGCCTACATTTTTTTAAAAATTATCCCTCATGAGAAAATAGTGATTGTTGTCGAAGGAGCGCAAGTTCCCTCGGGACTTCTGGAACCGATATGGGAGCCAAGGATATTTGAAGAATGGGGCCTGGATGAAGGAGCAGCAAAAATTATAGCTTACCTGAGGAAAAAAGGCTTTCTTTATTGTTCAGTCACTTCGTCCATCGAAAAAATGGATAACGAGATGCGTGTTGTTTATAAAGTCAGCAGGGGCGAGAAATTCAGGATTAATGATGTTTCTCTTGAAGGCCTGAAATATTTTACTCCTGAAGGACTAAAAGAAGAGCTTGCCTCAGAGGCAAATGTTCCATTTTCGAGCTGGATAGACGGGGAAAGACTGTACGGATTACCTGCGGAGGTAGAATTTCTGTATAAGACCAGAGGGTTCCCCGATGCAAGGGTAACTTTGAATTTATTCCGGAAGGGAAAAAACATAAGAGCCCATTTTTTTGTCGAGGAAGGAGGCCAAGAGAAGATTGAAAAGATATCTTTTGAAGGGGCAGACCTGTTTAACAAGGAAACCCTCCTTATGCAAATAAGCAGTTTTGAGGGCGGATTTTTCTACCAGCCCAACCTCCAGAATGATATGGAAAGGCTTGGTAACTTTTACATGAATNNTTCTGTTTTTTTTAGACTTAAAGAAGGGAAAAAAGTAAAAATTGATAGGATTGTGGTTGCAGGAAATATTGTTACAAAAAGACGAACCATTACAAGAGAACTCAGGGTGAGAGTGGGAGAATATGCTCACTATGAACGGATACGAGAGTCAAGAAGAAGGCTTGAAAAGCTGGGCATTTTCACAGAAGTGAAAATTTATGAGATTCCCACTTCTCCTGAGAATGAAAACTTGGTCATCAGTGTCAGAGAAGGTAAAAGAAATTATGCCGGGCTTGGTGTAGGATTGGAAACCAGAAGCGAGCGCCAGACTTTTGCTCTCTGGAATAATCCGGTCAGACTGAGAGGAACGGCCGAGTTTATCAGGAATAATGTTTTAGGCTCAGCAGCTCAGCTGAGCCTCGTCGGGCAATTCAGTTTCAAAGAAAGAAGAGGAGTTTTTTCCTGGGAACAGCCTTACTTTTTTGGGCTCCCGATGCAGACATATATGAATGCGTGGTGGGAAAGGGAAGAGAGGGAGAGCTTTACCTTCGACCGACAAGGTGTGAGTCTTACAGCCATCAAGCCCGTTTCAAAGGACCTATTGTTCCTTATGACTATGAGGTGGGCCAGGACAAATTTTGTTATTTTACTGATAGAAGAATCAGAAGTCGACCGCCAACTTCGTCCTTTTTCCGCAACTTCTTTCTCCAGCAGCTTCGTCTGGGATAGAAGGGATGAATCTTTTAATCCGAAGAGAGGTTCATTTTTAAGTCTCGTCGTGGAAAGGGCCTTTCCCCTGCTTAAGTCTGAGTCAGATTACCTTAAGAGCTTCATCAAGTATAAACAATTTATCCCTGTTTTTTCAGGTCTTACCTTGAGCGCAACCTGCCGTCTTGGCTTGGGAGCAGGCAGAAAGCCAATTCCTGTTCATGAGAGGTTTTTTGCCGGGGGCAGCAACTCCTTCCGTGGGACAAGGTTCGACGAGCTCGGTCCAAAGGACCCGGTTTCGCTAAAGCCTGTTGGGGGGGAAGCCTTGCTTTTGTTGAACTTTGAACTGATATTTCCGCTGATTCCCGCGATCAGAGATTTATCAGGAGCTATCTTTTACGATAAGGGCAATGTTTTCGAAGAAACGAAGGATTTTAGCATGTCTGCTCTTAAAGACGCCGTGGGAATTGGGATCCGGTATCGGACTCCCTTGGGTCCCCTGCGGTTGGAAGTTGGCTGGAATTTGGATGAAGAGAAAGGAGATGCAAAAGCTTTGGTTTTTCTCACGATCGGAAATGTCTTTTAAGAATGTGCGTAGTATGAGAAGACTGATCATTTTCCCCCGAGCTTTTTCCCTTCAGTTAATTGTGGTTATTCTTTTACTTTTCGCAGTTTACTGCTATTCAGAAACAGTAGACCGGATCGTGGCTGTGGTCAACGAGCACGTCATAACATTAACTGATTTGAGGATTGTAGAGGCATTCGGCCTCTACGGCGAAGAGTTCAAAGAAAAGTCTGAAGGCCTTCACCAGTTGATACTGGAGCGGCTGATTGATCAAAAGCTGGTTATTTCTTTAGCAGGCGAAGAAACCTTTATCGAAAACGAGGAGTTGGATTCTTTCCAAGGAAGAATAATCGAGAAATTGGGTAATGACCAAGCTCGCAGAAGGCTTGAAGAGTTTGGCCTGGATTGGCAAGATTTAAGAGCCTATATGCAGGAGAAGATCATTTATCAAAAAACAATCTCTCGAAAATTTGGCCAGCGAAATATCGTAAGTTTAAAGGAAATAGAGGACTATTACCAAAAGAGCTATGTTCCTTCTCAAAGAGAGAAAGGATTGGAGCCTCAGCCGATGGTGGAACTTCTCGACGAGATTGAATCCGGCATAATCCAGGAGAAAATCAAAACTCAAATTGATGGTTGGCTTAAAAACCTACGGAAAAAGGCTGATATCCAGAGATTTATGTAGGAGCCTGATTCATCGTAGGGGCTTGATTTATCAAGCCCACCTTTTAAATACAATCAATGATTTCTTGTTAGTGTAGGGGCTTGATTTATCAAGCCCACCTTTAAAATACAATCAATGACTCATGTATAGCGGATGGATTTTATTCATCAAGCCCGCACTTTTAAAATATATAAATTGATGTTATATAATATCGCGAGAAAATCATCGGCCTGTAAGGAGTTATCATGAATCGTATGGCCTTTTTGTTTCCTGGGCAGGGTTCTCAAGGAGTAGGTATGGGGAAGGATTTTTACGATTTTTCGTCCCAGGCCCAGGAGATTTTTTTAAGAGCAGACGAAACTCTCGGTTTCAAAATTTCGAAACTTTGTTTTGAAGGGCCGGAGGAAGAGTTGAAACTGACCCAGAACACGCAGCCCGCACTCCTCAGCGTAAGCTTTGTTGCCTATGTCCTTTTGGGAATGCAAGCTTGGATAGCAGCCGGGCATAGTCTGGGGGAATACTCGGCTCTTGTCGCAGCTGGCTCTTTAAGATTTGAGGATGCGCTTCTCCTCGTTCATAAAAGAGGAATGTATATGCAGGAGGCCGTGCCAGCGGGGGAGGGGGCGATGGCTGCTGTGCTTGGGAGTGGTTTTGAAGATGTAGAAAAGGCATTGAAAGAGATAGAAAAGGGAGTCGTGCAGATAGCAAACTGGAACAGCCAGGAACAGATTGTGATATCAGGACATAAAGAAGCTGTGGAAGAAGCTTTAGCTCTAATAAATTCCCCCAGGTCTGTCATGTTGCCGGTGAGCGCTCCTTTTCATTGCGAGCTTATGAAAAGAGCAGAGGAGAAGCTCTCCTACGATTTGGATCAGGTAGAATTTAAGGATCTGAAGTTTCCGATAATCACGAACGTAGATGCGGAAGTGATCCACAAAGGTGACGAAGCAAGAGACGCCTTGAAAAGGCAGGTCACGCGTCCTGTGCTCTGGTATAAGTCAATGGAAATTCTGCTCGAGGAAAAAGCTGACCCCTTTGTGGAATTGGGTTCAGGCAAAGTCTTAACTGGGCTGGCAAAGAGAATAAGCAGAAAGTTGGCGTCTCCTCCTACACTTTTTAACGTAGAAGATCCGGTAATCTTGGAAAAAGTGAGGGAATCCCTTTCAAGATTGCTTTGACATTACCTGGGGACCAAATCTTATATAGTATTCTGCGGCAGAAATAGTGGCTATGGCTATCACCACCCAGAGGGCGATTTGAGAAATAAAGTTGAAGCGCCCCAAGTATTCCTCCCCCAATATCAACAAGCATATGGCCACTGCTTCTGAAATCATTTTGAATTTGCCAAGCCTTGAGGACGCAATGTAGATTCCTTTTGAGGAGGCAATCGCCCTAAATCCTGTTACAGCCAGTTCCCTTCCTATAATTATGACAACTATCCAGGCCGAAACAGCGCCCAATTCAACAAGGCAGATGAAGGCTGAGGCTATCAGCAGCTTATCTGCTATTGGATCTAAGATCTGCCCCAAGATCGTCTCCTGCTTTCTCTTTCTTGCCAGGAGCCCATCAAGAGTGTCAGTTAGTGCGGCAAGAAGGAAGATGACGACAGCCACTGGTTCTTTTCCCTCAAATTGAGTAAGCAGCACGACAACCAAAAGCGGGATGGATAGAATTCTCAGCAAGGTGAGGAGATTAGGTAAATTCATTTTCATGCAGATATACTATAGCCTGTGCGCATTGTCAAATAGCCTGCAGGGGCTTAATTAATTGTAGGGGCTTGATTCATCAAGCCCACGATTGATTCTTATGTAGGGGCTTGATTCATCAAGCCCACCTTTTAAAATATATTAAATGACCTAAAGTAATAGCAGATGCTTGATTCATCAAATCCGCGCTTTTGTTTCTTAAAATGCTATCAACCTCCTGAGCCTGATAGAAAAGTAGCCTGTCCCCTTTTTTCTTGAAAAATGAAATATGTCTGAGTATATTTGTGTCTAAGGGATATGGCTAAGAAAAATTCCACCACACCGATGATGGAGCAGTATTTGCGGATTAAGAAGGATTATCAGGATGCTCTTTTATTTTTTCGCCTGGGCGATTTCTACGAGATGTTTTATGAGGATGCAAAGATTGCCTCTCCGGTGCTGGAAATTGCGTTAACGTCTCGCCAGAAAATCCCGATGTGCGGAGTCCCTTATCATGCGGCTGATTCATATTTAAACAAGCTTCTCAGGCAAGGTTTTAAAGTGGCTATCTGCGAACAAGTGGAGGATGCAAAGCTAGCAAAGGGAGTTGTGAAGAGAGATGTGATAAAAGTCTTAACTCCGGGAACCGCTGTTGAATTGGAGCCTGAAGGCGCAAAGGAAAGCAATTATATTGCCAGCTTGTTCCTAAAAGATAAGGGCTGGGGATTGGCTCTTATTGATTTAGCTTCTGGAGAGATGAGAGCTGCTCAGAGCGATTTTGAGGATAAGAGAGTGTTGCCTGACGAGCTATTCAAGGTCTCGCCGACTGAAATTGTTTTCCCAGAGGGAGAGGAAAAGCGTGTTAGCGAGATTCTCTCCAGCAACAACATGATCTCTATCCTGAAAAGCCCTCTGGAGGATTGGGCTTTTGATTATTCTCAGGCTAAACATTTTTTGGAGGGTCATTTCAAGGTCAAATCTTTGGCAGGTTTTGACCTTGCCGATAAGGACATGGCAGTTTCAGCGGCCGGTGCGCTTCTGTATTATCTTAAGAAAGTAAGAAAGGATTCCCTATCCCTTGTCGATAAAATCTCTTACCTGCAGTCAGGAACACAGATGGTCCTCGATGCAACGGCCATAAAAAACTTGGAGCTAGTGAAAAACTTAAGGGATGGAGGAAGGAAGGATTCCCTGCTTGATATCATCGATTTCACGGTGACTTCTATGGGCTCCAGACTTATCCGCAGCTGGCTTCTTCAGCCTCTCCTTCGCTGTCCGGATATAGAAAAAAGGCTGGACGCCGTCTCGGAGTTTCTTAGCCGCACCATAGAGCGCAAAGAATTAAGAGAGGGGCTGAAAGGAATATTCGATTTAGAACGCCTCAAAGGAAAAATTTCCTTGGCTGTAGCCCACGCTAGAGATCTTGTTTCACTAAAAAAATCACTTTTGCCTCTTCCCCAGATTCAGAACGCGATCAAGCCTTTTTCGTCAAAGGCGATAAAGAAGATTCACAAGCTTTGGGACAACGCTCAGGATCTCGTTGACTTGATCGACAGGGCCATCCTGGAAGAGCCCGCTTTTTTGCTCACTGAGGGAAGAATAATCAAGGATGGCTTCAATTCAGAACTTGATGAGCTCAGAGAATTGAGCCGTTCCGGAAAAAGCTTTATTACTTCTCTTGAAATGAAAGAAAGAGAAAAAACAGGAATTTCCTCTCTTAAGATCCGTTTTAACAAGGTCTTTGGCTACTATATTGAAGTCACCAAGCCCAACTTGTCCCTGGTTCCCGCTGATTATGTTCGAAAACAGACTCTTGTTAATTCTGAAAGGTTCAGCACTCCCGAACTTAAAGAATACGAAGAGAAAGTTCTGACAGCTGAAGAGCGGATAGCGGATTTGGAATACAACCTTTTCATCAAGATAAGAGAGAAGATTTCCAAGGAAACCACCCGCCTCCAGAAGATTGCCTCTGATGTGGCTCGCCTGGATGTCCTTTCCTCGCTGGCGGAGTTAGCTTCTATTCGAAACTATCGTCGTCCCCGGGTAAACAAAGGAGAGAAGATAAGCATTGTGGAAGGGCGTCATCCTGTCATCGAAGTCACCCATGAAGATCCGTTTATACCTAACGATACCTATCTGGATAGAGGCGGGGATCAAATTCTTATCGTCACCGGTCCCAACATGGGAGGGAAATCCACTTACCTGAGACAGGTCGCCCTAATCTGTATTCTGGCTCAGATGGGCTCCTTTGTGCCTGCCAAGGAAGCTGAGATAGGTACGGTAGACCGCATTTTTACCCGAATAGGGGCCATGGATTTCTTAAGCGTTGGTCAGTCCACGTTCATGGTGGAGATGCTCGAGACAGCGAAGATATTGAACAATGCTACGGAAAAAAGCTTGATCCTGCTTGACGAGATCGGGAGGGGTACGAGCACTTTTGACGGCTTGAGCATTGCCTGGGCGGTGGCTGAATACCTCCATGAAAAGGAAGAGATCAGGGCCAAAACCCTTTTTGCCACGCATTATCATGAATTGACTGAGCTGTCCCTGACTTTAAACAGGATTAAGAATTACCATGTGTCGGTTAAAGAGTGGAAAGATGATATTATTTTCCTGAGGAAGATATTATCCGGTCCTTCGGACCAGAGCTATGGCATTCACGTGGCCAAGCTTGCCGGGATTCCTCGGTCTGTTGTGGATAGAGCCAAGGAGATTCTGTTCAATCTGGAGAAACAGGAGCTTGATGAATCGGGCCTCCCAAGGCTCGCCTACAGATCTTCGAAGAAACGGGATAAAGCCCAGCTTCTTTTGTTCAAAGAAGATAGAAAACAGGAGCTGCTAAAAGATATTGAAGATGAGATAGAAAAGTGCGATATTTCTGATCTTAAGCCCCTGGATGCCCTGAATTTTCTCAGCCAGCTTAAAGAAAAGATTAAAAGAATAAAAGATAAATTGTAGGGGTTTGATTCATCAAACCAGGGTTATAGATGTTGCATGGATTTTATTTATTAGATTGAATGATTAGTAACTAAAGGGGGGGGCTTAATAGGTTTCTGTATCATCCTCAAGTTCGTGGAGTTCTTCTTTCACCTCATCTTCGAAAGCATCCTCGTATCCCTCGTCTTCCACAAAAGGGGTTTCTCCTTCTTCTTTTTTGCGTTTCTCCCGAGCATCGTCATATTCGTCCTTGTTTTCGTATCTTCTTAAATAATTAGCACCTGTATCGCTGTAGTATAGCTCCAGATAGTCATCCTCAATCTCGCAAAACACGGATTTACTGTGACCTGTTTGGAGGTTGCCCACTGTTTCCGTAACCTTTGCTGCGTTTTTTATGGCATCTAAAGTCAGCCAGCTTAGGATTTCAATTTCTTCCATTGGTTCTCATAAGAAAAAATATCAACTTTTAATAAATTGTCAAGAGGAAAAGTGGAAAAAATTAAAAAAAATTTCAGGTCCATACTTTTAAGGTCTGAATCCCCCTGACCATTGACATATAGAGCTTTGAATATTTAAATAGAGAAGGAGAGCCTGAAGACGAAGATTCGGCTAATTTCGACGCGGATGAATGGATTTGAGATAAAATCCAATTTCTAATATATTAGTCTTTCGTAAAGATCGAAAAAAATAAGGAGATAAATCCATGAAAGAAAAAGTTAAGAAAGCAATAGAAGAAATCAGGCCCCATCTCAAGGCAGACGGAGGCGATGTGGAGTTTGTGGATGTTACAGAGGAAGGGGTGGTTAAGGTTAAGCTCTTGGGAGCCTGCGAGGGTTGCCCGATGAGGCAGATGACTTTAACCCAGGGTATTACACGCTTCATAAAAAAGAAGGTCCCCCAAATAAAGGAAGTCCAGGCTGTTTAGGCTGTAGGTTAAAAAAAGAAACATTGCCTACTCTGGCCACACCGGAATCATTGAATATCCCGTTTGACAAAAAATTTTAAAATTAGTAAACAGAGGGGAAATAAGGAAGAGAAGCAAATGAAAAAAGGAAGAATCCTCATTTCAGCTTTTAAATTCTTCTGCTTTCTGTATAAGCTATAAATTTTGAAAAAACAATGAAAATAAGCAAGGCTCTTATTCCAGCGGCAGGTTTCGGCACTCGTTTTCTGCCTGCCACCAAGTCACAACCAAAGGAGATGTTATCGGTTGTGGATAAGCCTCTTATACAGTACGGCGTCGAAGAAGCTGTACAGTCTGGAATCGAAAACATTGGCATCGTAATCAGCCGGGGAAAATCGTCCATCGAGGATTACTTTGACAGAAGCCCGGAGTTAGAGCAGTTTCTGGTAGAGAAGGGCAAGTCTGATTTTCTAGAACAGGTTAAAGAAATTGCTAATCTTGCAGAATTCTGCTATATCCGCCAGAAAAAAGCGCTTGGTTTGGGCCATGCCATTCTCATGGGCGAGAGTTATATCGGTCAGGAACCTTTTGCGGTTCTCCTCCCTGATGATATATTTGACTGCCCTACACCCTGTACAAAGCAGCTGATTAATGCTTACTCTGAGCTTGAAGCTTCGGTAATTGTCCTTGGCCGTGTGGATGAGGAAGGGACAAAAAAATACGGTATCGTCAAGCCCAAACAGATTTCAGAAAGGGTGTTTCAGGTTGAGGATATGATTGAAAAGCCTGGTCCGGAAAAAGCTTTTTCTGACCTAGGCATTCTTGGAAGGTATATTTTTCACCCTGATATCTTCGAGGCAATCAAAAAGACCGATCCTGACAAGGGGGGCGAAATCCAGATAACAGATGCCATAAAGATCCTTCTTGAGACAAAGCCTGTCTATGGGTATCTTTTTGAGGGAAAGCGATATGATGCTGGGGATAAACTCGGCTTTTTAGAAGCCAGCATCGACCTTGCCTTGAAGAGGCCCGAGTTTGGCCAGAAGTTGCGGGAATATCTTAAGTCACATTCGTAGGGGTTTGATTCATCAAACCCACTTTATTTATATTGCAGGGGGTTTCTTATTTAGGCACTTGATTAATCTCTTGCAGGATTTTGGTTTATCTCTTGTAGGGGCTTGATTCATCAAGCCCATATTTTGAAATGTATAAAATTACTTATCGGATATTTTTTTAAATCTTGACTGAATTGGGGTAGTTGAAAAGGAAGAAGTGGCGAGGGACGGAATCGAACCGCCGACGCAGAGATTTTCAGTCTCTCGCTCTACCGACTGAGCTACCTCGCCAATGGTTATGAGACAGTCGTTTTAATCGTTCTTAAGTATAATTTTGCTCTAATGCAAAGTCAATTATTAAGTTTTTTTTCTTGTTTTTTCCCGTGTCTGATAAATAAAGGTCCTAAGCAATATAGATAAATTATCCATATATAAAAAAAGGTGGGTTTGATGAATCAAACCCCTACAGAAGAAAAATCAAATCCGTGTAAAGAATATTTTGATATAATAACGTGGGTTTGATGAATCAAGCCCCTATAAAATATAAATAAATTATTTATGAGAATAAGAGCTGGGTTTGATGAAACAAACCCCTACGATGAATCAAGCCCCTACGAATGAGGAGGATTTTGCTTTCTTTCGGGTCAATATTTTGTTAGAATACTCTCCAAATTTTGATCAGTGAGGGGATCTAGATGGAAGCGCTCTTTAAAATAAAGAGCGAAGCATTGAGACTTAAATGAAGATTGCAGCAGTGCTTCCCCACGTGGAAGTTTTTGGAGGTGTCAGGCGATACCTCGAGATAGGAAACGAGCTCGCGAGAAGGGGCCATTATTTTGTCCTTTTCCATCCTGATGGGAGCAAACCCGAATGGTTAGAGTTTAGAGGCCTAACAAAATCTTTCTCGTCTCTGAGCAAAGAGACTTTCGACATCGGGCTCTGCAGCGAATACTCAGTTTTGCCTTATTTAGAAAAACTAAAAGCGAAAGCAAAATGTTTTTACTTTTTGCTTAAAGGACATAAGCAGGAAAAGGAGACGACAAAGAAGAATTATTTTTTTCTTGGAAATTCTGAAGGGCTCTGCAGCTATTTTGAGAAAAAATACAAAATCTCCTGTTCCAGGGTTTCTGGCGGAGTGAATCCCGAATTCTTTTACCCGGCAAGAGAGCGGGAAAGGGAGAGAAATGAGTTCAGGGTGCTTTGTTATGGGCGCATTTACAGAAAAAGAAAGGGAATTCAGCATGTCATACGTGCTGTACAAGGACTCCACAAAGAATTTCCCCGTCTTAAACTTGTTCTTTTTGATAGCTTGGTGGGCGAAGACAGAAGAGACCCGCGACCGATGATCAAATCTACCGTCCCTTATGAGTTTCACCTGAATCTACCTCAGAGCAAAATGGCCTGGCTGTATTCCCAGGCGGACATTTTTGTGAGTGCTGAGAGGCGGGCAGGATGGTCGAATACCACAGCAGAAGCTATGGCCTGTCAGGTTCCTGTCGTCTGCACCCGGAGTGGAACTGAGGATTTTGCCTTTCACAACCAAACCGCATTGGTTGTTCCTTTTCCTCATCCGCTTTTGCTAAGGCGTCAAATCAGAAGGCTGGCTAAAGATGAAGAGCTTCGTCTTCGAATCGCCGGCGCTGGATACGAGAAAATATTGACTTTTTCCTGGTCCTTTCTGGCCGATCGATTGGAGAAAATTTTTGAAGAACTTATGAAATTGAATTAGGAAATTCGTTGTGATATTCTTTTAAACGGAGGAAACTGAATGAAAGAAAATGAGCTGAAGGAGCTTCTTTTAAAAAAAGACGAAGCTTTTAGAAAAGCCTACAAACAGCACAAACAGCTTGAAAAGAAACTCGAAAAGTTAAAGCAGAAGAATTTCCTGACAGAGATAGAAAAGATGGAGGAAAGAGAGTTTAAGAAAAAGAAGCTTTTTCTTAAAGATAAGATGTACTACCTCATGACTGAATACAGAAAAACCCACAAATAATTCAGTTACTGAAAAAATGAGAGAGACAAAAAAGCCAAGGGTTGCCTTGATCGGGTCAGATTCTCTGCGCGGGAAAGAGATAAAAAATGTTTTGAGCCAGAAGAAATTTCCTCTTAAGGATATAGATTTCTTCGATCCAGATGTGGAAGAAGAATACAGCAAGCTGACCGAGTTTCGGGGAGAACCCAAAGTTATCCGTCATCTCGACAAGGAGTCTCTCTCTGGAAGTGACCTGGTTTTTCTGGCGGCAGAAAAAAAAGTGAACCAGGAATTTGGGGCACTTGCTCAAAAACAAAAATTTCAGGCAATCGATTTAAGCGAAACGTTTAATACTGAAGAAAAGATACCGGTGGTTGTGGCTGGAGTGAATGATGAGATTATCCTAAAAAAAAGACCCGGTCTTATAGCCAATCCTCATCCTGTAACTGTTGTCCTTTCTCATCTTTTTCATTTTATACTCAAGGAATTTGGACTCTTAAAAGCCGTTTCTTTCATCCTTCAGCCTGTTTCAGCTTTTGAAGAATCAGGCATCGAAGAACTGGCTGACCAGAGTTATGCTTTTCTGAGCAGCTCTTCTCTTTCCAAGAAAGTGTTCAAGGAGCAGATTGCCTTTAATTTTCTCTCTCAAACAGAGAAGGCCGATAAAGATGGCTTTATGTCTGTTGAGAAGCAAATCACATCAGAGATAAGAAGAGTTCTTCACCCTCACCGTTTTCTTCTCTCTTTGTCCATCATCCAAGCCCCAGTGTTCCATACCTATTCGCTTATGAGCTATTTAGAATTGAAGAAAAAGACAGACATCCAGGGATTAAAAAGTCTTATCAGAAAGCATTCCTTTTTTAAACTTTCCCCTACAGAGCTTTCGGGCCCTGTTGCGGTGGCAGGAGAAGAGAAAATTTGTATCGGCCAGATAAAAAAAGAAGAGTCTTTTCCCAATAGCTTTTGGATTTGGACGGTAGTGGATAATTTAACTCGAGGTTCGGCTTTGAATGCGTTTGAGATTGCAGAGAAAATTATCTCTGGGCCCCAGGCTTAAAGAATGAAAGAAATATTCCAGCTTTTCAAGCTCACTCTCGGAGAAAAAAAGAGGCTCTCTCTCGCCTTTATATTTAGCTCGTTTGCCGCTTTTTTTACATACGTATTTGTCAATTTAGTCCAGCCTATCATAGATAAGATGTTCCTTCAGCGGACTTCTCCAACATCTGAAGGAAGGGCGGGTCTCATAGATTTTGTTTTTCGCAAACTCCAAGCTGCCGAGGAGCAATTTATCTGGCTCATTCCTTTGCTCCTGGTGATAGTTATCTTTGGCAAAGGATTGTTTACTTTTCTTTCTTCCTTTTTTATGAGGTCTATAGGATATAAAGTCGGCAAAAAATTGAGAGACGAGCTTTTTGGACACATCATCTACCAGTCTTCGGATTTCTTTGACTATAAATCCACGGGTGATTTGATGTCTCGTTTAACAAACGATGTTGATAGAATCCAAGTTGCAGTCGCAGGAAGCATGGGTGATTTCATCCAGGAAATTTTTATCCTTCTTGCCCTTCTTGTTTATATATTTATCACTGATTGGCGGCTGGCTCTGATCTCTTTTGTCATAGCTCCTGTGGCTGTTATCCCTCTGGCACTTTTCAGCCGTCAACTCAAAAAGAAAGGACTGCTGAGTCAGCAAAAGATGGCTGAAATCTACAATCTTCTCCACGAGACTATAACCGGTAACAAGATAGTCAAAGCTTTCACCATGGAAAAATTTGAAATAAAGAAGTTCTTCCAGGCCACGATGAACTATTTCAAAACGAGCCTTAAGCTGGCCCTGACAGGAAGCTTATCCTCTCCCTTCATGGAATTTCTGGGGGGTGTCGTCGGAGCCCTCGTCCTTGCCCTGGGCGCGACGAGAATAGTTCAAGGGCATATAAGCCCTGGCGATTTTGTTTCCTTTGTCGTTGCCATTTTTTATTCTTACACGCCTATAAAGCGCTTGAGCAGGGCCAACAACACTATCCAGCAGGGAGTAGCCTGTTATGAAAGAATACAGGAGATTCTAAGCAGCAAACCTCAGATTGTAGAGCATCCAAAGGCCTACCCTCTTCCTCCTGTTAAGGGCAGTGTCAAGTTCGAAAACGTATCTTTTGGCTACGACGAGATGATGCCTGTTCTTCATGAGGTGAGTTTTGAAGTCATGCCCAATGAAACCGTTGCCCTTGTTGGGTTGAGCGGGGCAGGGAAGACGACCATCATCAATCTTCTTTCCCGTTTTTATGATTCTACTTCGGGAAAAATTACTATAGATGGTATTGATATCCGGGAAGTAACTCTTTCCTCTCTTCGGGCACAGATAGGTCTTGTCACTCAAGAGCTCATTCTTTTTAACGATACGGTGCGAAGCAATATTGCCTACGGCCTGGACAAGATTTCTACGGATAGGATCATAGAGGCGGCTAAAACTGCCAAAGCCCACGATTTTATAATGAAGCTTCCCAAGGAATACGACACTATCATAGGAGAAATGGGAACTTTGCTTTCCAGTGGAGAGCGACAGAGGTTGGCGATTGCAAGAGCTTTGCTTAAGAATCCTCCTATTCTTATTCTGGATGAGGCCACCTCGGCCCTGGATTATGAATCAGAGAGATTGATCCAGATAGCTATGGCCAACCTTATGAAGAACAGAACTACTTTTGTTATAGCTCACAGGTTGTCCACTGTGAGGAGTGCTGATAAAATTTTTGTGCTTGACAAGGGCAGAATCACCGAGATCGGAACCCACGAGGAGCTCTGCAGGAAAGATGGAATTTATAAAAAATTGCATGATTTGCAGTTTTTAGAAGAGGAGGATATGGTACATTGATCCAGAGCATGACAGGATTTGCAGAGAAGAAGTTTGATTCCAAGACTCTTGCCGCCAAGATCAGTATAAGAAGTTTAAACCATCGCTTCTTGGACTGGAGTTATCGAGGTGCTCAGATTGGCATGGTAGAAAACAAGCTTAGAGCAATCTTTCAGAGGAAACTGCACAGAGGGCGGATTGAAGTTTTCTTTGAACTGAATTACCTGGACCCTTCGTTCTGGGAGCTTCGCATCAATGAAGACCTTCTCCAGAAAATCCTTTCTTCTCTTGACAAACTTTCTTCCCAGATGGGAAAAAGCGTGAATTTTTCTGCGGAGAATATGTTTAGCCTGCCTAATGTAGCAGAGTTCAAGAGAAAGAATTTCAGCGGGGAAGAGGTGGCCTTCCTGGAAAGTAGTTTTGAGAAAGCATTGGATGAAGTCGTGAGAATGAGGAAAAGAGAAGGAAGGGAAATAGGAAAAGAGATTCGAAAGCATATTCAGAATATAAAGGAGGTTGTTGGCAGGATAGAAAAGCTTATCAAAAAACAGCCTGTTTTCATCCGAGAAAGATTCAGGAAACGTTTGAAAGAGTTGAAGCATGAAGCCCCGCTTTCAGAAGAAAAGATTGCAGAGGAGGCCTCTTATTTTGCTCAACGATATGATGTGGCAGAAGAAATAGCGAGGTTAAAATCACATTTGGGTTATGTCCTCGACCTCCTTTCTCCAGAGAGAGAGGAACCTGTGGGTAAAAAGCTGGATTTTGTCGCCCAGGAGATTTACAGGGAGGCTAACACCATAAATTCTAAATCCCAGGATATTGAAATAGTAAAAGGGTGTTTGACCATAAAGGGAGAGGTGGAGAGTATACGTCAGCAGGTCCAGAACATAGAATAGAAATGAAAAAAGTGAAAAAAGAAAATAAAAGGGGACAGGCCCCATTTTTCATTTAGAATGACGATGAAAAAAGTGAAAATGGAAAAAATGGGGCCTGTCCCCATTTAAAGGAGAGATTTAATGCTTTTTGTCATCACTGGCCCGTCTGGATGCGGAAAAACCACTCTAGTCAGGCAAGTTATGGAAAAAGTGAAAGATGTGCAGTTTTCAGTTTCCCACACAACCAGGGAAAAGAGAAATTCAGAGAAAGAAGGCAGGGATTATTATTTTGTTTCAAAGTCCGAGTTTGAGCAGATGATTAGAGAGGATAAATTTGCTGAGTGGGCTGTCATCCACGGTAATCATTACGGAACTTCCAGGAGAGAAATAGAAAAAAAAGGAAGCCTGGGAGATCTCCTCCTGGACATCGATGTTCAAGGTGCCGAGCAGATAAAAGAAAAGTTAAAGAGAGGGGTATTCATCTTTATCCTGCCCCCCTTATTCGAAGAGCTTAAAACGAGGCTTGAAGAGAGAGGCCAGGAAAGCCCGGATTCGATAAAGAAAAGGCTTGAAGTAGCCAGAAAAGATATCAGGTTTTATCCTGATTTTGATTATATCATCATAAATGACGAGTTCGAAAAAGCTGTGAATGAACTGGCAGCTATTATTTTAAGCACGAGATGTCGTCTCGACATTAAGAAAAAAGAAATTGTTCCCATTCTTCGCAGTTTCTCTGAAGATAAATAAGAGGTTATGATGGCTAAGATTACGTTGGGAGCGTGTTCCTCTGTTAGCCTGTATAAAGCTTGTGAAATAATCCGTGGCTTCCAGAAGCAGAAGTTTCAGGTTCAGGTTATCCTGACAAAGAACGCTTCACGCTTGATTTCTCCTCTTCTTTTTAGTGCCCTCTCTGGGCAAAAGGCTCTAGTTGACCCTTATGATGAAGAATACTCAGACGAAATTCCCCATGTCGAGCTGGCGAAGGAGACCTCCCTTCTGCTCGTTGCCCCAGCCACAGCAAACATGATTGGAAAATTCGCTTCCGGAGTGGCTGACGATTTCTTATCGACCTTCTATGCGGCTTCCCAGTGTCCCGTTCTTATTGCCCCAGCGATGAATGAGGCCATGTATCTTCATCGGCAAACCCAGCAGAATATCAAGAAACTTAAAGCCGTCGGAGTAAGGTTTGTTGAGCCAGAGAAAGGATATTTAGCCTGCAAGGAAACAGGGTGGGGGAGGTTAGCGTCTCCCGAGAAGATCGTTGAAGAAGGGCTGAGATTGATAAAGAAGAGCGAAAGCCTAAAAGGCAAAACGGTTTTAGTAACAGCCGGACCGACAAGGGAATTCCTGGACCCGATCCGCTTTCTCACTAATCGCTCTTCAGGAAAAATGGGGTATGAGCTTGCAGAGGAAGCGCTGAGACGCGGGGCTGAAGTCATTCTTATTTCAGGGCCGACTCATATTTTTCCCCCACCAGATGCAGAGTCAAAGAAAGTCCAGACAGCCCAGGAGATGGAGAAGGAGGTCGTGGCCCACTTCGGCAAGGCGGATATCATCATCATGGCAGCGGCCATCTCAGATTTCAGGTTTGCTGAGACGTCTGCTCAAAAAATAAAAAAAGAAAAATTAGAGAAAAAAATTGATATGGTGCCGACAGAGGATATTTTGCAAAAATTAAGCTCGAAGAAAGGAACAAAAATCGTGGTCGGCTTTGCAGCCGAGACAGAAGATGTTGTCAATAATGCTCTCAAAAAAATGAAAAAGAAAAACCTTGATTTGATTGTGGCCAACAATGTTTTAGATGAGGGAGCAGGTTTTGAGTCGGATTTTAATAAAGTGATCCTCATTTTTCCTGACGGTAAAACGATTCATACGGAAAAAAAGAGTAAGCTTGAGATAAGCCAAATAATCTTGGATAGAGTAGAGGATATCCTTGGAAGATAAAGCTCGAAAACTCATCGATCGCCTAGAGGATAAGCTAAAATTTTATTCCGAGCTCGGAGCCGAATTTGTTACATCGCCGTCCTCTTCCAAAGAATCCCCTTATCTTTCTCTAAGGGAGAGGATACTCACCTGTCAAAAATGTCCACTTTCTCAAGGGAGGAAAAACGCAGTCCCCGGAGAGGGGAACCTTGGAACAGAGCTTATGTTCGTGGGCGAAGCGCCTGGCCGCGATGAGGACATTCAGGGGCGGCCGTTTGTGGGAAAAGCAGGGCAGCTTCTGACAAAAATAATCCAGGCAATGAAGTTTAAAAGAGAAGAAGTTTATATAACAAATATTGTCAAGTGCAGACCTCCTGAGAATAGAACGCCCCACAAGCAGGAAATTGAAGTGTGCCAGGATTATCTAAGGGAACAGCTAGGAATGATAAAGCCCAAGGTCATAGTAACCTTGGGCAAAGTGGCTGCTGACTTTTTTATCGAGAGCAAACTGGGGATGACAGCCTTGAGAGGAAGTTTCTATGAGTTTAATAATATAAAAGTGATGCCGACCTTTCATCCTTCTTATATTATAAGAAACGAAGGCAATAAAGAGATCAAGAAAATGGTCTGGGAAGACATGCAGAAAGTAATGGCCTTCCTGGGCAAGAAATGACCTTGTATGCAGAAGTTATCCTTTCCCTTCCCTTAGACCAGTCTTTTTCCTACGTTATTCCTGAATCCTGCAAGGAAAGAGCTAAAATCGGCTCGAGAGTGCTCGTGCCCCTCGGTCAGAGGACGCTGACAGGATTTATCGTAGAGCTCAGGAAAAGAAGGATTTCCCCGGGGATTAAGCTCAAAGAAATAGCGGAAGTATTGGATGATGAGCCAATTTTCTCCTCGTCTTTCCTGTCTTTTACTCGGAAGCTGTGCGCTTATTATTACTCATCCTGGGGAGAGCTTCTTCAGGCTTCTCTCCCGCCTTCATTTATGCTCAAAAGCAAGACGACGGTCGGCATCTCTGATAAGGGAAGTGCAGCGCTCCAGGGTCAGGATCTCTCCAGAGATGAGAGGGAACTCTTAGGCCTTTTCCGAAAAAGAAGCTACAGCGCTCTCTTCCTTAAAAGGAAATTCAAGGTCAAGAATCTTTCCCCTCTTCTATCCCGGCTGGAAAAGAAAGGTTTCATCTTCGTCAAGAAGGAAGTAAAGAAGGCAAGGGAAAAAACAGCTACAGCCGTTTCCGCTGCCCAGACTCAGCTTGAAATAGATTTTTCGTTGGATGCCCAGTCTCGAGAGGTAGCTGATCAGATCACTCGTAAATTGGAGAAGAAAGTCTTTTCACCTTTTTTCCTTTACGGCCCTCCAGCGAAGAGAGAGGCTGTTTACTCCAGTTTGATAAAAGAGATTCTGGCAAGGGGCCGTAGAGTTTTGTTCTTGGTTCCGGAAATTACCTTGATACAAACCCTGATAGAGAAGTTTGAGAAAAGGCTTGGAGAAAAGGTGGCTCTCCTTCACAGTCAATTATCCGAGAGTAAGAGAGAGGCCGAGTGGCGGAGGATAAAAGAGGGAGAGGCGGATGTGGTTGTTGGTCCCCGTTCAGCTTTATTTTCTCCTGTTGACCATCTGGGTTTGATTATTGTCGATGAGGAGGAGGATGACTCATACTATCAGCTGGAGAGCCCGTCCTATGATGCCCGAAAGGGCGCCTGGTTGAGAGCAAAGCATGAAGGAGCGGCGCTTGTTTATGGGTCAGCCCTTCCTTCTGTCGAGGCATTTTACAGGGCCAGAAAAGGAAAGTATCTTTTTTGTTTAGATGCTGAGGTAGTAAAGACGAAGTTCGAAATCGTTGATGACAGGCAGGAAAGAGGATTGATTTCCTCTAAGCTCAGGCAAAATATATCTGAAAGACTAGAGAAGAAAGAGCCAATTTTAGTTTTCTTTAACCGGCGAGGATACGCTTCATTTCTATTCTGTTCAAGGTGCAATTACATCTCCCGCTGCATTCATTGCGATATTGCCTTGACCTATCATAAGAGAGAAGAGAGATTGGTTTGCCACTACTGCAATTACTCCGTTGCAAAAATGATTCGCTGCCCTGACTGCGGGAGCAGGATGATAAGAGAAAGAGGTGCGGGTATCGAAGCGGTTGAGGAAGAATTAAAAACAATTTTCCCTCAGGGCAGGATAGCGCTTTTTACGACTGACCTGAACAAGAGAGAGCAGGAGAGAATCCTTCGTAACTTCTGGAGCGGGAGAATTGACATTCTGGTTGGAACCCAGCTCTTGGCTCATCAGGTAGAATTACCTCCTGCGTCTTTGGTTGCTATCCTCTTCCCAGAAACAATCCTTACCCTGGCAGATTACCGAGCCAGTCAAAAAACTTTTCAGACATTGAGCCGGATGATAGAGTTTGTCAAGAGCGATAACAGGGGGGAGGTTATTATCCAGACAGCCCTCCCCCAGCATTTCAGTATACGTCAGGCAGCCTTGAAAGATTATTTTTCCTTTTTTAGGGAGGAGTTGAAGCTCCGCCGCCTCATGAATTATCCGCCTTTTTCCAGTATGGCTGAAATATTATTCCAGGGCGAGAATCTAAGGACCGTGGCCAGGGAATCAAGGGAATTTTCAACTCGGGTGAAAAGCTTTGACGGTGCTGTAGAGATCTTGGGTCCAGCGCTGGCCTCAGTTTCAAAGGTGCGAGGGATAAACAGAGTTCAGGTCATCTTAAAGGCACGCAGGAAGAAAGATTTGGACAAAGTTTTGAGAGAAGCGTTGAAGACAATAAAATTGAGAAAGTCAGTTTGGGTTTACGAATGAGGTTCTCGGGATCAGGATAAAAAAAGGTAAAAAAGGGACAGGCTACTTTTTAAAAAGGTGGGTTTGATGAATCAAACCCCTACAAAATTTATGAGTAAAAAAAAGGGACAGGCTGCTTTTTAAAAAGGTGGGGATGAATCAAATCCCTACATGAAAAAGTAGCCTGTCCCCTTTCAGGAGGAAAAATATTCTTAGGGATTCGCCCAGTCGCTAAAATATATTGTCATATAGCCTGTAGCTTGAACAGGATTGCCGCCCAAGTCATGGCCGATAAAATCGAATCTGGCTACTATAGGTAAGACCGTGGGGGCAGCCAGGCCTGCAAGGGGAGCGACAGTCTTGGCTTCCGCCCTCACAGCTAAGATATCGAGGTCAACAGTACCTTCAACTTCACAAACTGCTGAGAGGCTGCCTTCGAACGCAAAGGGGACGTCCACTCCTCCAGTGCCGCCTCCATTATAAGAGGTCATGTAAGTGACCGTGTAGCGGTCAATCATCACGCTGGTTTTGTAGGATTCTGTAGTCGCAAGGGGGACTGGTTTCTTAAACTTCGCCTCCAGGGTAACCATAATCGGATCTGTAAAGGCGGTTCCTCCTACGTCGACATCTGATATAAGATAATCTGCATCTCCTCCCGTGCCATCATCTCCGTATATTCTTACGACTGTGAGAACCACGCCTGACTTTTCGCTTCTGGTCAAATCGTAATCGCAAGAAAGAAGGAACAGAAAAACGCAAAGGATTGCTGTGATTTTTAAGGAATTTTTTGTTCTTTTCATTTTATATTTCCTGTTATTTTATTATTCGAGGAGTTATAAAAATGATCAGCTCTCGGTTTTGCCTTGTTCGAGCGAAATTCTTGAAAAGGCCTCCCAGAATGGGAATCTTATGGAGCAGCGGAACTCTCTCTCGAGTAAAAGAATCTTCAGTCCTGTAAATTCCTCCAATAACGGTTGTCCCTCCGTCTATGACCATGACCGTAGTTGTGGCGCTTTGCATAGTTATGGGAGGAATTCCGTTGACCAGGTTGGCAAAGTCAGCAGCGTTGTTCCTTATTTCAATATCCATGATGATTGTTCCTTCAGCCGTGATTTGAGGAGTTGCTCTAAGCTCTAAGGCTGCATTAACGAATCTTGTGGTTGTGGTAAAGTTGGCTACAGTCTGGACAGGAATCTGCCTTCCTTGAAGGATTTCCGCCTGCTTGTTATTCTGAGTGGTTACTGTGGGGCTGGAGATGATTTGGCCTTGACCCGAAGTTTCAAGAGCAGAAATTGCCATATCCAACCTGAAGGTATCTAAGATGCTGCCAAAAGAGATACCGACTGCGGTGTTGAAAGCAGGAGCAGGAAGGTTTATAGCATAACCGCCCAAGGGCCCTCCGATTCCTTTGGTGGTGATTCCTTGAGGGATCAGAGCTCCGTCGACTTCTATGTCACTCGGGAATGTTAGAGATGTCTGGTTGCCGTGAAGAGGATCTACATAACCGCGAAATCCCCATTGGATACCCAGGTTGCGGACAAAGGTGGAAGTGGCCTCCACAATCCTGGCCTCGATAGAAACTTGTGGGGTTGGCGTATCAAAGACAGCGATGAGTTTTTCAAGGGTATCGATTCTGTTTACCACATCAGAAATGATCAAAGTGTTCGTCCTCTCATCGACAATGATTTCTCCCCTTTGGGAGATTTTGGTCCTCAGCAGACCTTCAACATCTCCAGCTTTGGCGTAAGAGAGGTCAAACACTTTAACCTGGACAGGACCGGCTAATTCTTTGCTTTCTTCTAGTCTTCTCTGCTCTTCGTCTTCTCGAGTTAGAACTGCGATAGGAGCAATTCGGAGGACGTTCCCTTCAATTGTCTTCCCCATTTTGTTTAGCCTTAAAATAATATCGAGAGCTTGATCCCAGGGAACATCCTGCAAGTCGCAGGTAACAGTCCCCCTCACTTCTGGATCGAAGACCACGTTCAGGCCGGCAAAATGTCCCAGATACAGAATAACATCTCTGAGGTCAGCATCTTTAAATTTCATGCTGATAATTTCGCCAGTATATCTTACTTCTGGTGCTTCAAGGACTGTAGGCCTTACTGGGGTGACAGGAATTTCTGGAACACGAGTTGGTTCTACGGGAACCTCGGCCGGCACGACTGGCGCCGGAGGCACCACCTCTTCAGTTGGAGTCGGGGGAACCGGAGGAGCTGGCCTTGGAGTTGGGGGGGCCATGGCGGGAGCGACTCGAGCTACTTCATCTTCATAGAATTGGAAGATAAAATTCTCATTCTCAGGGTACAAAGCGTAGAATTTGGGCTTATCCAGGTCGAAGACAAGTCGGGCGATTGTGTACGGGGGAGCCGTTTCGAATTGTCCCGTTCTTACTCTTTGAATATCCATCTTTCCCAGCGGATAGCGGAAGGTGGGATCAGGATAATATGTATGGAAGAAGTCAACTACCAGACGCAGGGGGTTTTCAAGAGCAAATATCTGGGTTATCGCTTTTTCGTCCAGTTTTGCCGTGACGTTAACAATGCCCTTTTGCTCAAATATGCCAACTTCCTTAAAGAGCAATTGTTTCTTAGGCCACATGCTGAGTTCTTCCTCTGTTGCAGAGTCGATGATATACCCGTTTAGAGTTCTTTGGATCCTATTCAGCTCTACAGTGGTTTGTTCTTGGTCGGCATAGATTCTGTATGGCACCTGCTCCTTCATCTCGATCAGAACATGGATATCGTTATCCTCTATTTTTTCTACTTTTATGTCCTCAACGAGTACAGATTCTCCCAGATTGATTTGAAAATCTTCTGCTGTCTCAGCGTTATCAAACTCAAGCACAATTGTTGAAGGAGCATCCTTTAAAAAGTAGGTCTTAGAGATGGCTGGAGGCGCGCTCGTTTTAAATACAACTAGAGTATTAAGCTTTTCAGGATTGACAGATATCTCATTTATGGTGACCAGGTCTTCATTGTTAAGAGCATAGCCGTTTAATAAGGCAAGAAGACAAAACACCGAAAGGATTTGGAACAAATTTTTCAATTTCATCTTACCGCTCCTCTGGATGAATTTCTTTTACAATATCTTTTGGTTTAAACAAAGGAAAACCTCTTTCTTTTGTTTTCCGGAAAGTTATTTTAGATGCATCAATTGACAAAACAAAGCCGTCAGAGAATCTTTGTCCTACTTTGATGAACAACGGGAATTCCTGAGGACCGGTTACTATAGCTGTGTATTTTCCTCTGGCCTTGACAATACCTATAAGGGTAATATCGTCGATATAAATTTCAGGCTTTCCGGTAGGTGAAGTTTCTCTCATGGTATCTCTGCTTGATAATAAATCCATAAAAGGATCTTTCCTACCTGCACGCTGGTAAGTGGGGAAAGTCCTTTTTGGCATCTCAGTGGTCAGTTGTTTCGCCAAATCCTTTTTTTCTTCTTTTTGAGATAAGACGGGAAGAATAAAAAGACAAAGAAGACTGAATAAAAGGGTGAGATATAATATTTTTTTCATTTTTTTCTTTTATCTGCTCCCCTCACTGGGAAGAGTCTCCTCACGAAAGATGTATGTTTTTGCTGTATAGGCTGCAGATATAGTGGAGGTTTCTGTCTGTTTTCCAAGTGATTTAATCGAGAAATCCTCTATATTGAAGAGACGCGAAAAATTACTCAGGCGGTCGAAGAAGATCGCCAGATTGTGATAATTACCTGTTATTTCTATTGAAATCGGCCACTCATAGTAGAATTCCATGTCGACTTCTCCCTTAGGGAGAAATTTTACTATATTAAGACGAGAATTAATGGCGAGCTGCTGCATTTTCTTTAAAATGTCCCATATCTCTTTCCTTTTAGGAATAATAGCCTCGAGCTCGTTCAGGATTTTCCTCAAGTCAACTAACTCCTCTTCTATTCTGCTCAGCTGCAGATTTTTTTGCTTCAGATTCGCTACCTCTGCTTCAGTCTTCTCCCTCTCATCTTTAACTGCAGCCAGTTTGCTGTTTTGGGGTTTGAAATAGACAAAGAAAAGTAGGGCAAAAATTATCACCGCCAGAAGAACGTGTCCGTACCAAGGCCAATCTTTCATTTTGCCACCTCACTTACATCTTCTCCTGGTGAGGACTCAGATTCTGGTTCGAGAGTATAATTTGCATTTATGGCAAATTCTAAGTATTGATTATCTCTTGTCGTCCTCTGAGTGGATGAGAGAAGATTGACGTTGAAGAAATATGGGCTTGTTTCTAAACTGTAGATATAATCTGCGATCAAGTTGTTGGAAAGAGCTTTCCCTTTTAAGTGAACGGTTTGTTTGGTATAGGTTGCTTCTGAAAGCCAGACATAGTAAGGAATGTGTTTGCTTAGCTCATCCATTATCCTTACAGCAAGCTGCTGTTGGGGTTTTAACTGGTTTATAAGATTAATTTTTCTCTCGAAAAGGCTTTTTAGTTTTTGTGCTTCCTCCAACTTGCTCAGGACATCACTGAGCTTATTTTTTTCTATTTGCGCTGCTTCCAGGAGAGTATTCTCTTTGTTTAAAGCACTTCTTTGATAAAAGAAAAGAGCTGCCGCCGCAAATACAACGAAAAGATAGATCAAGCTCATTTTTGGAGGTTTTATTTCCCTTTTGACTTCTTCTACTGGGAGTTCTTTTGCTTCAGGCTTTAATAAATTTATCCTAATCATGATTCTATTCCTCCATCCTCCTGGTGGCTAGTCCGGTAGCCACTCCAAAGAGCGAGGCCATATCTCTGAGATATACAGAATCTAATTTTTTTTCATTATAATATATATTTCTAAAAGGGTTGAAAAGCTCTGTATCTGTATTAAACTTCTGTTCGAAGGATTGTGCCAGGTCTTTTAGCTTGGATAATCCGCCGCTCAAGAGGATTTTATCAATTTTCCTCTCCCCTCCTTCACCAGACTCGTAGAAGGAGAATGTTTTTTCAACTTCCTCAAGGAGGTTTGTGGTGTTGGTGTCAATCACAGCCTGTGTCTGTTCAGCAGGCATATCTTTGACAGGAATTCCCTTAAGCACTTTTTCAGCCTCGTCTGAGCTGACGCCAAGGTCCTTTCTTATATTCTCTGTGAAAAAGTAGCCGCCTATGGAGAGATCTCGGAATAATTGAGGCGTTTCCCTGTCGGTAATTATGATATTGGTTGTGTGTGCCCCAAGATTGATTAAAGCAGTTGTTTTTTCTCGGAAATCCTCCGGATAATTTATCTCCATCGCATTTTGTAGGGCAAAAGCATCCACTTCTATTGCTTCTAAGTTTTTGCGGGCCTGCTGAACAACATTACTGTAATTGGTGATTTTTTCTTTTTTTGCCGCCACGAGAAGAATGTCTAAAGCTTTTTTTTCTGAACCAGAGGATGGTCTCAAGATAGCATAATCCACACTTGTCTCTTCATAGGGATAGGGGATATTGTGTCTTGCTTCCCAGATGATGGATTCAGCTAATTCTTCTGTTTCCATGGAGGGAAGAGATATCTTCTTAATAATTACTGAACTGCCAGAGACAGCGATATTGACGTTTTTGTTTGTAATCTTGTTTTCATCAAATATCATCTTTATAGTTTCGACTACAGCTTCGGAGTCCATGATTGTTCCCTCTACGATTGCGTCATGAGGCAGGAATTCTAGAGCTACCTTTTCGACTTCAAAAGAGCCTTCTCTTTCTTTTGCTTTAGATTTTAACTCGATAGCTTTAATAGAGTAGGAACCGATGTCTAATCCAACAAGTCCTTTCGCTTTACTAAGGCCAAACATTTTCTCTCTCCTTTTAGTAGTAAGCTTATGCGTGAGCGCTTTTTTTGAATTTTTCCTTAAGTTTTTTTTCTACTTGCTCTGGGACCAAATCTTTTAATCCGCCCCCTAACATGAAGATTTCCTTCACTAATTTTGAACTAAGGAAAGAATAGCGAAGATTGGGCATCATAAAAAGAGTCTCTATCTCTGGGTCGAGCTTCCGATTCATCAAGGCCATTTGAAACTCATATTCAAAATCTGAGATGGCTCTTAGACCCCTTATCACAATATTGGCGTTATTATTTTTTACGAATTCAACTAGCAGACCATCGAAGGCTTTTACCTCGATATTTCCTTGATCGACGAAATAATCCTGGATCATACTCATCCTTTCTTTAGTCGTGAAGAGAGGTTTTTTTTTAGGATTCTCTAGGACCGCAACCAGTATTTTATCAAAAATCTTTAGTCCCCTTTGAATGATGTCAACGTGCCCGCTTGTTATAGGGTCAAATGAACCTGGATATACAGCTCTTTGCTTTGCGGGTGAGTAAGTTTTTTTGCTCATCTTGATTAAGCTACTACTATCAAAAAAATTTTGCTTTGTCAATTTAAAAATAAATCTAAGAGTTTCTCCTTATAATATCTCATTTTAGTTCATTGAAAAATGAGGAATTTGACAATTTTTGACAACCGAATTCAACGATGATATTCATGTTCAAGTTCTCTCTCATCGCTTTGCCACCTTTCTAATCTTGGAGCTAAAGCTGAGCCCTGTCAGTTACATATGGTTGCAGAGATCGGCTATTGCGTCAATCACCAGAGGGGAGGATTTCAAAGGGTGAATTTTAGGGTAATTCCATCACCCTTA